>Ga0316613_10002423_pt1 | contig 12000 bp, 11 predicted proteins | sample OWC_soil_day10_C_2_FD_207647 | JGI IMG/M metagenome (GOLD analysis project Ga0316613, IMG submission 207647) | Wetland soil microbial communities from Old Woman Creek delta, Ohio, United States - OWC_soil_day10_CT_b | ecosystem: Environmental > Terrestrial > Soil > Wetlands | place: USA: Ohio...
CGAACACATGACCTGCGCGTCCTCGGCGACGAAGCCGAAGTCGCCGAGCGTCAGCTCGCTCTTCGTCGCCGGGCGCGTGAACACCGCCATCAGGTCGCCGGGCTGCGGGTACTCGCGCATCAGCACTGGCGGCAGCTGTTCGCTGACCTTCATCAGGTCGGCCAGGTCGGTGATGTTGTGCTCGGAGATCAGGTTCTCGACCATGCCCACGCGCTCCAGGCGCGAGCCGGCGCGCAATGCCTCGGCCACGTCGCTGGCGTCGACGCCGGCCACCGCGGCGATGGCGGCATAGGCTTCCTGGGCGCTGGAGACCTTGAACTCGACCAGCAGGCCGCGCAGATCACGCTGGTAGCGCGCCAGGGTGCCGTACAGCAGCAGCGCACGCTCGGCCGGGTTGAGCTGCAGCAGCCCGGCCAGCGCGTCGATGTTCTTCTCGACCAGCGTGGCCTCCTTCTTCAGCCGCCGCTCCAGCCAGTCGCAGCTGGCGCCCAGCACCGCCAGCAGGTCCTTGGCCGCGTCCTTGACGTACTCGTCGAGGTAGAAGAACAGGCTGCCTTCTTCGTAGGCGCCGCGCCAGGCGCCGTGGCGCGCGATGAAGGCTTCGTCGCTGAGCAGTTCGTGCCCGCGCCAGGCCTCGTTGCCCTTGCAGCGCAGCCGCAGGTAGGCACGCAGCCGCGCCAGCACCGCAGGCGGCCACACCAAGTGGCGGCCGGTCAGTGCCAGCAGGCTGTTGCAGTCACGCCGCAGGTTGAAGCGCCCGGCCTGGCGCAACGTGAGCGTGAGCACGAAGTGCGAGCACAGCCGGTCGAGCACCGGCGCTTCCGCCAGGCCGGGCGACAGCACCCAGCGGGCTTCGGCTTGGCCTCTGGCCATGGCACCTCCTGCCTTGATCCGCGATGCGCGGCATCTTGGCCCAGTGCGTGCGGGCCCGCAAGTCCCCCCGGCAGCGGGGGGCTTGCCGCGTCAGTGCAGGATGACGGGCTGTTGGGCCAGCGCGGTGTAGCCGGCGATATAGTCGTCCAGCGCCTCCTGGCTGGGGCCGCTGTCGATCAGCGCCTGCACGCCGTCCTTGAAGCTCTGCGCCACGACCCCTTCGATGAAGATGCCCTTGCGCGCGAGCTTGTCGACGATCTCGAAGCCGCCGCGCTTGCCACCTTCGGCCTCGACCTCGCCATCGGCCACGCCGAATTCGATCTGCAGCACCGCAAAGCTGTCCGAGTTGTAGAGCATCTGCATGGAAGGACCTCCTGAGGGCCTACCTGGGTGCGCCGGCGTCGATTTCAAGGCCACGGTCCAGCGCTGCCAGCTCCAACTGCAGCGGCTCGCCACCGGGCCGCGTGGTGAAGACCACGCGCACCGGCAGGTGCTGGCGCGCCGGGTCGAGCCAGACCTCGACCCGCGTGTCGTAGGGCCGCGTCGGCTCGCGCCGCAGTTGCAGCGCCTGAGCCACCGCACCGGCCGGTAGCGCCAGCGCCTGGTGTCCCAGCACCTCGAAGCGCCAGGCCTCGGCATCGCCGCGGGTGCCGGCGACGAACAGCGTCACCACCGCACCGGCGCGGGCCAGCGCCGCGTCGGCCTCGACGATGGCCGGCAGCTGGATCATCCAGCTCAGCCGGTCCTGCGCACCCGGCGGCAGCGGATACACCGCCTGCGGGCCGGAGAAGGTGATGCGCGCCGCCTCGCGCTGGAAGTTGACGGCACGCTGTTCACGCGCACGGCGCAGTTCGGCATGGCGCAGCGGCGCCACACCCTCGGCGTCGATCTGCCCGCGGCTGGCCGAGCCCTGCGCCGGCCGGCCCGGCCAGTCCACATCCAGCCGCAGCTGGTAGTGGTCGCCGTCGCGCTGCCATTGCAGGTGGCCCGCACCCAGTTCCTGGCCGCGCTGCAGCCGGTAGTGCAACGCGGCCGGATCCGGCAGCCGGGTGGCGTAGACCGGCAACTCGGCTGCACCGGCCGGTGCAGCGGGTTCGGGCACCGGCACGGGTTCGCCCTGCAGCGCGATGATCGCGGGCCGAGCCGGCGGCTTGGGCGCGGCAGGCCGTGGCGGCGGCGCGACGGCGGGTTCGGCCACGGCCGCGAGCACGGGCGGCGGCGGCGGGCTCAGCATGCGCACGCGCAGCGGCTCCAGCGGCCGGCCACCGCTTTGCGCTGCCAGCTCGGCAGGCGGCGGCTGCAGCAGGTGCAGCAGCAGCCCATGCCCCAGCAGCACCGCCAGCGCCAGCAGCAGCCACGCAGCCGCTCGCGCGGCGCGACGGGCAAGCACCGGCCGGGCCGGCAAGGGCATCGAACGCATCGGACAATGGTGCCACCAACCCGAACCCTCACCGATGAAACTCGCCACCTACAAGGACGGTTCGCGCGACGGGCAGCTGCTCGTCGTCTCGCGCGACCTGCACAGCGCCCATTTCGCCACCGGCATCGCCACGCGCATGCAGCAGTTGCTGGACGACTGGAACTTCCTGTCGCCCCAGCTGGAAGACCTGTACCAGACGCTCAACCAGGGCAAGGCGCGCCATGCCTTCGCCTTGGAGCCGCGCCAGTGCATGGCGCCGCTGCCGCGCGCCTACCAGTGGGCCGACGGTTCGGCCTTCCCCAACCACATCGAGCTGCTCAGCCGGGCCCGCGGCAGCGAGACGCCGGCCGACTTCATGGACGACCCGCGCGTCTACCAAGGCGGCAGCGACGACCTGCTCGGCCCCCACGACGACGCGGTCTTCGCCGACACCGCCTGGGGCATCGACTTCGAAGCCGAGCTGGCCGTAGTCAGCGGCGACGTGGCCATCGGCACCGGCGCCGATGCGGCGCTGGACAGCGTGCGCCTGCTGCTCCTGGCCAACGACTGGAGCCTGCGCCACCTGGTGCCGGGCGAGCTGGCCAAGGGCTTCGGCTTCCTGCAGAGCAAGCCGGCCACCGCCTTCGCGCCGGTGGCGGTGACGCCCGACGAGCTGGGCACGGCCTGGCGCGGCGGGCGCGTGCATCTGCCGGTGGACATCGCCTGGAACGACCGGGACGTGGCGCACATCGACGCCGGCGCCGAGATGGCGCTGCACTTCGGCCAGCTGATCGCGCACATCGCGCGCACGCGGCGGCTGCGCGCCGGCAGCATCGTCGGCAGCGGCACCGTCAGCCAGCGCGACGCCGCCGCCGGTTACGGCTGCATTGCCGAGAAGCGCGCGCGCGAAATACTCGACGGTGGCAGCCCCGCCACCGACTACATGGCCTTCGGCGACCGGCTGCGCATCGAGGTCAAGGGCCTGGACGGCGGCAGCGTGTTCGGCGCCATCGACCAGCGCGTGGCGCCGCTGGACAGCGCCTGATGAAGGAACTGCCCTCCGGCCTGAAGATGGCCACGGTGTGGCTGCTGGCCGGGCTGGCGGTTTTCCTGGGCGTGCAGGCCTACCTGTCGCAGCAGCGCAGCACGCGCTTCGAGGCCGTCGGCGACAGCGTGCAGATCCGCCGTGCCGCCGACGGCCATTACCACTGGCCGGCCAAGGTGAATGGCCGCGCGGTCGATTTCCTGGTCGACACCGGTGCCACGCGCAGCGCCTTGCCCGCCAGCCTCGCGCGCGAGCTGGACCTCCCCGTCGAAGGCCGGGTGCAGTCGCAGACCGCCGGCGGCGCCGTCGAAGGCCAGGTGGTGCGTGCCGACCTGGACCTGCGCGGCGGTGTGCGCGTCGAGCGGCTGCGCATCGTCGCGCTGCCGGCACTGGAAGCGCCGCTGCTGGGCATGGACGTGCTCGGCAAGCTTCACTGGAGCCAGTCCGACGGCGTGCTCAGCATCGACCTCAAGGGGGACGGCAGCCGATGAGGCAACGGCCGTTCATGCGCGTCAGGGCCTGGGCGACCGCGGGCCTGCTGCTGCTGAGCCTGGGCGGCGCCGGCGCGGCCCCCGACTGCCCGCCACCACCGCCGGCGCCGAACGCGGCGCAATGGCAGGCTGCACAGCGCGAGGCGCGCGATGTCGGCCTGCTCTGGCGCCTGAGCAAGGACGGCCGCGACAGCTGGCTGTTCGGGACGATCCATGTCGGCAAGCTGGCCTGGAGCGCGCCCGGGCCGGCGCTGCGCCAGGCGCTGGCGCGCAGCGACGTGCTGGCCTTGGAGATCGACCCGAGTGACCCGCAAATGGCCGCGCTGCTGCGACAGGCCACAAGCAATGCGCCGGCAGTCGACGCTGCACTGCGCCTGCGCCTGCAGGCGCAGGCCAGCACCGCCTGCCTGCCTGCCGACGCACTGCAAGGCCTGCACCCGATGCTGCAGCTGGTGACGCTGACGCTGCTGCAGGCCCGCCGGGACGATCTGGACGCGGCCTTCGCTCAGGAGCTGATGCTGGCCGCGGCGGCGCGCGCCGCCGGTCTGCGCATCGTGGCGCTGGAAAGCGTGGAACAGCAGGTTGGCGCGCTGCTGCCGGCGGATGCGGCGCAGTTGCAGCAGCTGCTGGAGCAGGGGCTGGAGCAGTTGGAACGCGGCCGCGCCAGCCCGCTGCTGCGCCGCCTGGCCGAGGCCTGGGCCGCCGGCGACCTGGACACGCTGGAACGCTATGCCGATTGGTGCGAATGCGCCAACACCGCCGAGCAGCGCGCCTGGCTGCGCCAGCTCAACGACGAGCGCAATGCCCACCTGGCCGCGGGCATCGACGCGCTGCATGCGCGGGGGCAAAGCATCTTCGCGGCCGTCGGCGCCTTGCACATGACCGGCCCGCAGGCCCTGCCCGGGCTGCTGCAGCAACGCGGCTACAGGGTGCAACGCGTGGGTTTCTAGGGTCTTGCACTGCCCAGGAGGCAGCGCACAATGGTTGAAACGGCCTCGGCCACCCCAAGGAGCAACATGATCGACACGAACGCGTTCACGAAGCTGGTGCCCGGCTTCGACTTCCTGCAAAACCTGATGCAAGGCGCCGGCCAGGCCGCACCGGCCATGGGCCAGTGGATCGCACCGACGCTCAACCCAGAAGAGCTGGAAAAGCGCATCGGCGAACTCAAGACGGTGCAGTTCTGGTTGGAGCAGAACGCCCGCATGATCGGCATGACGGTGCAGGCGCTGGAAGTGCAGCGCATGACGCTGTCCACGCTGCAGACCATGAACCTGCCGATGGCCGACCTGCGCAACGCGCTGACGCTGCCCACTGCGGCACCCACCCTTCCCGTCGCAGCGCCGGCGCCGGCCGAGCCCGAGCCCGCCCCGGCGCCGGCCGCGGCGCAGACGCCCGCTGCCGACGACGCGGCCAAACCCGCCGGCGTGGACCCGATGCAATGGTGGGGCGCGCTGACGCAGCAGTTCACCGAGCTGGCCACCAAGGCCATGCAGGACAGCAGTGCCATCGCCTCGCGCAATCTGGACGCGGCCGCTGCGGCCAAGCCGCCTGCGGCGCCGGCGAAGAAAGCCGCGCCGGCCAAGGCTGCCGCCAAGCCGACGCGCAAGCGCACCTGACAGCGCGCACCCGGCTCGCCATGGACGCCTTCGCGTCGGGCCACGCCACCCATCCCGACTGGCGCATGGCGCTGTCGATGGCGGCCGCGCAGGTGGATTCGCGGCTGTCGACACAGGCCGCGCCGACACTCGGCTTCGTCTACTTCTGCGACCACTACGCCGCGCATGCCGACGCGCTGCTGGCGGCGCTGCGCCAGCGCTGGCCCGGCGTGGCCTGGGTCGGCAGCGTGGGCGTGGGCGTGCTGGCCAGTGGCGTCGAATACTTCGACGAGCCGGCGCTGGTGCTGCTGCTGGCCAGCCTGCCGCGCGAGCAGTTCCGCGTCTTCTCCGGCGCGCAGCCGTTGTCGGGCTTCGACGCCTTCAGTGCGCTGGTGCATGCCGACCCGGGCACGCCGGACCTGGGCGAGCTGCTGGTCGAGCTGAGCCAGCGCACCGCCTCCGGCTACCTGTTCGGCGGCCTGGCGGCGTCGCGCAACGGCACGCACCATCTCGCCGACGGTGTCTGGCAGGGCGCGCTGTCCGGCGTGGCCTTCTCCCAGGAGGTGGCGCTGCTGTCGCGCGTCACCCAGGGCTGCCAGCCGATCGGCCCGGTGCGCCGGGTCACCTCGGCCGAGCAGAACCGGGTGCTGACACTGGACGGGGAACCGGCGCTGCGCTGCCTGCTGCGCGATCTGGACGCCACGCTGGACGAGCCGCGCACGCTGCTGCCCAAGCTGCGCGGCACGCTGGTCGGCCTGAGCGAGGAAACCGAGGCGCTGCTCGGCCGCGGCGCGATGTTCGGCACCGACACGCGGGTGCGCCACCTGGCCGGCGTGGATCCGGCGCGCGAGGTGGTGGCCCTGGCCGACAGGGTGCGACAAGGCATGCGCCTGGCCTTCTGCAGGCAGGACATGCACGCCGCGAGGCGCGACCTGGTGCGCATCTGCAGCGAGATTCGCGACGACCTCGGCCCCGACCCGGACCGCGCCGCCGCCACCGAGGGGCGGCGTATCCTCGGCGCGATCTACGTCAGCTGCTGCGGCCGCGGCGGGCCGCACTTCGGCGCGCCTTCGGCCGAGGCGCAGATCGTGCAGCACGCGCTGGGCGACGTGCCGCTGGCCGGCTTCTTCGCCGGTGGCGAGGTGGCGCGCCACCACCTGTACGGCTACACCGGCGTGCTGACGGTCTTCACCGCCCCCTGACAAGCCCACACCGGGCAGGCTGGCCGCAGCGGCGCGCTACAGTCGCGGTCATGAGGTCGATCACCGCCCTGCCCGGGCCACCTCGATGAACGCGCCACTTCCGGCAGTACTCGCGCAGCCGTCGGCCGCCCGCGCCGCGCGCCAGGCCGAGGTGCTGGCCGCGCTGCAGCCGCTGCTGCCGGCGCATGCGCTGCTGTGGCGCAGCGAGGACACGGTGCCCTATGAATGCGACGGCCTCACCGCCTACCGCGAGCAGCCGCTGCTGGTGGCGCTGCCCGAAACCGAGGCTCAGGTGGCTGCGGTGCTGCGCGCCTGCCATGCGCTGAGGGTGCCGGTGGTGGCGCGCGGCGCCGGCACCGGCCTGTCCGGCGGCGCGCTGCCGCACCCGCTGGGCGTGACGCTGTCGCTGGCCAAGTTCAACAAGATCCTCAAGCTGGACAAGCTGTCGCGCACCGCCGTCGTGCAATGCGGCGTTCGCAACCTGGCCATCAGCGAGGCCGCGGCACCGCTGGGGCTGTACTACGCGCCCGACCCGAGCAGCCAGATCGCCTGCAGCATCGGCGGCAACGTGGCCGAGAACTCCGGCGGCGTGCACTGCCTGAAGTACGGGCTGACACTGCACAACGTGCTGCGCGTGCGCGGCTTCACGATCGAGGGCGAGGCGGTGGAGTTCGGCTCCGAGGCGCTGGATGCCGCCGGGCTGGACCTGCTGGCGCTGGTGGTCGGCAGCGAAGGCATGCTCGCGGTGATCAGCGAAGTGACCGTCAAGCTGGTGCCGAAGCCGCTGGTGGCGCGCTGCATCATGGCCAGCTTCGACGACATCCGCAAGGCCGGCGACGCGGTGGCGCAGATCATTGCCGCCGGCATCATCCCGGCCGGCCTGGAGATGATGGACAAGCCGATGACCGCCGCGGTCGAGGGCTTCGTGCAGGCCGGCTACGACCTGAACGCCGAGGCCATCCTGCTGTGCGAAAGCGACGGCACGCCCGAGGAGGTGGAGGAGGAGATCGGCCGCATGCTCGATGTGCTTTCCGGCAGCGGCGCGACGCGCATGGAAGTCAGCAAGGACGAAGCCCAGCGGCTGAAGTTCTGGAGCGGGCGCAAGAACGCCTTCCCGGCGTCGGGCCGCATCAGCCCCGACTACATGTGCATGGACTCGACCATCCCGCGCAAGCGCCTGGCCGACATGCTGCTGGCCATCCAGGGCATGGAAGCCAAGTACGGCCTGCGCTGCGCCAACGTCTTCCATGCCGGTGACGGCAACCTGCACCCGCTGATCCTGTTCGACGCCAACGACCCCGACCAACTGCACCGCTGCGAGCTGTTCGGCGCCGACATCCTGGAGACCAGCGTGGCCATGGGCGGCACCGTCACTGGCGAGCACGGCGTGGGCGTCGAGAAGCTGAGCTCGATGTGCGTGCAGTTCTCGCCCGAGGAGCGCGACCAGATGTTCGCCGTCAAGCGCGCCTTCGACCCGGCCGAGCTGCTGAACCCGGGCAAGGTGATTCCGCTGCTGTCGCGCTGTGCCGAGTACGGCAAGATGCATGTGAAGAAAGGGCTGCTGCCCTTCCCCGACCTGCCCCGGTTTTAGATGACGGATTCGCCTGAGATCGTCGACGACCCGGCCCTGCGCGCGCTGATCGAGCGGGTGCAATGGGCGCGCGAAACGCGTGGCACCCTGTGCATCCGCGGCGGCGACACCAAGGCCTTCTACGGCGGCGGGCCGCGCGGCGAGCCGATGGACATGGGCGGCCTGTTGGGCATCAGCAGCTACGAACCCACCGAGCTGGTGGTCACCGTGCGCGCCGGAACAAAGCTGGCCGAGCTGGAGGCCGTGCTGGCCGAAAAGGGCCAGTGCCTGGCCTTCGAGCCGCCGCGCTTCGCGCCGGGCGGCCATGACGCAGGGACGGTGCCGCGGGGGGGCACGGTGGGCGGCATGGTCGCGGCGGGGCTGAGCGGGCCGTCGCGCGCCGCGGTCGGCGCGGTGCGCGACCATGTGCTCGGCCTGACGCTGCTCAACGGCAAGGCCGAGGTGCTGAGCTTCGGCGGCCAGGTGATGAAGAACGTGGCCGGCTACGACGTGTCGCGCGTCATTGCCGGCTCGATGGGCGTGCTCGGTGCGATCTGCGAGGTCTCGCTGAAGGTGCTGCCGCTGCCGGCCGCCACCGCCACGCTGCGCTTCGAGATGGACCAGGCCGGCGCGATCCGCCAGCTCAACGAATGGGCCGGCCGGCCGCTGCCGCTGCATGCCAGCGCCTGGTGGCAGGGCCTGCTGGTGCTGCGCCTGTCGGGCGCCGCGGCGGCCGTGCGCGCCGCGGCGCAGTCGCTGGGCGGCGAGCTGGTGCCACCGGAACTGGCCGCAGGCTTCTGGGACGGGCTGCGCGATCACGGCGACGAATACTTCGTCAACGCGCGTGCGGCGCTGGACAGCGGCGCGACGCTGTGGCGGCTGTCGCTGCCGCCGACCGCGCCGCCACTGGCACTGGACGGTGACTGCCTGATCGAATGGGGCGGTGCACAGCGCTGGCTCAGTGCCACGCTGCCGGCGGCGACGGTGCGCGATGCCGCCGCCGCGGTCGGCGGCCATGCCACGCTGTTCATGGGCCATGACCGCAGCGCCGGGGTGTTCGCGCCGCTGAAGAGCCCGCTGGACCGCATCCACCGCGAACTGAAGCGCGCGTTCGACCCCGACGGCGTGTTCAATCCCGGCCGGCTGTATCCGGGACTGTGCCCATGACGTCCGCCGCGGCGACGGCCGACAGCATGCGCGACTACTACGCGCGCCGTGCCGCCACCTACGAGCGGGTGTACTTCAAGCCCGAGCGCCAGGCCGATCTGCGCACGATGGAGGCCTGGCTGGGCGCCCCCTTTGCCGGCCGCGAGGTGCTGGAAATCGCCTGCGGCACCGGCTGGTGGACGCCGCATGGCGCGCGCGAGGCCGCGTCCTGGCTGGCCACCGACCTGAACCCCGAGACGATGGAGTTGGCCCGTACCAAACCGCTGCCCGCCAGCGTGCGCTTTGCCGAGGTCGATGCCTACACGCTCGACGGCCTGGGGGTGCAGCGCTTCAGTGGCGCCTTCGCCGGCTGCTGGTGGAGCCATGTGCCGCGGGCGCAGCTGGCGCCCTGGCTGGAACTGCTGCATGCGCGGCTGGACGGCGGCGCGCGCGTGGTGCTTCTCGACAACTCGTTCGTCCCCGCCAGCAGCACGCCGCTGTCGCGCCGCGATGCCGACGGCAACACCTACCAGCAGCGCGCGCTGGACGACGGCTCGGTGCACGAGGTGCTGAAGAACTTCCCGACTCGCGGCGAGGCGATCGCGATGCTCGGCCCACGTGCCCGTGATGTCGAGTGGATCGACCACGCGCACTACTGGATCCTCAGTTACGAGCTGTCCTGATGCAGACCAACCTGGCACCCGAGTTCAAGGGCACGCGCGAGGGGCAGGAGGCCGAGGCTATCCTGCGCAAGTGCGTGCACTGCGGCTTCTGCACCGCCACCTGCCCCACCTACCAGCTGCTCGGTGACGAGCTCGACGGCCCGCGCGGCCGCATCTACCTGATGAAGCAGGTGCTCGAAGGCGCGCCGGTGACACGCAGCACGCAGCTGCACCTGGACCGCTGCCTGACCTGCCGCAACTGCGAGACCACCTGCCCGAGCGGCGTGGAATACGGGCACCTGGTGGACATCGGTCGCAAGATCGTCGAAGACCGCGTCGAGCGCCCCGCGGGCGAGAAGGCGGTGCGCTGGCTGCTCAAGGAAGGCATGACCTCGCCGCTGTTCGGCCCGGCGATGAAGCTCGGCCAGGTGGTACGGCCGCTGCTGCCGACCGCGCTGAAGCACAAGGTGCCGGCCCGCTCCGGTGCACGCGCCCACCAGTGGCCCGCGCGCGAACATCCGCGCAAGGTGCTGATGCTGCTGGGCTGCGTGCAACCGGCGATGATGCCCAACATCAACAGCGCCACCGCGCGCGTGCTGGATGCCGCCGGCATCCAGACGCTGGTGGCCGACGAGGCCGGCTGCTGCGGCGCGCTGCGCACCCACCTGAACGACATCGACGGCGGCCTGAAGGACATGCGCCGCAACATCGACGCCTGGTGGCCGCTGGTCGAGGGCCTGACCTCGGCAGGCAAGGTGGAGGCCATCGTCATGAACGCCTCCGGCTGCGGCGTCGCCGTCAAGGACTACGGGCATGCGCTGGCACACGATGCCGACTATGCCGAGCGCGCCGCGCGCATCAGCGCGCTGACGCGCGATATCAGCGAGCTGCTGCCCGAGTTGGTGGAGCCGCTGAAGAAGAAGTTGGCCCTCCCCCGCACGGCGGGGGAGCGGGGAGGGGGTGCGTCATCCTCATCCGCCCAGCGGGTGGTACGCCTTGCGTACCACCCGCCCTGCACGCTGCAGCATGGCCAACAATTGCGGGGCAGCGTCGAGATGCACCTCGGCGCGCTGGGTTTCGACATCAGCCTGGCCATCGGCGAAAGCCACCTGTGCTGCGGCTCGGCCGGCACCTACAGCGTGCTGCAGCCCGAGCTGGCCACGCAGCTGCGCGACCGCAAGCTCGGCCAGCTGATGCCACTGCAGCCGCAAGCCATCGTCTCGGCCAACATCGGCTGCATCCAGCACCTGCAAAGCGGCACGGCCACGCCCGTGCGCCATTGGGTGGAAGTGCTGGACGAGGCGCTGTCCTGAAATGCGCGCGGCGAGGCTGCTGCTCGCCGCGGGGTTGCTCTGGGCCTGCGCTGCCGCCGCCGCGGCAGACGCCGCCGCGACGCAGCGGCTGCACGCGCTGTTCGAGCGCTACTGGGAACAGACCGCGCACGACCATCCGGAATGGGCCACCTGGCGCGGCGACCACCGTTTCGACGACCGGCTGAGCGACGCCTCACCGGCCGGGCGCGAGGCCGTCGATACCCGCGAACGCGAGTGGCTGGCCGAAGCCCGCGCCTTCGATCCTGCGACGCTGGCTGCGGTAGACCGCAGCTCGCTCGAGCTGTTCATCCACGGCCGTGCCGAGGCGGTGGCCTTCCAGCCCTTCGAGGGCTGGCGCAGCATGAGTCTGGGCGCGCAAGGTGGCTTCCAGACCGACCTACCCGAGCTGCTTCGGGCCATGCCGATGGACCACGCGGCGCAGGTGGACAAGTTCCTGGCGCGGCTGGCCGCCGTGCCGCAGCGCATCGACCAGGAGCTGCATTGGCTGAAGCGCGGCATCACGCTCGGCTGGGTGCCACCACAGGCGGTGCTGCAGCGCGTGCTGGCACAGATCGACGAACAGCTGCTGGCACCGCCGCAGCGCAACCCCTGGCTCGAAGCGCTGCAGCACATGGGCTCGCAGATCCCGCCCGCCGCCCAGGCGGCATCGCGCGAGCGCGCGACTGAAGCGCTGCGCACCC
>Ga0316613_10002426_pt1 | contig 11988 bp, 15 predicted proteins | sample OWC_soil_day10_C_2_FD_207647 | JGI IMG/M metagenome (GOLD analysis project Ga0316613, IMG submission 207647) | Wetland soil microbial communities from Old Woman Creek delta, Ohio, United States - OWC_soil_day10_CT_b | ecosystem: Environmental > Terrestrial > Soil > Wetlands | place: USA: Ohio...
TGGTCAAGCAGCAGGGCTGTACCGAGATCCAGCGTGCGCGAGACAATGCACAGATAGCAGCGTATATCGCTGAAGGTGATCAACTTGGCTACTTATGGAAACAGGGTTTCTTTGACGGAGTTGATCCGCAATGAGGGAGTTGGTTTTTCTGCTAGAAGAGCCATCAGCCAAGGCTATGCTGGAGTCCTTGCTCCCCCGTATGCTGAGGGAAGATACGCAATTCCGCTGCATTCCCTTCGAGGGCAAGCAGGATCTTGAAAAGCAGTTGATGCGCAAGATCCGGGGATACCAGAACGAGCACGCACGCTTCATTGTTCTGCGCGATCAAGACAGTCACCCCGACTGCATAGCAGTAAAAAACCGATTGCTCGAACTGTGTACTGCATCCGGAAAAGCAGATCGATGCTTGGTCCGCATCGCTTGCCGGGAGCTCGAAACTTTCTACCTCGCAGATTTACAAGCTGTTGAGCAAGCCTTGGAAATAAACGGTCTAGTACGGCATCAGCTGAACAGAAAATTCCGCGAACCCGATGGCCAAGAAAATCCTAGCCGTGAATTGAAAGCCTTAACAGGAAATCGTTACGAAAAGATTGCTGGATCTCGTGTCATCGGGAAATACCTTCAACTCGACAACACACGCTCCCCAAGTTTTCGCAATCTGATTGCGGCCATTCAGCGTTGCGAAACCAGTCTTCTCCAAGAATAGACTTGCAACCTCTGGCGCGATGGGCCCATGCAGCCTTGAAATCCCTACGCTTCGCCCGCATCTGGAACAAGCGGCGTAGCATCCGTTATACGTCCCGCTTTTTCCTTCGAGAATTCCCATGTCCCTGCACGCCCTCCTGTTTGTATTGAGCATCCACGCACTGGCCCTGATTTCGCCGGGGCCGGATTTTGCGGTCGTTACCCGTCTTTCCATCGTGTCGGGACGGCGTACCGGTTTGTGGGCTGCCGCTGGCGTGGCGGCGGCGATTGGCGTGTATGTGTTGATCTGTGCCCTGGGCCTGTCGCTGGTCCTGGCCGCGCTGCCGGGCGTCTCCAAGTTGCTCTCGGTGGTTGGCGCGCTCTATCTGGGCTGGCTGGGGATCCAGTGCCTGCGCTCGAACGGCCAGTTGCCGGAGGCGCAGACCCGGCAGGCGGGCAGCCGGGCCTTTGTAACCGGTTTCCTGACCAACCTGTTGAACCCCAAGGCGATGCTGTATTTCGGCTCCATTTTGTCGCAGGTGCTGACGCCCGATCTGGGACACGGCGAAACCGCTCTGCTGTGGGGGCTGCTGGTCAGTGAGTCCCTGCTCTGGTTCGGGCTGGTGGCGTGCCTGTTCTCCTCGCGCCAGGTGCTCAACTGGCTGCGTCAGCGCATGGTCTGGTTCGAGCGCTTCATTGGTGTGGTGCTTTTGGGCTTGGCCGCAAAGGTGGCAGGCTCCGCGCTACGCTAAGAGCAGGGGAGCGCTGCGGAAGCCTGGTCCACCCGGTTTGCCCGAATCCCGTTCCGACCCACGCGGCTGGCGCATTGTTAAACTGCACGCCCTGCATCTGCTTTGTCTTCTCCCATGCACATCGTGAATTTCACTCCGTGGAGCGCGCTCGTCGGCGGCGCTTTGATCGGTCTGGCGGCGGCCTTGCTGGCCTTGTGCCTGGGCCGTGTGGCAGGAATCAGCGGGATTGCCGGGCGCCTGTTCGAGCGCGGCACACCGGATCGTAGCTGGCGCGTGGCTTTCCTGCTGGGCTTGTGCGCCGCGCCCTGGTTGCTGGCCGCCCTGGGCTTCGCGTTCGAACACCCTAGCAGCACCTCGCCCGGGCTTCTGCTCGGCGCCGGTGTGCTGGTGGGCCTGGGCACCCGGCTGGCGAATGGCTGCACCAGCGGCCACGGGGTGTGCGGCCTGGCGCGGCTGTCCGGGCGTTCGCTGATCGCAGTGCTGAGTTTCATGAGCGCCGGATTCGTCACGGTGTGGCTGCTACGCCATGTTGTGGGAGCCTGAGTGATGAAGCGCTGGATGGAATACGCAATCGCTGCGCTGTGCGGCCTGATCTTCGGGCTGGGCCTGATCGTGGCCGGCATGACCAACCCGGCCAAGGTTCAGGGCTTTCTGGATCTGGCCGGTGACTGGGATCCTTCGCTGGCGTTCGTGATGGCCGGCGCCATCGCCGTGGCGATCCTGCCCTTCCAGTCCTTGCGCCGTCGTACGCAAAGCCTGTGCGGCACGCCGCTGCATCTGCCTGGCCAGACGAAAGCAGGCAAGACGCGTCTGATCATCGGCAGCCTGCTCTTCGGCACAGGCTGGGGCATCGCCGGTTTTTGCCCCGGCCCGGCGCTGGTCGGACTGGCCAGTGCCTGGCTACCGGCCCTGCTGTTCTGCGCCGGCATGTTCGCAGGCTTCGCGCTGAGCGGCCGCAACACGCCAGCGGCCACAAGCGACGACGCGTAGGGCGCTTGATGTCACTTCCACCGCCCGGCTGGCTCAGCATTCCCGCCAGCTTCCTGCAGGAATCCGGCCAGATCTGGCTGCGCGAGCCGGAAGGCAAGAACCGCCAGTTGCTGGTCAAACAGCTCATGGATGGCATCTATCCGCATCCTTTTGTCATCGACGACGGCAAGGTGCGGCGCCTGCATTTCAGTCTGAAGCTGGTGCAGAGCGAGATGCGGCTGGACGCACCGGATGAGCTGGCGGTGTTCTATACCCGGGCGATGATGGGCTTCCTGCTGTTCCATCCGATCCCGAAACATGTCGTCATCATCGGGCTGGGCGGCGGCTCGCTGACCAAGTATTGCCACCGCAATCTGGCGCGCAGCCGGGTGACCAGCGTAGAGCTGATGGAGGGCGTGATCGCCTGCCGCGACTGGTTCCTGATTCCGCCGGATGACGAACGCCTGAAGATCGTGCAGGCGGATGCTGCGGACTACTTCGCCGGCGAGCCGGACGGGGCGGATGCGATCCTGCTCGATGCTTACGATGAGGAAGGCGTGGCACCGCAGCTGTGCACGCTGGTGTTCTACGCCAATCTGCGCGGGCACCTGAAGCCACGTGGCGTGCTGGTGGCAAACATCTCGGGCCACAGCCTGACCGCCGAAACGCATATCGACCTGATCCGCAAGGCCTTCGACGGACGTCTGGTAGTGATCGATGTGGTCAGCGACGGCAACCGCATCGTATATGCCTTCAATGACCCGGGCTTCCCGCCGGACTGGCAACGCCTGGGCCGCACCGCGCGCGAGCTGGAAGCCAAGCACCCCTTTGAATTCGCCAAGTTGCTGCGCGACATGGAGCGCAGCGCCCAGCGCGAGAAACGCAAGGCGCGGCGCTGATCATCCGGGATTTCAGGGGTTCAGAAAGCCCTTGGTCTTCAGCCAGAGTGAAAACAGGTCCGGCCAGATGCGAACCGAAGGGGCCGCATCGGTTTTCAATGCAAAACCATGACCACCACGTGCGGCAACATGCAGTTCGGGAGGATTCCCTGCTTGTGCCAGCGCCTGCCAGAACCTTACGGCATTGGGCGCCAACCCGTCATCCGCGGCAATGATCATGAAGGTGGGAGGCGTTTTGACCCGGGGCACTTCATTGGTCGCGTATTCTGAAAATGCAGCCCGGTTTTCGCTCTGTCCAGCGCTGCCGCGAGCCGCGTTGAAACCGACCGCGGGGTAGATCAGTGCCATGAAATCGGGACGGGAGCTGAGCTGGTCCACGGCATCCATGGGCGGATAGCTGACCGTCTCGAATGCCGTACCGGTCGCAGCGGCAAGATGGCCGCCGGCGGAAAATCCCATGATGCCGACCTTGTCCGGATTCAGTTGCCATGCCGCACTGCGCTGGCGAACCAGGCGGATCGCCCGCTGACCATCCTGCAGGATGACATGGCGACCTTCGGCATGGCCTTCGTTGGGCAGGCGATGTTCAAGAACGAACGCGGTAATTCCCAGGGTATTGAGCCAGCGCGCGATGTCCGCCCCCTCCTTGGCGGCAACCAATTTGAGATAGCTGCCGCCGGGAACCACGATGATGCTGGTGCCATTGGGCTTTTCCGGTACGAACGCAATCAGTGAGGGATTGAGGATCCCGGCGATGTTGTTGTGCAGCTCTCCCCCGACCGGCGCACTGGCGGTAACCCCGGGAGGCAGTTGTTTTGCAGAGCCAGGCGGCAGATTGCGGTTCCACAAGGAAATTTCGTCGCCGGTTTGCAGCGCAGCGGCCATTGCCGTAGACAAGGCGCAGGCAAGCAGCGCTGCGACAAGCCATTTGAGGACATGCATGATGATTCTCCGTTTCAGGTAAAGATGTCATGACGGGAGAACACACCATCCCAGATCAGCCCGTGCCGGATTTGATCGGGATTAGCATTTTATGGGCAGCGGGCTGAAAGACCTGGCCTGCACGGTCTGGTGCAAACGGGCGACAGGAATGTACAGGGCGATGCGGCGTTCCTGGGGTGCGCGAAAATCGCGGATATGCAGATCGCGTTCAATCATGCGGCCTTCCACACATTGGCAGCCCAGTTCAGCGCGGACACGCTCCGGCAGCCCATCCAGACACGCCTCGCGTTGCGCCGGCGCAAGGCGGGCAACGGCATAGAGGCCCCCCGGCAGGGTGACTGATTCGGCTTCGCAAAGCGGCATGCTGCTGTCCAGCGCCGGCAAGAAATGGCTGAGCTGGACGTACTGGTGGTCTGACTCGCAAAAGGGGTGGTCCCGGTCATTCAGTCGCCAACCGCGCCAGCCTTTGCGCCCCGTCCGCAGGTATTGCCATGCCAAACGGGCTTTGAAGTAGCCGTTGTCGGCATAGTTGCCGGCATAGGGCATCTGCCATACCTTCAAGGCCGGCATGAATTCAAGATGGAGCGGAACCGTCTCCGTCAGACTCGGCATGCCGGTCGGGACATCGGTTGGAGCGATGCCGAACTGACGCCTGAACGCATGCGAAAAGGCGGCACTGGAGCCATATCCGGCGTCAAACCCGATATCGGTCAGGGTCCTGTACCGGTTCTCGCGGATGCGCTCCCAGGCTTGCTGCAAACGCAGGCGACGGATTGTCTTCATCGGTGTTTCACCCACCCGGTGCTGGTACAGCCGCAGCAGATGGGCAACCGAGAGATGGGTGAAATCTGCCAGATCCTCCAGACACAGGTCGTTATCCAGATGCTGGCCGATGAAATCCATCAAACCACGCATCCGGTACGCCTGCCGCCGGAATGTTTCAAAGCTCAGGTTCATGGGCTACCCCGCCAGCACCGAGATCGGAAAATCCGGCAAACCCTGACGACTACAACAAAAGTCATGGTTTACCCCTAGCTGAGTATAACCATTTTCAGAAAGCGGGTAAGTACTTTGCCACGCACGGGCACGTCAGGCGCCTGCGAATCCCAAGGACGGGTTCGCCGCATCCGCGCACCGGGTACAGCAGCAATCACCCGCCGCGCACGTGCCCCCAGGCCACCTTGCGCAAGCCGAAAGTCAGGCCGATGGCGGCCAGGAACAGGCCTGTGACCAGGCCGCTCCAGAATCCGTATACGCCAAGCGGCCCGCTCCCCGCAACGCCGTAGTAGCCGAGAACCGTACCCAGCGGCAAACCGACGCCCCAGAACGCGACAAACATCACGAGCATCGGCCAGAGTGTCATCTTGTAACCCCGCAAGGCGCCGACGGCGATGACCTGGGTGGCGTCCACCAGTTGCCAGAGCGCGGCAAACAGGATCAGCCGCGAGGCGATCCCGCGCACGCCTTCATCCGTGCTGAAACCTGCCACGATGGCATCACGCCCGAGCAGGATGGCCGGAATCGCGAGACACGCGATGATCAGCCCGAGCAGGATGCTGGTCCACGCCGCAAAGCGCGCCCTGCGGGGCTCGCCTGAACCGAGATGCTGGCTGACCCGGATCGTGGTTGACGCAGCAAGCCCCATCGGCAGCATGAAAAGCAGCGAGGCGACGTTGAGCGCAATCTGGTGGGCCGCGATCTGTTCGGCACCGAAGCGGCCGATGAAGACCGCCACGCTGGTAAACGCGCCCACTTCGGCAAGTGCCGCGCCCCCCATCGGCAGGCCGATGCGCAGCAGACTCCGCTGCGTGAGCCACTGTGGACGCTGCCAGTCACGCCAGATGTAGCACGCGCGATAGTCCGGCGAAACGATGGTCCACACCGCCATGGCCGCCAGCGAGATCCACATGCCGATGGCACTGGCCCAGCCACAACCGGCGCCGCCCAGTGCGGGCAGGCCCCAGTGACCCCAGATCAGCAGCCAGTTGAACAGCGCATTGAAGCCCAGCGCAGCAAAGGCCAGATACATCATCGGCTTGGGCCGGTTGATGCTGGCCGAGTAAAACGCCAGGGCCCGGAACAGCAATGCCGCGGGCATGCCGAACATGGCCCCCCAGAGGAACAGCATGGTTTTGTCTGCCAGCGCAGGCGTGATCTGCGCCCAGTGCAGGATCGGGCGTACCAAGGGCAGCAGCGCAAGCGACAGCACACTCAGGACCAGCGCCAGCCAGATCGCATTCTGCGTGTCATGCACGATGGCCCGATTGTCTCCCGCGCCATGGTGATGGGCCACCATCGGGCTGAGCGCCTGCACCACGCTCATCAGGGTGAGGAATATCGGGAACCAGAACGCGACACCGAGTGCCACGGCGGCTTGCTCGGTGGCACCGGCGTGACCGGACATCAGGGTGTCGATGACCCCCAGCAGCGAATAAGCCAGCTGCGACAGGATGATCGGAATCGACAGTGACGACAGTGCCTTGCTTTCAGCAAGGAAGAGAGGGAATCGGGACATGGGAGAGGGTTTGACCAACCGCGCGCGGCTACGCATTGTACCCGCACCACGCCTGCCGGTCCTCCCGAACAGCCTTCTTGCGCCCACCGCGGGGCAAGGGTTCAGGTGCGCACGGCCGGATCTGCCACCATCGCAGGCAGATATTTTTCGGAGAATTCAGCCGGCAGGCGACGGGGACGGCTGGTGCTCATCTCGATGCATATCAGACTCCAACGCCCGCGCATGACCGTTGCCCGGTCCTGCACCCGGATCAACTGGAACCTGCGCTCGAAGCTGAGTTTCCGGTCGCTGAAGGTGAGCCAGGTCCCGAGCACCAGCGCCTCCCCCAGAAAACTCGGCAGCAGATAGTCATATTCCCCGCGATGGATGGCCAGCCCCCGGTCCAGGCGCTTCCAGTCCTCCAGAGAGAGCCCCAGCGCCTCGGAATGTGCCCAGCCGATGCTCTCGCACCAGCGGACATACACAGCATTGTTGGTGTGACGCAGCCCATCGATATCCGTGTCGCCAGGCGTGAGCGTCAGCGTGAAGGGGTTCGGAAAGTCCCAGTCCAGTTCAAGCATCGGCGCGCGTCATTCCAGCACGGCAAATGCGGCATCTGCGGCCGCTATCGTCGCCGCGATATCTGCCTCGCTGTGCGCGGCCGACATGAAGCCGGCTTCGAATGCCGAGGGCGCCAGATAATGGCCAGCGTCCAGCATCAGGTGGAAGAAGCGCTTGAAACGCTCGACATCGGCCTGCATCACCTCGGCAAAACTCTGCGGTGGCTGCGCGGAGAAATAGAGACCGAACATCGCACCGACGGCTTGCGCCGAGAAAGCGACGCCGTGCTTGGCGGCTGCGGCCGTCATGCCATCGGCAAATGCATGGGTGCGCGCATTCAATCCAACGTAGAAACCGGGCCGGGAAATCAGCCTGAGGGTGGCAAGCCCCGCCGCCACCGCCACCGGACTGCCCGACAAGGTGCCGGCCTGATACACCGTGCCCAGCGGCGCGATCTTTTCCATGATCTCGCGCTTGCCGCCGAAGGCGCCGACCGGCATCCCGCCACCGATGATCTTGCCCAGCGTGGTGAGATCCGGCGTGATCTTGTACAGCCCCTGCACACCTTGCAGACCGACGCGAAAACCGGTCATCACTTCGTCGAAGATCAGCACGGCGCCGTGCTCGGTGCACAGCGCACGCAGACGATCCATGTAGGCCTGCGAGGGCCGCACCAGATTCATGTTGCCGGCCACCGGCTCGATGATCACGCAGGCAATCTCGTGCCCGCGCGTGGCGAAACACTCTTCCAGTGCAGGGATGCTGTTGTAGTCCAGCACAAGGGTGTGCTTGGCAAAATCCGCCGGCACCCCCCCCGAAGACGGATTACCGAAGGTCAGCAGACCCGAGCCGGCTTTCACCAGCAGACTGTCGGCATGGCCGTGGTAACAGCCCTCAAACTTGACGATGGCATCGCGGCCGGTGAAGCCACGGGCCAGGCGGATTGCACTCATCGTCGCCTCGGTGCCGGAGGAAACCAGGCGGACCATCTCGATACTCGGCAGCAGCCGGCACAGCAGCTCAGCCATTTCGACCTCACCCTCGGTCGGCGCACCGAAGCTCAAACCATCCGCCGCCGCGCGCTGCACGGCTTCGATGACTTCAGGGTGGGCATGGCCAAGAATCGCCGGCCCCCAGGAACCGATGTAGTCGACGTACTGCTTGCCATCGGCGTCCCACACATACGCCCCCTGGGCACGCGCAATGAAGGGCGGCGTCCCGCCGACCGAACGGAAGGCACGGACCGGGGAATTCACGCCACCGGGGATGGCGCGCTGGGCGCGTTCGAAAAGTTCAGCGTTCTTTGACATGATTGGCAATCCAGAAATATAGGCGCCCGGCGAGCCCGTGCGTCATGGGTATAGCGCCGCGATCTTTGCAGCCTGCGCCTGCGGGTCGGTCGCCTGATAGACGTCGGTGATCACTGCGACCCAATCGGCACCGGCTTCGATCAAGAGCGCGGCATTGTCGGCCGTGATGCCGCCGATGCAGGCCACCGGAACGTTGTTGAACGCCTGTTTGGCCCGGCGGATCAGTCCGATGGGCGCGGAAGGCGCTTCGGGTTTGGTCGGCGAGGCATACATCGCACCGAAGGCGACATAGTCGGCACCGCCCGAAACCGCGGCACGCGCACGTTCGAAATCGCCATAGCATGAAACCCCCACCTGCAAGGGTCTGCCCGCTGCGGCTTTGATAAGCGTGATGTCACCGTCGTCACGGCCGATATGCAGCCCTTCCGCATCAACCGCCAGCGCGAGTTGCAGATCGTCATTGATGATCAGGCTGATCCCCAGTTCGCGGGTCAGCGCACGCAAAGCCCGGGCCTGAGCCAGCCGGAGCACGGGCGGAGCAGTCTTGTGGCGGTATTGCAGCACCGTGGCACCGCCAAGAATGGCTGCACGACTGACCTGCAGCAGACGTGCACTGTCGTTCCAGTCTGGCGTGACCAGATACAAACCGCGCTTCATTCTTCGCTCTGGATGCAGAAACGGTTGGGTATGCTCTGGCCCATGCCCAGACGCCAGCTCTGGGCGAGACTGTGCCAGGTGTATTCCTGGGCGGCATGGGCTGCGGCACTCAGCTCCATGTCCTGGGCAAGCAGCGCAGCCAGAGCGGCCGAGAGCGTATCGCCCGCACCATGCCAGGCACCGGGCAGGCGTTCCCAGGCATCGGTACGCAACACCCCGGTACTGCTGTAAAGGGTATTGATGACCTGGGGCGTCTGTTCGTGCGCGCCGGTCAGCAACACATGTCTGGCGCCCATCTCGATGAGGCTGCGGGCGCATTCGGCGCTGCTGATTTCATCGACGCCCTCTTCTTCCGCATCGTCGTCATTGACAGCCAGCCGGCGTGCATCGGCCGCGCTGATGACGACCACGGTGGCCAGCGGGATGAGCAATTCACAGATGCTGCCAATCATCTCTTCGTCTGCCAGGGGATCGTTGCTGGGCCGCAATTCGGCATCGAACACGACCGGAATGTCCGGATAGTCCGCCAGCACATCGGCAATTTCGGCAACGTTTTCGACGCTGACAATTTGCCCAATCTTGAAGGATTGCACTGGCATGTCCTCAAGCAGCGCACGGGCCTGATCGGCAACCCAATCGCCATCGGTCGCCGAAATCCCTTCGATTCGCGAGGTGTCCTGTACGGCAAAGCCGGTAATCACGGACAATGGGTGTGCGCCAAAAGCCGCAATGGTCAGCACATCGCCCTGCAAGCCACCACCACCGGTGGGATCGGCCGCAGCAAAGGTGAGAACGACAGGCGGATTGGTGGAACCGGGCATGTTGAGATGAACAGAAGATGAAAAGGTTGGCGCAGTCGTGCGGGGGCAGTTCGAGTTTAACCGATTAGCCCCTGCCCCGGCTGTTGCGGGACGACCACAAACCGGGTACAGATAACGCAGGAAGGGAACGGCAAATTGCCATCGGCAGCCTTGCAGGCTTGCAAGTTTGGTATATTTGCCCTACAAACGTGCAGCGTAAGCTTCCGAACGGTTCGGGTTTTCCGCAGGATGCACTGAATGCGTGGTGCCGGGAAAAATCGTCAAAGTTTGTTCTGAATCGGGTATTGGTCACAGCCAGATCCGGTACGCTGCATGAATAATTGCCATGTTGCCATTGTCAAATGAGCGCTTGGCTTGAGAGGAGTTGCACGTTGGCAGACAGAGCTGATGCTTCCGGCACCAGGGTTATGGTGATTGACGACAGCAACACCATCCGCCGCAGCGCGGAGATCTTTCTGGCCCAAGCCGGTTATCAAGTGTTGCTGGCAGAGGATGGATTTGATGCGTTGTCCAAGATCGCTGATCACCATCCGGATTTGATTTTTGTCGACATCATGATGCCGCGCCTGGATGGCTATCAGACCTGTGCGCTGATCAAGAAAAACCCGAAATTCGCCGCAACGCCGGTAATCATGCTGTCCTCCAAGGATGGTTTGTTTGACCGGGCGCGTGGCCGCATGGTCGGTTCCGATGAATACCTGACCAAACCCTTCACGAAAGACAGTTTGCTCAAAGCCGTGTCCATCCACATGGCGGCGCGCGAACAACGCTGACATATCCACTGTTTGAGGTCCCAGCATGGCAATCAAGAAAATCCTGGTCGTAGATGACTCCCCCACCGAACGCTTCGCGTTGATCGAGTACCTGTCCAAGCAGGGTTTCTCGGTTGTCACCGCCGACAATGGTGAAGAAGGCGTGATCAAGGCCAAGGCCGAGATTCCCGATCTGATCCTGATGGATGTGGTGATGCCGGGCATCAATGGTTACCAGGCGACGCGCACAATCTCGCGCGAAGAAACCACCCGCCATATCCCGATCATCATGACGACCAGCAAGGATGCTGAAACCGACAAGATCTGGGGCATGCGACAAGGTGCTTTCGATTACATGACCAAGCCGCTCGACATGGAAGAGCTGCTGCGCAAAATCCAGGCGATCGGTTGATCGCCCACAAGGGAGTCTGTTGAATGGCCAAGCGCATCAGTCTGCGGGAGTTTCAACAGGATCTGACCAAGCGGCTGGCGGAGATGAGTACCTCCAACCGCCGTTCAGCCCTGCTGGCGGTCACGGCCGGCTCGGAAAACTGGCTGGTCGAACTTTCCGATGCCGGTGAAATCATCGCCGCGCCCAGTCTTTCCGAAGTCCCGCTGACCCGCAACTGGTTTCGCGGGCTGGCCAACGTGCGGGGCAACCTGTTCAGTGTGGTAGATCTGGCCGCCTTCTGCGGCGAAACCCCGCCGCCCCTGACCAATGACTCGCGCATGATGCTGATCGGCGCCAAGCACGGTCTGCATACGGCGCTGCTGGTCTCCCGTGCCCTGGGCCTGCGCAATCCCGATGACTTTGATGTCGATGAGAGCTTCACCGATACACGCCCGTGGATCGGAGCAGCTTTGCGCGACAACCAGAACCGCTTGTGGAAACGCCTGATCGTGCGCCCGCTGCTGGCCGATCCGCGCTTCCTCGACGCCAGTGCGGACCTGCGCTGACATGAACAAGAGCCTGTCACATCCATCCTGTCTTTTGTACGCTTGCTGCACCCAAAATAACGATACCCAACGCCCGTACCATATCGGAGCACTCGCATGGCACTGAAACTTCCTGGCTTCCTCAAGCGCTTCAAGGTCACCCCGGCCACCTCTGACAGCACGGTCATGGACAGCCGCGCGACCATGATCG
>Ga0316613_10002427_pt1 | contig 11985 bp, 10 predicted proteins | sample OWC_soil_day10_C_2_FD_207647 | JGI IMG/M metagenome (GOLD analysis project Ga0316613, IMG submission 207647) | Wetland soil microbial communities from Old Woman Creek delta, Ohio, United States - OWC_soil_day10_CT_b | ecosystem: Environmental > Terrestrial > Soil > Wetlands | place: USA: Ohio...
ATACATCATATGCATAATGCCTTGTTCAAATGCATCGTCACTGACCATCACCGTTCCGAACATCCCCTGGTGCCACGGGGGGTGGACGCCGTATTCCATCGGCGAGGCAATGTGAATGGGTCGCCCCATCTTCTTCGTCTTCCTGCGAACCGCTTCTGCAATGCGCGTGACCAGGAACGTGTCAAACCCGCTTACCGTGTGCGATCCGTGGTTCTCCGTCGATCCGATCGGGATGAGCACGATGTCGTTTTTCCTCCGGGTCTCAACCAGCTTCGTCCGCAGGGTGTTCTGGATGTAGGAACCGGGTTTTTCCTTCTCGCCAGGGGAGGGGATTTCATACTCCTTGAGAATGGCATCAATCTCTTCATCGCTGGCGTTCCAGAGACGCTCTTTCAGGTTTCCGACAGAGTTTTTTTCGAAAATCTTCTGAGTACGTTCTATCTTCGTTTCATTCTTTTTCATGAAGCCGTCCTCCTTATTTGAAAAAAGTATTGATATTCCTGCGCCGCCACCCGTTCGTTCTCTACGAAACTACTTCCGGCGAGGAGAAAGAAATTCGAATCCAAGTTTGTCCTGGATCGTCCCCATAATTCCCTTGGGGGCGACCAATATGACGCCGATGGCAATGACTCCAAGGATCAGCAGGCTGACACTCGGATAGTCCGAAAGCCATTGGTGGAGAAAAACGTAGATAAAGGAGCCGATGATCGGTCCCTCGATTGTTCCGATTCCTCCGATGACGGTGATGAAAACCAATCTTACTGTCCAATCGATTCCAAAGGCGCTGTAGGGCTGAATGAAGATGTTGTGGAGGTAAAGGACGCCCGAAACTGCACCGGTGACCCCTGCGCTGATTAAAAAGCAGGTGAGCTTGCAGCGAAAGATGTCCACCCCAAGGGTTTCGGACGCCGTTTCTTCATCCCGGATGGCCATCAATCCTAAACCCAGTTTAGATCGGAGGAGAAAATAGACCAGCGCCACCGAGGCGATGCCGGCCCCCAGGGCGGTAAAGTAAATGGTGTTGAAAGAGAGCTTGTAGGCAGGCTTGACGAAGAGACCCATACCGTATCCGACGTACTTCCAATTGCTAAAAAGGATTCGAAGCGTCTCCGCAACCGTCCACGTTCCGATGGCAAAATAAACCCCTCTCATTCTAAAGATAGGCGCAGAGATCAAAAGGGCGAAGATGACGGAAACCGTCCCGCCGATGATAATGCTCAGCCAGATCGGAAGGCCATAGTATAGCGAGAAGACAGCAAGGGCATAGCCTCCCAGGCCAATAAATGCCTGCTGGCCGAGAGAGACGAGACCAGAATATCCGGCGAGGAGGTTCCACATCTCGGAGAGCGCAAGATTGATGGAGAAGAGAAGCATCACCAGAACCCAATAGCGAGAAGCCCAGTAAGGAAGGCTGATTAAGGCAAGCATAACAAGGACGATTCCGTAGAGTCGGCCCGACCGAAGAAATTTCATGTCTCTTTATCCCTTTGCAAAAAGGCCAGTGGGTTTAAACGTCAGTACGAGCAAGAGGATGATATAGCCGGAAAGCAGCTGGAAACCGGGACCCAGGAAATGGGCGCCCAGGAGTTGGGCCAGGCCGAGGATCAACCCCCCCAAAAAAGTTCCGAGGAGACTTCCCAGACCACCCACGATCACCACTCCAAAGGCGATGATGAGATATTCCGGGCCGGTGTGGGGATAGAAGGTGAAGGTCATTCCTACGAGTATGCCCGCAACACCGGCCGTTCCTGTGGCGAGACCCATGGCAATGGCATAGATGGTTTTTGTGTTAATCCCCATGAGTTGAGCGGCTCCTTCATCATCCGAAGCCGCCCGGATGGCTTTTCCCAAATAAGTCCTGTTAAAAAAACGACTCAGCAAGGCGATCGTGACGATTGAACCGATGAAATCCACCAGGTAGACCACCGGAAGGTTCAGAAAATCTCCGACCGGAATGGTCTGGACGGAGATGGAGGTGAGCAACGCTCGGGCATCCGGCGTAAAGATCAATAACAAGAGGTTCTGTAAAATGATGGAGAGGCCGAAAGCGACCAGAAGGGGAGGGTTCATGCCCTTCCCTAAAACCCGGTTAAGAAGGTAATACTGGATGACGAATCCAATGAGGCACATCACCGGGATGACCAGGATCAATGTGATGAGTGGACTGATGTGGAAATAAACCATAGTGACAAGACTCAGATAGCTGGCCAGGATGACCAGGTCGCCATGAGCCAGGTTGACCATGCGCACGATCCCAAAGATCATGGACATTCCAATTCCGATAATGCCGTAGAGACCTCCCAAAAGAAGGCCGTTGACGATCGGACCCTTTAATTCAGCCAAGAACGATAGCATCGTTATCGCATCCTATAATCCGAAATAAGCCTTACGAATTTCTTCCTGGGACAGATCCTTTGGAATGCCCTTGAGACGGATTTTCCCGGATTGCATGATGTAAACCTTGTGAGCCGCTTTTAGGCTCCTCTGAATATCCTGTTCGACGAGGAGAGCCGTAATCCTCCCCTCCGAATTGATCTGCCTTACCGTTTGATAAATATTCTTGATGATGAGAGGGGATAACCCGAGTGAAATCTCATCAAAGAGGATCAGTTTGGGCTCGCACATGAGAGCCCGACCAATGGCCAGCATTTGTTGTTCCCCTCCACTCAGCGTGCTGGAGAACTGATTCTTTCTCTCTCCGAGAATTGGAAAGAGTTCATAGATCCTGCGCAGGACCTCGTCCTTCCTCTTCCTTGCCTTGGGAATATAGCAGCCTACTTCCAGGTTCTCCAGCACCGTCAGGCGGGGGAACATTCTTCTTCCTTCCGGTACCATGGAGATGCCTTCCGAGACGGTCTGATAAGGCATCAAGCCATTTATTTTCTTGCCACCAAACTCAATCACGCCCGTGGAGGGTCTCAAAACGCCGGCAATCGAATTGAGGAGGGTCGATTTCCCCGCGCCATTGGCACCGATGATCGAAACGACCAAGCCTTCCTCAACCTCAATGGAGACATCCCAGAGGGCGTGGAAGTCATGGTAGAAAACGTCGATTTTTTCGACTCGGAGAAAGGTTCCTGCCACTATTCTTCCTCCGCCCCGAGATAAACCTCTTGGACTTCTCTCGATTCCATGCATTCCTTCGGGTCACCGCACATCAACCACTTTCCTCCATTGATTACCAACAGCCGATCCACGCCTCGGTTCAACATCATCAGGATATGCTCCACCCAGATGATCGTCACACCTTTCTGCCGAATCGCCTTCACGATGTCGAGAAGGTTTTCGACCTCGGCTTCGGTCAAGCCCGCTGCCACCTCGTCAATCAGGAGGAGTGCCGGCTTGGTGGCAAGGGCCCGGGCGAGTTCGAGCCTTTTGCGGTCGAGAAGAGGCAGTTTTCCTGCAAAAAGATCCTTCTTGGGCAAGAGCCCCGTGAAATCGAGAATGTCGGAGGCTTCTGTACGGGCCTGCTTCCCTTTCATGTTCGCCCCGTATTCCGCCCCGACCAGGAGGTTTTCAAAAACGGTCATATTCTCGAAAGGTCTTGGAATTTGATAGGTCCGGCCGATTCCCAACCGGCATCGGTGGGATGCTGAAAAATGGGTGACGTCGCTGCTTTGATAGATGACCTGTCCTCGGGAGGGCTTATAAACGCCGGTGATCAGATTAAAAACCGTGGTCTTCCCCGCTCCGTTGGGACCCATCATTCCCAGGATCTCTCCTTCCGTGACATTGAAGGTGAGACTGTCAACCGCTGTCAGGTTCCCGAAAGTCTTTGTCAGGTTTTGAACAGTCAGGATATCAGGCATTTTGAGTTAATCTGTATTCAAGCAAGGAGGCGTTGAAGACTTTAATATTATTTAAATCATCAGATCTATAAAATAATACTTAACTTTTTGTCAAGAAAAAAAGAGAGGTCTTTCCTCGGTGAATTGGGATAATAAACAGGGCCTTCTCCGAGGGACGGAGGAGGCCCTGACCTGAGAATTACTTTTTGATGGGAACTGTTTTTCCTGCGGCTGGGATATTGGGATACTCCTTGTTATAGGTAATGACCATTTCCCAGGGCCATTTCTTTCCTTTCACCCACTGTCCTCCTACGAGAGGAGTTTTTGCGTAATTCTTGTCGTTGTACTTGATGGGGCCAACCATGGTATTCATATTCGTTGCCGCAATGGCTTCTCGGATCTTAGCCTTATCCAAAGTCTGGGCCCTCTTAAGGACGTCCGCCACGATTTCAAATGCTGCATACTTGTAGCCGATCGGTGGAGTCCACTGTTTCTTTGTCTTGGCTGTCCAGAGGTCACAGAGTTCTTTGGCCGTCTTGCCTGAGAGGGAAGACTTAAAAGGATGGCTGGGGCTCCACCAGATCTCCGTGGTCAGGCCGTTAGGAAGGTTGCCTCCCAGAGCCTCCACAGCAGATGGGAAGAGGATGGCCTTTCCAATAGTGACGACCTTGGGAACAAACCCTTGTTGATGGCACTGTCTCCATGCATTCGCCCAATCCGGAGGGATCAGATTACCAAGGATGATTTCCACTTTTTCTTTCTTCCAGGCATTGATGAATGTGCCGAAATCCTGGACTCCGTAAGGGAATCTCCCCATATCAATGACCTTGTACCCCCTGGTAGGCAGTACCTCATGGAACACCTTGGACCAGGAGACCCCGTCAGGGTCATTGCCCATGAGCAATCCTACAATTTTATTTGTCGGGACCTGATCCCACATTCCAATATACGCGGGAACGATGTCTTCCTTCACCGACCAGAACGCATGGAAGGACCACTTATACGGTCCACCCTCCAGCCACGGCTCAAGCGGTGCGTCAAGGGCAATACAAGGCATCTGGTACCGTTCGCACATACTGGTAACAGGATTTACCGTATCAGGTGTGTGAAGGGCCACCATGATATCGATTTTGTCGTTTAGAATCAGCTTAGAAGCAACGTCCGCGGCTTTGGTCGGATCGCTGGAGGTATCGACCAGTTTCAGCTTGAGAGGGAGCTTCTTTCCGGCTTCCTTGATAAAGATTCCTCCCTGTTTGTTGATTTCTTCGATGGCCAGTTCATCGGCCCAAGGAGAGGCCTCACCAAATGAAGCAATGGGGCCAGTGGATGGATTCGGATGCCCAACCAGGATGAAGTCCCGTTTCTGCGCCAGGGCAGGGTTGCCCACAATGCCAAAGCCTCCTATGAGGCCTAGCGCAATGGCTACGGTTATTCCTGCTATGCCCACTTTCTTCATAAACTTCCTTCGGCTCCTCGTTCTCTTGCCTTCCATAAAATCTGTCCTCCTTTCAATATTTTTCCCAGGGTTCTCAAAGTCACTCCTGCTTACTATAGCAATAAACATGGGCTTGTCAACAAAAAAACACACTTCTGAATCTGTTGTCAAAGGGAGGGTTGGATGGGTTTCGGTGGAGTCAGGAGGAAAGTGCCGGGCCCCCTCCGGGGGTGGGAGGAGGCCCTCACGTTGGACTTACTTTTTGATTGGAACTGTCTTTCCTGCGGTCGGGATGTTGGGATACTCTTTGTTATAGGTGATGACAATCTCCCAAGGCCATTTCTTGCCTTTCACCCACTGTCCGCCGACGAGAGGTGTTCTCGAAAAATTCTTTTCGTTGTATTTGACAGGACCGACAATCGTGTTCAGGTTGGTTGCGGCGATGGCTTCTCGGACCTTGTTTTTATCAAGAGTCTGCGCCCTTTTGAGGGCATCAGCCACGATTTCAAAGGCTGCATACTTGAAGCCAATGGGCTGTGTCCACTCTTTGTTCGTTTTTGCGGTCCAGGCATCGCAGATGTCCTTGGAGGTTTTACCGGACAGAGAGGACTTGAAGGGGTGGCTGGGGCTCCACCAGATCTCTGAGGTCAGAAGATTCGGAAGGTCACCACCCAATGCTCCCACAGCCGCCGGGAAGAGAATGGCCTTTGCGATGGTTGCTACCTTGGGGATAAACCCCTGTTGATGACATTGTCTCCAGAGGGTGGCCCAGTCCGGCGGAATGAGAACCCCGGTAATGATCTCCACCTTCTCCTTCTTCCAGGTGTTGATGAACGCACTGTAATCCTGCATCCCATAGGGAAATCTCCCCACATCGATGACCTTATAGCCTTTTTCCTTGAGCTTAGGCGTAAACATCTCGGAAAAGACTTTACCGTCCGGGTCGTTTGGCCATGCTCCCCCTACGACTTTATTGGTTGGGACCTGATCCCAGAGTCCCGCGAAGACGTTGATCAGGTCAGCCACCGTCCAAAAAGCATGAAAACTCCATTTGTAAGGACCACCCGTTAGCCATGCATCGACAGGGGCGTCGAGGGCAACACAGGGAACTTGATAACGTTCGCACATGCTGGTGACTGGGTTGACCGTATCCGGGGTATGAAGGGCCACCATAATATCGATTTTGTCATTTAGAATCAGTTTAGAAGCAACATCCGCGGCTTTGGTGGGGTCGCTGGCCGTATCCACCAGTTTCAGTTTAAGCGGAAGCTTCTTTCCTGCTTCTTTGATAAAGATTCCTCCTTGTTTGTTGATTTCTTCGATGGCCAGTTCATCGGCCCAAGGGGAGGCCTCGCCAAATGAAGCAATGGGGCCGGTTGAAGGATTTGGGTGTCCGATCAGGATGAAATCCCGTGTCGCGGCCCGGGCGGGTTTGGCGACGGCACTCAGTCCTCCGGTCAGGGCAACCGCTGCTCCCACCGTGCCCGCCTTCTTCATAAACTCTCTTCGGCTGATCTTTTTCTTGTCTGACATAGAACCCTCCTTTTTGGGTATATTTTTTTAGGAATCTCAGGGATGCTTTCTGTTTACTATATCAATCAGGAAGGTCTTGTCAACAGAAAAATGGGTCTTGGCAGCGGCACTTTTTGCTTGACATTTATTTCAGTATTTGTTACGGGCATTTAGTGATGTAAATTAAGTTTAAATTTATCACGCAAGTCTCGTTAAAGTATTCTTGCAATGACGATGGGTATTCTGAAGCAAAAAAAAGGAAAAAGGAGAGAGAGATATGATTATCGACATCTACAATCATCACATTTCGAAATCGGTTGGCAAGATCATGGAAAGAGGCAAATACTATGGCCAGGGTAAGGAGTTCCCATACCCCGTGCAGAATGCGGATCCTGAGGTTCGATTGAAACTGATGGATAAGCATGGCGTGGATATCCAGGCTCTGAGCCAGACGACGCCCGTTCTCTTGGGGTTTGGCCCCGAGGACGCGGCCGAAATATGCAGGCTGTCGAACGCCGACAATTACGCCCTCTGCAAGGCCTACCCCAAAAGGTTCGTCAACATCTGCATCGTTTCCCTTCTTGACATGAGGAGTGCGATGGAGGAGCTCGACCGTTCCATCAACGAACTCGACTGTCGCGGTGTGACGATTGCATCCAACCAGAATGGAAGGGGACTCGACTCTCCAGAGTATTTCCCGTTCTACGAGAAAGTGGCTGAACACGACCTTCCCATTTGGATCCATCCCACCCACTGGGAGTCTTATCCGTTGGTCGATATGGACAAGGGGTGGCGAATGATGCACGTGTTCGGATGGCCTTTCGATACGACGCAGGCGGTGTGGAGGTTAATTTTCGGAGGAGTCATCGATCGTTTCCCTTCCTTGAAGATCGTCATGCACCACCTCGGGGCCATGCTTCCTTTTTTTTCTCGTCGGATTGAGGGAAACGTGAAAGGATTTTTGGCCGACAGATTGCCGCGGCCCATTTCCAAATACTGGAAGAATCTCTACGGGGATACGGCCACGGACGGAACTTTGGGCTCCTATCTTTGCGGCTATGCCTTTTTTGGGCCCAATCGGATGATGTACGGATCCGATTATCCGTTTGGTGCTGGCGCGGGTGAAGACTTGATTCGGTCCAACTTGGCCGGTGTCAAGTCGATGAAGATCCCAGCCAAGGAGAAGACAAAGATACTGGGGGGGAACGCAAAGAAGCTTCTTAAGATCAAGTGAGTGAAGCTCCCCGCCCACAGGGCGGGGCCGTTCGACAGAACTCACGGCTCTGAGCTTGTCGAAAAGCTTTCCGGACACGCCAGTGGCGAACATAAATGTGAGCAAAGGAAGTTTTGTTCATATTGTGTCCCTTACGGGGCACATTCCGGCCAGAATGGACACTAAACGTAACAGGAAGGAGACCAGGGAGCGTGAAAAAAATCGATCTTGAAGCCCATTTTACAACGGAAGAGATTGTCCGGGCGCTTTATGCGCGCAAGGACTACCCGCGATATGCGGACGATCCGGGGACGAAGAACCGCAGGTTGTGGTACACCGCTGATACGGGGGAGCCGATTGGTGATCCTCTTCTCAATAAACTCCTCGACCTTGAGGAGAACAGGCTCAAGAACATGGACGCCGCAGGAATCGACGTGCAATGTCTGTCACTGACGACCCCGGGGGTCGAGCGCTTGGACGCGTCTACCGGGACGGCTCTTGCCATTAGCTCAAATGATCTCTTGGCAAAGGCTGTTCGGAAGCATCCTGACCGTTTCATTGGGTTTGCGACACTCGCCCCTCAAGACCCGAAAGGGGCTGCCGATGAACTTGAGAGGGTAGTGAAAGATTATGGCTTCAAGGGATGGAAGACGAATTCCAATTACGGCGACAGTTACCTGGACGAAAGGAAGTATTGGCCGATCCTTGAAAAAGCGGAGAAGCTGAATGCCTTTGTCTTTCTCCACCCGACCGTGCCAGCCATTCCTCAGTTGAGGACTTATGGGTATGCCCTCGGAGGGCCTCCCTTCGGCTTCGGAATCGAGACCGCCATCTGCATGATGCGTCTGATTTATAGCGGTGCTTTTGACAAGTATCCTGGCCTCAAGGTGATCCTGGGCCATCTCGGAGAGGTTCTCCCGTTTTTGATGACACGGATCGATTTTGTTTATGAGAGGCCCTGGATCGACCCTGCGACGCGACCCAATCTGGTCAAGCGGCCGAGTGATTATCTGAGAGAAAATGTGTATGTGACGACGAGTGGAAATTACTTTAAGGGGGCGTTTCTCTGCACCTATGAGGCATTGGGCATTGACAGAATCCTTCTGTCCGTCGATTATCCTTACGAGGATGCGGACGCCTGCATCCGGTTCATTGAAGGATTGCCAATCTCACAGGAAGAGAGAGAGAAGATTTATTACCGGAACGCGCAACGCATCGGAATTGTATAAAACAAAAAGGGGAGCCCCAGGGAAGTCACCGAGGAAAGTCGCAGAGGAAAATCTTATGAAGGCCATGGTTTTGAAGGAATATAACCGCTTTATGGATACGATGGAAGTTGAGAAGCCTACCGTCGGTGAGAACGACATCCTGATTCAGGTGAAGGCGTGCGGCATTTGCCATACGGATCTGAAGATTTTCAGAGGGGAGATTCCTCCTCCCATTGTGACCCTGCCTCACACGCCTGGCCATGAGGTGGCCGGAGAGGTGGTTGAAATAGGGAAGAACGTTACCGGAATTCGGAAAGGGGATGCCGGGATACTGTATATCTATATCGCTTGCCGAAATTGCGAGTGGTGTCTGACCGGACAGGAGAACCTCTGCCCATCCCTCAAAAGAATCGGGTTTGAGCTTCCGGGTGGATATGCGCAGTATGTTCGGGTCCCTGCCTATGCCTTCTGCCCCTTTGACAGGAAGCTTTCGTTCAATGAGATGGCTATCCTCCCGGATGCCGTAGCCACTGCCTATCGTGCGATCACCACTCTGGCGGATGTCAAGCTGGGCCAGAATATCCTGATCGTCGGTGCAGGGGGCCTCGGCATCCACGGTGTGCAGATTGCAAAGCTTTGCGGGGCGAGGGTCCTCGTTGCGGAAAAGAAAAAGAAGGCCCTGGATCTGGCAGGGCAGTTCGGCGCAGATTTCTTGATCGATACTCAAATCAATCCTTCCGATCAGATCAGGGAGATCACAAAAGGGAAGGGCGTGGACGCTGTCATCGAATTTGTCGGATCGAAAGAAACCCTGGCATGGTCTCTTCCGAGTTTGAAAAAAGGGGGAAAGCTGATCATCGTAGGTTATGCCCCGGGCCATCCGTTTCCGCTTGATACAATGGCCATGCATTACAACGAGTGGGAAATCAAAGGAGCCCGCCTTTCCACGAAGGCTGAACTTCTGCAGGTGATCCGTTTTGTAGAACAGGGAAAGATCAAACCGGTCATCTCCAGGACCTTCCCGTTCGAAAAAGCCAATGAGGCCCTGGAGGCCTTGAAGACGGAAGAAACGATTGGAAGGCTCGTATTGACTTTCTAGGCAACATTATTTCCTATCCTCAAAACCGAAACACTCTGTCTTTCCCTTTCTCATTTCCTGAAAGCCCCTGAATGGTGGAAAATTATTTTATCGAGGAGGAAAGGATGGATTTCATAAAGCCCTCAAAGTTTATCACTCTTGACACAAGGCCGGAGCCGATTGAAATCGATTGGTGCAGGACAGCGGTCGTGGTGGTGGATATGCAGAACGCCTTTGTCAGTAAGGGGGGTATGTTTGATATCTTTGGCTGGGATATCTCCGGCGCCGAAGGGGTGATTGAGAATAACAGGAGGATCCTTGAGGCCGCGCGGGAGGCTGGGTCCAAAGTCGTTTATTTGAAGATGAGTTACGACCCGGATTATTCGAATAGCGGAGGACCCGAATCCCCCAATTGGCATAAAGAGCTGGGTCTGGTGATGATGAAAAAGAATCCGGAATATTGGGGCAAATTTGTAACGCGAGGATCTTGGGATGAAGAGATCTGCGAAGAGCTAAAACCGCAACCCGGTGACGTGGTGGTTAGAAAACAGAGATACAGCGGTTTTGCGGGAACAAATCTTGACCTCATTTTGAAGACGTACAACATCAAGTATTGCATCTACACCGGTGTCGCTACAAATGTCTGCGTTGAATCGACGTTAAGGGATGGTTTCTTCTTAGATTATTGGCCGATTCTTGTATCCGATGCCGTGAACCATAACGGGCCTTCCATCACTCAAGAGGCCACTTTGTGGAATGTGGAGGCGCTCTTTGGCTGGGTGATCACAACGGAAGATCTTTTGAAAGCGGCTTCCAGGAAGTGAAGTGCTGCGCAAATTCTTGTTCGGCCTGATGGTGTTGACCGGCAAGTGCCCCGTTCCGCCGGTAATACTTTTTTGTTGACAACCGTCTCCGTAATTGTTAAATGACTGAAGAAATGTGAGTGCCCCGGACTAAAAAAAGTAGGAGGTGCGGATTATGAAAAGATTGGGCTTTGGATTATTAGTTGGTTTGATTTCCTTTTTTCTGGCCATCTCGGTTGCCTTACCGGGACTTTCTCTTGCTTACGACGAGAAAGATCCCATGGTTCTGAAATGCGCCATTGACAACCCCCCCGGCGATATGAAGGCAAGGACCATCAAGCATTTCGGAGACATCGTGGAGGGAAAAACAAAGGGTAGAATTAAGTTTGAGTATTTCTACGGCGGTTCCCTCATCAAGAAGCCTCAGTACGTGGACGCCGTGGCCAGAGGCATTGCCGACATCTCCACGGGGCCGGTTTCCTTTGTTACCGGGAAGCTCCCGGAGCTTAGCATTTTCGAGGTCTACGGTGCCTACAAGCTGGACCAGCATCTGGAGATGGAGAAAGCAGTCGAGCCGATCATGACGGACTACTTCAGAGAGAAGGGAATCCACCATGTGCTGATCCAGTACTCGGGATCCGTCGTGTTTCCTCACAAGAGCAAGTTCCTCAAGAATCCGGAGGACTGGAAGGGCCAGAAGATCAGGCTGGGCGGGCGATGGCAGTCGGAACTCGGAAAGAGGTGGGGAGCGAGCCCTGTGTTCTTGCCTCCGGGCGAGTTGTACATTGCGCTCCAGAAGGGGATCATCGACGGCTACATGTTGATCTGGGACATCATCAACGGTCTGAAGCTTTATGAGGTGGCGCCCTTTCACGTCGACTCGGAGTTCAGCAATAACGTAGAAAATGTGACCATGAACCTGAAGAAATGGGAGACCATGACCAAGGA
>Ga0316613_10002431_pt1 | contig 11980 bp, 15 predicted proteins | sample OWC_soil_day10_C_2_FD_207647 | JGI IMG/M metagenome (GOLD analysis project Ga0316613, IMG submission 207647) | Wetland soil microbial communities from Old Woman Creek delta, Ohio, United States - OWC_soil_day10_CT_b | ecosystem: Environmental > Terrestrial > Soil > Wetlands | place: USA: Ohio...
TGATCTCCGTGACCTGGAATGCGCCGGTCGAGGCCTTTACCGACCCGTCCGAGTTCTTCGAGGGCAAGGGCGTGGATGCCGTCTATTTCCCGTTCCACAAGGCCAACCAGTTCATCGGCATGTCGCCTCTGCCCACCTTCATGTGCAACGACGTGATGAAGAATCCGCAGATCGAACAGGACGCAGGCCGCTACCGCGACCACCTGAACCAGGCATTCCCGCGCACGGCCTGAACAGGCTCCTGCCGCGCCGAGCCGAGCGGGGCCGGTCCGGGAGGGCCGCCCCACGCTCAGGCTTCTTTCGTTTAGGTTTCTTTTGATTTCCGGATCGTGTCCGCCAGCGCGCGGTCCGCATTCAGGATGTGGCTCGACAGCCAGCCGCGCAAGGCAAGCAGTGTCGGCACGGCCATGCTGTACGCTCCCTCCCTGAAGGCGGATCGCAGCGATTGGACCTGCTGCCGGAACGCCCGATGCGCTTTCTTGTGCTCGGTATAGCCGACATAAAGGAGGCGATGCATGTATTCTTCCTCGCGTCCGAAATGGCCGACTACATAATCGTCTAGCTCGTCCAGCATTCCGCGGACCAGGGGCTCGCCTACCCCCTTTTCCATAGCCGCATGCAGCAAATTGATCAGCGCGATCATCTTCCGATGGTCGTCGTCGATCGCCTCATTGCCCACGCTCAGGCCGGGTTCCCACACAAAAAAAGTCATTCCAGTATCCACCTGTGTTCCGGCGAAGGCCGACGCCCGGCATAAAGCGGGATTCCGGCCCCGTCCGATTTTTCGCCTTTGCATGCGGGGCGGCGGCGCATCGGTGCGCCCGCCACTGCATCTTACCCAATTCGGGCGCAAAACAGAATGGCGTCAATCAGCCGGAACGGGAAGTAAACATGCAGATCCGGCTTCGGCGGCAGACCGACACCGCTGGCGAATGCCGCCTATCTCCCCAGGAACGGCCCATAACCGCCTGCGCCCGGATTGCGGCGAAAGGAACCACCGTATTGCTCGCATCCTAATTCAGGCATGACACTTTTTCCACGAAAATATTGTCATGACAGGCTGTCATGACAGGCGCTTCGGGCCAGGCAGAGCAGCCGAAAACAGCCCGGGCGCGCCGCAACAATGTCCGACCAAGCCGAAGTTGCAGCATGTTGCGCGAAATACAGCACATGTTGACGTAAAAAGCACGCACTATCCTTTACCCCGAGAAACATCTGATATAGTGTTTACCATATTGCCAACAGGAAAGCGGCTCGTTCCGAATCATCATAATATGGACATCACACTCGATCCCAGCACGCTCACGCTCTTATCCATGCTCATGCGCGTCCTGGCCTCGCTTGTCGCGGGCGGTATCATCGGCCTTGATCGGCGCTATCAGGGACGCGCCGCAGGGCTCCGCACCTTCTCGCTGGTCGCACTCGGCTCCTGCCTCGTCGTGGCCATATCCTTATACCCGAATGAATGGGAAGGCGTGATCAGCGCCGACCTGTTCAAGGTCGACCCGACACGCGTCATCCAGGGCGTGCTGGCGGGCGTCGGCTTCCTGGGCGCGGGCGTCATTTTCCGCGATGGCATCACGGTGCGCGGCCTGACGACCGCCGCCTGCATCTGGGTCGTCGCCACGATAGGCATCCTGTTTGGAGCCGGCATGTACCGTCTCGGCGCGCTCTCGACCATCCTCACGCTCACCGTGCTGTCGCTCTACTTCCGCATCGAGGCCATGATCCCGGCGCAGTCGTTCAAGCAGCTCACGGTTTCCTACCCGCGCGACAAGTTCCCGTCCGAGAAAGCCCTGGTCGATCTCCTCAATTCGCACGGATTCAACGCCCTCGACCTCAGCTACCATCTGACGGCCAACGGGTCCCAATTCAAATACCACGCGACGCTGAAGACGACCAACCGCAACAGCATGGAACCGTTGTGCAAGGCGTTCTGCGCCGACCCCCATGTGCTCGCGTTCGAGCTGGATGCGTCCCACGACTGACCCCGCCCGGACCCCGCATCACGCCGGCAAGCGGCGCCGTTGTCACGCTGCAACGATCAGAGCAACGAATTTGTTCAATCGTTGACTTTCGTCTGATAAAAAACGCACCCTCAGCCTTTATACTCTGAGATAGGTGTAACCATTAAAAACATCCCGTACTGAACCCCAGGCGGTAACCTCGGCCGCTTGCCCCACACTCGGAGAAGACCTGTGCCAAAGTTTGTCGGAGCCGTCATATTCGAAGACTCGACGCGACTGTACCTTATCTATGACAGTGCGACGGATACAGCACTGCGCCCCCTATTTGCCACAGAAAGCGCCGCCCTGAACTGGCAGGCTCAAGGCCTGCCGAAAGTCAGGGAACCGGGCGAAGCCGGTGCGACCGAGGAGCCGGTCACGGTCGTGATGAGCCTCGACATGGAAAAAACCGGGGAGCTGGGCCTGTCCGGCCGGTTCGCCAGTCGCGCATCGAGGAAAGCCAATTGGTTGACCGGCTCGCGCTCCTTCTACGAAATGATCTACCTGAACGGCGCGACCGCCAGCCGCGTGTTCTGAACGCAACTTGGCGGCAGGCCGTCAGATCAACGTGCTGCAGATGACGGCGGCCAGGAACAGGACGATGCCGGTGACGATGAGGCGCTCCAGGCCTCGCGGCCCCACCATTCCGAAAAAGGTACGCGCCGTCGCCCATTCCCGGCTCCCGCAATGCGGGCATGTCACCTTCGTATAGACTTCGAGCGGAATGAACGTCCGGTTCGACACCAGCAGATCGACGGGGTTCGGCGCATCCGGCAAGACAAAGGCGGTGCCGCATTGAGAACACGTTTGGGATTTCATGTGCCATACCTCCACTTCATGCCGGGCGTGCAGGGATTGCCCCATCATTAACCGGCGATTTCGCGCACGGCCCCTTTTTCCGCCATACGGATCAGTAGCCATACGCAGACTTCCATTGCCCGCCGGCCGAAACCATTTATTCGAAACCGGAGTGAGCAGTATTCTCGAACCTACAGGCTCGCGCCCAGCATGAGCCGGCACAGGGAATCGGAATTGACCAGCCTGTCCTGCAGAAGCTCGCCGATGCGATGAATTCCGCGTTTGTCGCGGCGTATGCTCGATACGGCGGCTTTCAGGTAATGCTCGGCCGCCTGCAGGTAATCGATGGCCAGGCCGCACTCCCCCGACTCGTAGAACGTGCCGAGAAACATATGGGCATCGCTGCTTCCCAACTCGGCTGCCGTGTTCAGGAGTTCGATTGACTTTGCGCTATCCTGCTCCACGCCTTCGCCATACAAGTACATCAGGGCCAGGTTATAGGTGGCGTCCTCATGATCCTGCCAGGCGGCCGCCGTATACCATCGGACAGCCTGGCGCAGATCCTTGTCGACTCCGTCCCCGGTTGCCAGCCGGGCGGCCAGTTCGGTCTGGCGGTCGGCATCGCCTTCGTTTGCAGCATTCACCAATGCCTGATACTCATCGGTTGTCATATGAGTTTCCTCCTCATTTACCGGCAGGCGGGAACCCTCATCGGCACAGGGCGCATACGGCAACCCGGACGCGGAACACTCTCCCATTCCACGACCACCGATGTCGGGCCCACTCTCCGGGACCATGCAGACACGGCATTCGACGTTTCCAGGCTGGTCGGAAAACCAGCTCGCCGGTTTCATCCGGACAGGAAAATCGAATAGTATCCAGCCTACCCACGTCATTGTCGTTTAGCAATAAAATCGGCTCCGATTGTTTTACGCAAGCAACATTTACGGTATGGCAGGTAGGAGTTTCGCGGACACCGGACGAATGCCCGGGATTCAATATGGTGAGCAGATCACGAATAAAGGCGCCAAGGGGCGCATTACCAATACTGCCAGGAACGCCAAGGCTAGTCAGCGACTTTATCGGTATCCTTGCGATTGGCAGCAAGCAACATTGCTGCCCGACAACTACAGCGCCCTGAAGAAAGGCCAATGGATGCGCCTGACGAGCTCGACTATCCAGCTCGCCGCCAGCCAGAGGAACAGGTAGAGGGCGAAGCGCTCGGCACGATTCAGGTCAAGCAGCACGGCATAGGCATAATGGATGAATCCCACCGCCCCGGACATCGCCAGCAGATCGACCCAGTCGCCCGGAGATAGCCTCCCGCGCCCCAGGAACAGGGTCCTCTCGCTGGACAGCAGAACCCTGGTCACCTTCAGCAGCAGAAGCAGGACGAACACGATAAGAAGGTAGAGGGTCGGAGACGGCCGGACAGCCGATATCGCCCCGAAGCATGCGCCGTACAGGTGGAAAGCCTGCTCGTGCAGCAGGGAAAGCGCCGCTACCGCGCACAGTACCAGCAGGTAATAAAACCGGAAGAGCCGTTTCAGCATATTTCCGACACTCCCTGAATGTCTTGTCAATCCCATCCGTGCCACCCATCCACCAGTTCACCGGCGCTGGCGCCAATCACTTCCGGCCTCGCTTCCAGCCATTCCTCGACAGCACGCCTGTCTTCTTCCGTGGCGGCCCCGCCATCCGAGCGATGGATCAGCCCTTCCGTTTCCAGCATCGGAAGCGTGCCGCCCATGCCGCCCGCGACCAGCCCCAAGGTATTAAGGAAAACGGCGAACTGATCCAGCAGCGCATCGACTTCCGTCACTTCCAGCACCCGACAAAACCGGACACGCACGACAAACACCCACTCCTGGTATTCGGCCACCCGCAGCTTCTTGCGCTGCCGCTCGTTGCACCGCCGTATACGCCCTTTCGACGTTGGCTGCTTCGCCATTTCAGCACCTCACAAAAAGCACCATCTTTCATTATCTTTCATTTATTATCAACATATCGGCATTCATCGTCGTCTAATTTACGCAAACACGATTCATCATCAACGCAACTTCGACGGGGTCCATTCCTTGGCCAGCGTTTTCGCTTCCTGGACCTGTCCTGGCGTCATCTGCGGGACGATTTCCGCCATCTTGTCCGCCGCCTGTCTGGTGCGCGCATCCTTCTCACCGGATGCGGCCAGGCTGAACCACTTGTACGACTGCACGAGATCCTTGCTCACACCCTGTCCCCTGGAATAGGCCACGGCCAAGTTGTACATGGCGTTGCGCTGTCCTTTCTCGGCTGCCTTTTTCGACCATTCGGCACCTTTCCGGTAGTCCTTGTCTACGCCCAGCCCGCTTAAGTAGGCCGCGCCCAGGGCGGCCTGCGCCGGCGCAAACCCCTGTTCCGCCGATTTGCGGTACAGCTCCACCGCCTGCTGGTGATCCTGCGGTACGCCAAGGCCATGGGTATAGGACAGCCCGAGGTTGTACTGGGCGGGCGCGAACCCCTTGTTCGCCGCCTTGCGGAACCATTCGTTGCCCGCCGCCTCGTTCCTGGCGAATCCGTCGCCGTAAAAATACCGCAAGCCCAGATTGGTCTGCGCCATGGCATTGCCCTGTTCCGCTCCCTTGCGCACCTTGTCCAGGTCGCCGCTGCCAGCCGCCGCGATGATGTCCTTGTTGGTCAGGGTTCCCGCTTCCCGGCCGTTTCCGGATGGCGCGTCCGGCGCAACCGCCTGCGCTGCATTTCCGGCCGTCTTGTCGCCGTTATCCCCGCAGGCGGGCAGGTTCATGAAGATGCATACCATGCATGCGGAGAAGATCCGTTTTCTTGCCTTGCCATGCATCATGGTTGCCTCCGGTTTGTCGCATTCTCAGGGTGAAAACGAAAGAAGACGGTCAATGCGGCCGCCGCCGCGCACATCACGGCAAGAATGCGACTCAGCCTGTTGTCCGATGCGGAAGTGACAGCCTTCCTTCGACGGCGCGCGGATCAATCGCCCTGTGCTCTCCATTCCTTCACGAGCTTCTTGCCCTGCTCATACTGGGCGCGGGTCATTTGCGGTAATGTCTGGTTCACGCACCGGCTCGCCTCGAACAGGCTGGGAACAGCCAGCGAGCACCACTGGTATGCCAGCACTACGTCCTTGTCCGTGCCGGTTCCCCTGGCATACGCCAGTCCGGTCATGTGCTGCGCCATGGCGTGCCCTTGCTCGGCCGCCTTGAGTCCCCATGCGAAAGCCTGCTTCGGGTCCTTGCCGACACCCTCGCCCCTGGACAGGAACACGGCCAGGTTGTACTGGGCCGGCGCATACCCCTGCTCTGCCGCCTTGCTGGTCAACGCCGTCGCCTGCTGCGCATTCTGGTCCAGGCCCTGACCGTTGCGATACAGCAGCGCCAGATGGAACTGGGCCGGGGCGAATCCCTGATCGACTGCCTTCATGAGCCAAGCCGCCGCCTGCTGATCGTTCTTGGGTACGCCCTGCCCCAGCTTGTAGAGGAGACCGAGGTCATTCTGCGCATACTTCACGCCACGCTCGGCCGCCTTGCGAAACCACTCCGCCGCTTTCGTGTAATCCTTCAGCGCGCCGAGGCCGGAAGCGTATTGCACGCCTACCATGTACTGCGCGTTCGCATTGCCTTGTTCCGCCGCCTTGCGAAACCATCCGGCCGCCTGCTGGAAATCCTTGTTGGCAAACGCCCTGGCACCCAGGTAGGTCTGCGCCTCGGGGTCGCCTCTGCCGGCCAGCCGACGCCATTCATCCATTTTATCCGGACGCGATGGCTCGGCCAGGCTGGCCCAGTACGTGAACGGGTCCGCCGGTATGGAATAGGAAGTGGATTCACCGTCGAGCGCGACACTGTCTGCCGCCTTACCCGCAGCGGCCGCCACGGACGCGGATGATGCATGGCCATCCGTCCTGCGGCATGCGCCCAGGCCAGTTGCCAGGCACAGTGCAATGGCGGCGGCCCACTTGATGTGCGGGTGAAGTGTCATGGCTTTCTCCGTCAGCACATACCCGCCCTGCGGCGACTACGGATACGGAACAGATCGGGCATGGGCATGCTCCGGAACGCGCGCATGGGCATGCGCCTGGCCGTCGCGGCCAGTCTTCGTGCAGGGATTGAACAAGTTCTGGCGTTGCGCATGGCTGACGACCTCGATCCGGAAATAACCTGTTTACAAAAATGCAAACATGACCACGCTAACATCGCAATCATGCAACCGTCAAATAATGACGACGCGGATGTTGCATGAACGCAATTATGCGGGTGCGGCCGGGATGATCACAGCATGGCGCGCATCAGCATAACGGCATTCTCATGCCTGCAGCTGCCACGGATGAAAGGCTGATGCCTGCGCCAGACCGGGTGGCAAAAGGGGGATGTGGCAAGCGTTCAATCCTTCATGCACAGCTCGCAATCCATGCCGACCCTGCCGATGGACACGTCCGCGATGCAGAAGAACCGGTTACCGGGAAACTCGCACTGCATCGCCTGCTCAGGCTTGCCGCTAGCGACGTCGAATTTGACAGCGAGAACGTTTTTCTTTCTGGCGCTGAAGCGATGGAATCCCACCTCTCGATGCGCAACGGGATAGCGGCGGCATCAAGCACCCGGCCGTTGGCCGTCACGCTTTTCACGATAATGGGGCTGCCGGCGGCGTTCTTTATCCACAGCATTTCCGACCTGGCGGACGATATGGCGCCCAAAGCCGCGATGAATCCCCCGGCCAGCAAGGCCGCCGCCGACAGCCACATGATCTTCCGGCGCGTATTTTTCTCTGCGGCCGCCCGCCGAATGCCGATGCCTACCCGTATCGACAAGGCTGCCACGACCAGCACGATCAGACCGAGAATCAGCAACAGGATACCTTGCATGCCGAAAAGGTATGCCAGCAAGGGCAATGACGCCATTGCCAGCAGAAACAGCCCGGGAATCAGCCATCGCACCATCTTCATTCCGTTACTCCGCTTCGTATGCCCGCTTCACTCGCCAATGTTTCAAGATTGTGATTGGAATGTCCATTTTTCCTTCGCCTTTTCTTGGGCTATTTCAAATACGCAAAACGGAGCATCCCCCCATTTTTTAGCGATAAGAGAATACGGGGGAAAAGATCCAGGGGAACTCTACCAGGCCGTACGCGCATGATTTCATCATGATAATACGTGTTATCATTAAATCAATAAAATCCCCCGTATGATCATGATGACCACACGTCCCCTTTACGCCGCGATTGCTGCCGCGTACCTGGCACTCCATATGCCCCCCGTCTTCGCCCAGGATCAGCCCGAGCCGGAAGTCCGGAAAGCCGCGCCCGCGGTGCATGGGCAGAAACTGCGCCCGCAACGCTCCGCAAACAGCAAGGACATCCGCCGCATCCAGACCAGGTTTGCCAGGCTGGAAATCATCGGGGATGCGGGCCTGTGCACTGTCTTCCTCAACGGCAAGGTGCTGGACGAACCCATGTCGGCGGACATCACCGTCTTTCCCGGCGTCCGCAATGCCCAGTTTGCCATCCTCGAAACCGCGGGCGGCGGCAACTGCTGTCCGCCCGAGTGGAGCGTTATCGACCTGATGGCGCCCAATGCCCGGCCCGTCAAGGTTCCGGGGCAACCATGGGCCGAACCGAAATGGACCTACCTGAAGCCCACCGGGAAGTTCAGGCCGTCCATTTCCGCGCGCTATGCGCCCTACACCGACGAGATCGGCGACAAGGCCGAGCGGACCTACACCTTCATCCCCGAGATCGCCGCCTGGATCGAGCAGGGAGCCCGGGCGAAATACCTGAAACACGTCGGCAAATATCCCGAGGAATTGCTGGCCGACCGGGAAGCGCGCGAGACGGTCATCGCACTGCTCGGCAAGGACAGGTTCGGTGAATTCCGCGAGAAAGCCGGTGTGCAGACGCCATCCTCGCTGGCCGAAGGCCGTTATTACGTCGCCACCGGCTGCACGCCGCACAACTGCGGCGACACCCTCGGCATCCTCATCATCGACACCATCACCGATGCGTCATGGGTGATCTTCCTGGATGACCGCAACGTCCAGGCCGCCGGGACCGTTTCCCGCATGGACGAGAAGCGCGGCCTGCTCGCGGTCATCGACCGTATCCTGTCCGAGCACGACACCTTCAAGACGTACAGGGCCTTGTCGGACCAGGGAAAGCTGAAAGTCGTGAAGCGGTAAGGCAGCGACGGGCGGGGCCATGCTCCGCCTTGGCATTTCATGCCGCTCCATGCCGATTTGCAACTCTGCAACAAAACACGCCTCTGCCATTTGCAACATGGCAACGATGCCGTAAATTGAAGGAGTCCGTTGTCGCCCGACCATTCTCCGGGCAACCGCAGGAGAAACATGTTTTCCCCACCTTCGCCGGCCGCGACTTTCCTGTCGCGCATCGCATGCGGGCTGTTCGCATTCCTTGCCGGTTTTGTTCCGGACGGCGCCCCGGAAGAATAACTGAGGAAGCCGAATAGCCGATGAAGAAACCCTGATCCTGTCAGCCGCCATTGCCGTTCCGGCTGTCCTGTCCGTCTTTTTCTTTTTCAGGACGATTGATGCCACCCGCGAAATCGACGGCCTGAAAGCACAAATCCGCGTCCAGGAACGGAACCTGACATTCTTCAAGGATATGTCGAACAAGTCGTTCATGCTGTGCCCGCTGACGACCGGGCAACTGGAGACCATCGCCCGGGAAAACGGCTATGCGGTGACGCATGGAGCGAATTCGATGCGAGTCGGTTCATTCGAATTTGAAACCGGGTCAGGCGACTGCATTGCAAAGGTCAGGCAGCTGGCGAGCTGACCAGCGGCGGCATAGCACACGGTGGGACAGCACGATAGGCCGTGAAACGAAAGCAGAGTCACGGCCTTGGCCGGGAGGGCCACTCTGTGCCGCGTGCTAGAGTTGCGCTTTCCTTGCCGCGTCAGCCCTGCTCAGCCAGTACCGCGCCTTCGCCGAGTCGCGACGCAATCCAAGCTCGCCATTCTCATAAGCTGCGGCAAGACGCTGCATCGATATGTGAGACCCTGCTTCCGCAGCCTTGATGTACCATTTGAGTGCATCGGTCTCGTTCCTTTTGACAGCATCGCCCCTTTCCAGCATGGACCCCAGCGCGCCCATTGCATTGGCATGGCCCGCCTCGGCCGCCGGACGGAACAGGGCGTACGCCTTCTCATAGTTTTGCGGGACGCCTTTTCCCATGTAATACAGATAGCCGAGCTGGGCTTGCGCCGGCACGTGGTTCCGGTCGGCCGCCTTCTGCAGCCAGGCGGACGTCTGCTGGAAATCCTGCGGCACGCCGTTTCCGATAGCGTACGCGGCGCCAATGAAGGTCATGGCTTCTACATCCCCTTGATCAGCCGCCTTGTGCATCCATGCCAGCCCCTGCGAGTAATTCTTCGGAACGCCCCGGCCGTTGCAGTACAACTTGCCTATTTGGTACTGCGCTTGCGCATGCCCCTGTCCGGCCGCCTTGAGGTACCAGTCAGCCGCCTTCACATCGCTCTTTTCAACGCCCTCTCCGTTCTCATGCATGAGGCCGAGGTTGTACTGGGCAGCGCGTTCCCCTTTGTCCGCCGCCTTCCGAAACCACGCAGCCGCCTGCGAATAATCCCGCAGGCCGCTGTCCATCCGATACAGATGGCCGAGGTTGTAATAAGCCTTCGGATTTCCCTGTTCCGCTGACTTGTGCAGCAAGGTCTTTGCCTGCTCCAGATCCTGTGGCACACCGCGCCCTGTCCTGTACATATTGCCCAGGCTGTTCTGTGCGAATGGATGCCCCTGCTCTGCCGCCTTGCGATACCATACCGCAGCCTGCGATGCGTCCTTTTCGACGCCTTGCCCCGTATGGTACATGTGGCCCAGGTAGTGCTGTGCGTCTCTCAGGCCCTGCTCTGCCGCCTTGCGATACCATTGCACCGCCTGCACGTCATCCTTTTTCACCCCCAGCCCTCGCTGATAGAAGACGCCGAGCTTGAACTGCGCCAGGCCATCGCCCTGATCCCCCGCCTTTTGGAACCAGCCTGCCGCCAGCGATTCGTTCTTCTCGACTCCCTGTCCGTTCTCATACAATAAGCCGATATTGAATTGCGCTGCAGCATTCCCTCGCTCTGCGAGCGGCCTCCATAATTTGGCCGCCGTCGTATAGTCTCCCTTTTCGTACGCTACCACTCCCTCATCGAACCCGGCAGATGCCCGGCAGGACAACACGGCGACGGCGCAAAACAGAAATACAAGTCGTTTCATGATTTTTCTCGTTATCGTTATGTTCATGTATGAATGACCGGTTTCACCCAATCCGCCGCTCAGCAAAGGCGGTTTTTCTTTCCGGCGCACCGACTGGCGCACGCGGCAGGCGAAACGCACTTCATCCGCCCTTCCATCGGCTGCCCGCACCCGGCGCATCGGTTCTTCCCGCTCGCAGACTCCGCAACGAAAACGGATCCCCTTACGCAATCGGGCCGGGCAAAAAAGACCTGCCGATTTATCGTGGAATGTAGCAGATGTTAATTAATTTGCATTCAATATTTGCAACTTTTCAGCCAAAACGTTGTTAATCTGCAATACATTAAAACCGGATTGATAAACCGGTATGCCATCGTTTTATAAAATTATTTTGGATTTTTTCGACTGCCGGATGAGCGAAAAGATAAGGATGAAAAGCGTGCGGCCATTTGCGGTATCCGACCCGGGACGGGAACGTCTGCCGCACGCATTGTCATCGTGTCAGATATCGAGCAGTTCCTGCTTCGAGAAGGGATCGCTCTGCAGCAGACGCTCGAACTCGTCCGCCGGAACCGGCTTCGAGAACAGGTAACCCTGAGCGAAATCGCAGCCGCCCATGGCCAGCAGTTCTTGCTGCTGCGGCTTCTCTACACCTTCCGCTATCACCCGCATGTTGAGCTTGTGCGCCATCACGATGATCGCCTCGCACAGTGCCATGTCATCCGAGCCTTCCGCCAGATTGCGCACGAAGCTCTGGTCAATCTTGATGTAGTCGATGTCGAATTTCTTCAGGTACGACAGCGACGAGTACCCGGTGCCAAAGTCATCCAGCGACACCTCGATCCCCGCATCCCGTAGCATCAGCAACTGGTCCGTCACCTTCTTGTTTGCCTCCAGGAGCAGGCCCTCGGTGATTTCGACCACGATGCCCTGACCTGGCAGGCCCAGCCCAC
>Ga0316613_10002432_pt1 | contig 11979 bp, 11 predicted proteins | sample OWC_soil_day10_C_2_FD_207647 | JGI IMG/M metagenome (GOLD analysis project Ga0316613, IMG submission 207647) | Wetland soil microbial communities from Old Woman Creek delta, Ohio, United States - OWC_soil_day10_CT_b | ecosystem: Environmental > Terrestrial > Soil > Wetlands | place: USA: Ohio...
TCGGGAATGCCTGCCTCGACCTTGCCGACCAGGTCGGCGCCGACGTCGGCGCCTTTGGTGAAGATACCGCCGCCAAGACGGGCAAAGATCGAAATCAGCGATGCGCCGAATGCCAGGCCGATCAGCGGCTTGATGACGTCATGCTGGGAAAGCGTCGTGCCGACGGGAGCCATCGAGGTCAGGACCATATAGAAAACGGTGACGCCGAGCAGACCGAGACCGGCTACCAGCATGCCCGTGATCGCGCCGCCTCTGAATGCAACGTTCAATGCGTCGTTCATCCCTTTGGCGGCAGCCTGCGCAGTGCGCACGTTTGCGCGAACCGATACGTTCATGCCGATAAAGCCGCAGGCGCCGGACAGGATCGCACCGATCAGGAAACCGATTGCGGTCGAGAATCCCAAACCGGGCAGGAAGGCGATGACGACGAAAAGAATGATGCCGACGATACCGATGGTACGGTACTGTCTCGCCAGATAGGCGGCTGCACCTTGCTGAATCGCATTCGATATTTCCTGCATGCGCTCGTTGCCGGCATCCTGACGCAGAATCCAGCCGCGCGTCACGAGTCCGTATATCACGGCAATCACGCCGCAAACTACGGCAATCCACAAACCTGCTGCCATATCTACTCCTTTTATGTAACGTTTAACCTAGAATTGCTGTTATAAAAAACTAAGTGCGGCCAGTCATGCGAATCCGCTTTCCAGTCGCGATCATCTGATCTACGTCTGCGGATAGTGGTATCCGGCTCAGGATTCCATAGCGGCCAGTACGCTTTCGCGGATTTTTTCGACCGGACCCACTCCGGGAATCTTGCGGTATGCGGGCGCCCCAGGCTGGCCGGACCTTGCCCATTTTCCATAATATTCCACCAAAACCTCGGTTTGTTCGTGATAAACGGCAAGCCGTTTTTTCACGGTTTCTTCCTTGTCGTCGTCACGAACGATCAGGTCTTCACCGGTCACGTCGTCCTTGCCTTCGACTTTCGGCGGATTGAACTGGATATGATAAGTGCGGCCGGAGGCGGGATGCACTCGCCGCCCGACCATGCGGTCAACAATCATTTCATCGGGAACATCGATCTCGATGACATGATCGATCGGAATGCCGGCTTCCTTCATTGCCTCAGCCTGCGGGATCGTGCGAGGGAAACCGTCGAACATGTATCCCTTTTCGCAATCCGGCTGCATCAGACGGTCCTTGACCAGGCCGATGATCAGGTTGTCGGATACCAGACCTCCCGCTTCCATGACCTTCTTGGCTTCCATGCCCAACGGCGTGCCGGCCTTGACTGCCGCACGCAACATGTCGCCAGTGGAAATTTGCGGAATGCCGTATTTTTCACGGATGAAATTGGCTTGAGTGCCTTTGCCGGCACCAGGCGCTCCTAACAGAATAAGGCGCATGAACTCTTCCTAACAATTGATGACTGAAATGGCTGCTGCATTTACCTTGTCCGTTTTTTTGGCGAACTTGGCTTTTTCCTGCAAACGGATGATTTTACATTGTAATCACGTCAATTTCGAGTCCGCTTGATGACGTTGCGTGGAAACAAAAAACGTCCGAACCCGTGCCAGGTCTTCCGGCGTATCGACCCCGGCTGCCGGCGCCGACTGCGTGACATGAACGGCAATCGAATAACCATGCCACAGTACTCGCAACTGTTCCAGCGCCTCAAACTGTTCCAGGGGTGCCGGATCCATTTTCGGATAGGCCTGCAGGAATTCGTTACGAAATGCGTACAGCCCGATATGGCGGAGAGGTGCATAGCCTTTCGGGAACGCCTTGTCGGATTTGGCAAAGGCATCGCGACACCATGGAATCGCTGCGCGCGAGAAATAAAGCGCCTTGCCCGCCTTGTCCATCACGACCTTGACGACATTCGGGTTGAATACGTCTTCGACCCGCTCGATAGGATGCGCCGCGGTCGCCATCGGCACCCCCTTCGAAATCTGTCCGGCGACCGCCGCGATCAATTCCGGATCGATCAACGGCTCGTCGCCCTGGACATTGACCACGACCGCTTCCGGCGGCAGCCCCATCCTGGCGACAACCTCCGCAATACGGTCGGTGCCGGATGGATGATCGATTCTGGTCAGTTGCGCACTCACCCCATGCCGCTCGCACGCCTCGACGATGGAAGTATGATCGGCAGCCACGACAACCTGGGCTGCGCCGGATTGAGCCGCCCGTTCGGCGACACGGACCACCATCGGCTTGCCGCCCAGATCCGCAAGCGGCTTGTTGGGCAGCCTTGTCGACGCAAGGCGCGCGGGAATAATGACAGAAAAAGGCATGATTATTTCAGCGAACGATAAGGAGCCGGCAGGCATGCGGAAATCGCCTCATGCGCACATCTCCGAGACCATCCATACTGGCGATTGATGAGAAATCATTTGACAGGGTCACAGCGCACTGTCCAGCACGCGCGCCTGATCTTCCAGCATCACAGGAATACCATCCCTGATCGGATAAGCGAGGCGATCGGGACGGCAGATCAGTTCCTGCTTCTCCCTGTCATATTTGAGAGGGCCCTTGCACAGGGGACAAACCAGAATTTCAAGCAATTCTGCATTCACGACATTTCTCCACGATTTTTCGCTCCAGTTCGGCATCGATAATCGCTTTCGCCGGAACGACCCAGATACGCTCATCGTTTGCAAGCGCATCGATCCGGCCACATTTTACTGCATCTTTTTCCGTTATCAGAATGATGTCAGCGTCGACGCGGGCAAACGGGTTGGAAGCAAAATCGAAATGGTCGGGCAGCGGGATCTCTTCAAATTCGAGCCGCGCGCCGCGCAGCGACGCGAAAAACCGTGCCGGGTTGCCGATTCCGGCGGCTGCCGCAATGCGCGGCATCGCTGATTGGATGGTACCGGCCAGTTCCGTCAGCAGGCGGTGCCGTGACCGGTCGCGCAACTGCTCAGCCGTGTCGACCGTCAGACGCATCAGAAAGAGATCGTCGGAACAGATCGGATTGCCGGGCGCGGGATAATTATTGCCGTTGACGACGGTAAAATCGCGCTTGCGGGAAACCGGTTCGCGCAAAGGACCTGCAGGCAACATCCAGCCGTTCCCGGCGCCACGACCATCGAAAAGGACAATCTCGATATCACGCTGCAAGGCGTAATGCTGCAATCCGTCGTCCGAAATCAGGATGTCGACCTCCGGATTGGCGGAAAGCAGGGCCAATGCAGCGGCGACCCGCTCCCGTCCGACCGTTACCGGACAAGAAGCGTTCATCCTGATCAACAGAGGTTCGTCGCCGACTTCTCTTGGATCGGAGGACGCCGCCACATGACGCGGTGCACTCCCCCTTGCGCCATAACCTCGTGAAATGACCCCCGGATGGAATCCGGCCCGTCTCAACACATCGACCAGCCAGATAGTCATCGGCGTCTTGCCAGTTCCACCGACAAAGATGTTGCCCACGATGATTACCGGAACCGACAGCCTAGCCGATTTCAACAGCCCGCCGCCATACGCAGCGCGCCGGAGCGCCGCCAGGCATCGAAACAAGAGCGACAGCGGCCACAACAATGTGGCCGCCAGGCCGCGCCGCATCCAGAGGCGCATCCAGCCCGATGAAGAAGTCGAATCCGGTTGGGACAAAGCTAACCTTTATCAAAAAACATTGGGCCGTTTTTCCTGCTGGAAAAGTACTGCCTTTCCGGCCACCCCGGACGAATTCGGCCTTTATTTTCCGGAACTGGTCTGCGTTGCGAAGGTAATCCGCTCCATTCCTGCCAGGCGTGCCGCTTCCAGCACATTGATCACACGTTGATGCGGCGCTTCGGCATCGGCGGAAATAATCACCACCGGTTCCCTGCCGGCCTGAACCCCGGGCACGGCATTCTTCATTTCCTGCGCCAATTGGGCGGGGTCCTGGTAACCGATGCGATTGTTGTTGATAGCATACTCGCCGCGCGCGCTAACCCCAACATTCAGTTCGAACGGCCGCTCGGGCATTTTTTCCGCCTCGGCGGTCGGTAGCGTGATCTGCAATTCCGAGTACTTGCTGTAGGTGGTTGAAACCATCAGAAAGATCAGAATGACCAGCAAGACGTCGATGAACGGGATCAGGTTGATTTCGGGCTCTTCACGCCCTTTGCCTTTTCGAAAATTCATTTAGCGCTCCCGTGCGCTCACGACTTGCGTGCGCCCTGAACGATATCGACGAACTTCACCGCCTGCTGTTCCATGTCGATGACGAAGCTGTCGACCAGTGCCCGGAAATGCCGGTAGAAGACCAGCGACGGCATGGCGATCATAAGCCCGAAGCCCGTGTTGTACAGGGCGACCGAAATACCATGAGCAAGCTGGACCGGGTTAGAGCCGGTTGCGCTCTGCGATCCGAATATCTCGATCATGCCGACCACGGTTCCGAACAACCCCATCAGCGGCGCAAGCGTTGCAATTGTGCCAATCGTGGTCAGAAAACGCTCGAGCTGATGCGCAGCTCGTCGACCCGCCTCCTCGATCGCCTCCCTCATTGCTTCGCGCGGAGCGCCGGAATTGCGGAGTCCCGCAGCAAGTACGATCCCAAGAGGTGAGTTCTGCTCAAGCTTCTCGATCGTGTCGTCGTCGACATGCCCGCTCTGATGCGCCTCCACGACTTCCCTCAGTAATCCGGGGGGCAGAATTCTCGGGCGACGAAGATACCAGATGCGCTCGATGATCAGTGCAAGCCCAATGATCGAAGCGAGAAGCAGGAACCAGATTGGCCAGCCAGCGGCTTGAATAATGGAAAACAAATCAAACTCTCCCAATCGTAAAAAGGGCGGAAACCAGATGATTACTTGCCCGGATGCAATTATTACTCATCATAATCAATTCATCCAGCAAACACGAAGTTCTGCACACTTTTTGTGGACATGACTGTGGATAACTGATCACAAACCGGCCAAGACGGTTGATTTGCCAAGACTTTTCTCTAGGGCCCGCAAATTCGGCATACCACTTCCTACAGGAAACCGAACCGGGTCTGCACCTTTCCGATTGCGGCGCGCACCTGCGAAGGAGCAGTTCCGCCGACATGATTCCGTGCCGCAACCGAGCCTTCCAGCGTCAGTACGGAAAAAACATCCTGCTCGATCAGCGCCGAAAACTCGCGCAGCTGTTCAAGTGTCAGCTCGCTCAGATCGCAGCCTTTCTCGACACAGGCACGCACGGCTCGCGCAACCGCTTCATGAGCGTCGCGGAAAGGCAACCCTTTCTTCACCAGATAATCGGCCAGATCGGTAGCGGTGGCATAGCCTTGCAAGGCTGCATTGCGCATCGCCTCCTGCCTGACGGTTATCCCACCTGCCATGTCGGCAAATATACGCAAGGTATCGGAAACCGTATCCACCGTGTCGAACAGGGGCTCCTTGTCTTCCTGGTTGTCCTTGTTGTAGGCAAGCGGCTGCCCTTTCATCAGCGTCAGCAGACCGACCAGGTGCCCGTTGACGCGGCCTGTCTTTCCGCGTGCCAACTCGGGAACGTCCGGGTTCTTCTTCTGCGGCATGATCGACGAGCCGGTACAGAACCGGTCCGCGATGTCGATGAACCCGACGCGCGGGCTCATCCAGATGATGAGTTCCTCCGACATCCGTGAGATATGCGTCATCACCAGAGCCGAAGCCGCACAGAATTCGATTGCAAAGTCACGGTCGGATACCGCATCGAGCGAATTATGGCAGACGTCGTCGAAACCAAGCGTCTTCGCGACACGCTCACGGTCGATCGGGAACGTGGTTCCTGCCAGTGCCGCAGCGCCCAGCGGCAGCCTGTTGACACGCTTGCGACAGTCGCTCATCCGCTCGATATCGCGCCCGAACATTTCCACGTATGCGAGCAAATGGTGACCGAACGTGATCGGCTGCGCCACCTGCATGTGCGTAAAGCCGGGCAGGATAGTATCCGCATGTTTCTCGGCCAGGCTCAAAAGCGCCTTGCACAACTCACGCAAGAGAACTGTCACATCATCGATTGACGAACGAAGGTAGAGGCGCACATCGGTCGCGACCTGATCATTGCGGGAGCGTCCGGTATGAAGGCGCTTGCCCGCGTCCCCGACGAGGTCGGTCAGACGCTTCTCGATATTCATATGCACATCTTCGAGGTCGAGCGCCCACTCGAACTTTCCGGACGCTATTTCCTGGCTGATCTGCTCCATGCCTCGCCGGATATCGGCATGGTCCTGCTCGCTGATGATGCGTTGCGTACAAAGCATCTCGGCATGGGCGAGGGATCCCTGAATATCGAATGGAGCCAGCCGTTTGTCGAAGAATACCGAAGCGGTATAGCGTTTGACCAGATCGGAAACCGGTTCGGAGAAGCGCCCAGACCACGCTTCACTTTTTTGAGAATTCTGAGTTGTCATGATGTTGTTCCGGTGAATTGCAGGATTATAGAACAAGCCCGCGCAAACAGATGACACGGATTTGCACACCTCACCGCAGCGCCGAGGCGGCTTGCGCCTGACTCGTCCTACGCTTCCTTTCTGAACACGACTTTCTGGTAGAGGCCGCCAAAATAGGTCGTTTTGCTGGAAATGGAGTACGTTAATCCCTTCGGCAGCCAGTAGCCGATCTCATGGCACCACATGTCGGCAGCAAACGGCTCGAACAGCCGGAATACCAGTCGCTGGTACCAACGCAACGGATGCCACCATTTCGGTTTGTGAAACTCGACGCACACGACCTGCCCTCCCGGCTTGACTACCCGGAACGCCTCGGCCATAGAAGCACGTTTCATCTCTTCCGGCAATTCATGAGGCAAGAAAAACACCAGGACCCGGTCATAAACGGCATCTGCACAGTTCAAGGCCGTGGCATCGCACTGGATCAGCGAAATACGCGAATCGGGCAGCTTCAGCTTGCGCTTCACGTTCTCGAGTTGCACATTCAGGATGTCGATCACATCCAGCCTGCCGTCTTCGCCCAACTGTTGCTGAAGACGCGGAATGAGCTTGCCGTAGGCGGCCGAATTCATGAGCGTCGATCCGGTCAGCGGCTTGGGGAATTCGTCAAGCACGGCATCGCCCAGACGGTTGTAATTACCCAGAAGGACATAGTTGATCAAAAAATCACAGTCCCAGAACTTGACCGCAAGCGGATGCTCGTATGCCCACCAGTAAATCTTCCTCAGATAATCCGGCGTATCCAGCAATACAGGCGTTGCTTTTACGCCGGTATTGCATGCCAACTTTGCGGATTCAATTTGCGAGCTCATCTTCAGGCCCCTTATCTTGTATTGCTTACCGACCTTGAAGAGCCGGATGGCGACTGCGAGGAATCATTGCGAAAAATCTATGTACTTCCGGTCTGCCGGGATATATTGCAAACAGGTTCGGTACAGGCCAAGTCTCTTGCCATTTTTCGGCTTATCGGACGAGGTCTGCTGGAGGCATGCAAACTTGGAATCCAGCAATGAATGACATGTCTCGAAGCCACTGCACTTCACCAATTTTGCCACTCCGGTAACATGCTCGTCATTCAGGCAAACGCGGTCGAATTTTACTCCTTAATCGGTAAACGGAAAATGAGATTGATTGTTGGCATATTTGCATTAATTGAGGCAAACTCTTCCTGAGGCAGGCTGCCTGATGAGTATTCACGCCCGACAAGGAGGTCAGATGCAAATAGGTATGATTGGTCTGGGACGCATGGGCCACAACATGGTTCTGCGCCTGAAAAACAACGGGCATGAATGCGTGATCTACGATCTGCGCATGGATGCGGTTCAGGATTTGCTGGGGCAAGGCACGATTGGCGTGGCATCCCAGGAAGAACTGGTTGCGAAACTGGCCAGGCCCCGTGCGATATGGCTGATGGTTCCTGCCTCGGCTGTCGACCCCGTTTTATCCAGGCTGGCACCGCTCCTTGACGAGGGCGATATCGTCATCGACGGCGGCAACTCGCTCTATCATGACGATATCCGGCGGGCACAGGACCTTTCCCGGAAAGGCATTCACTATCTCGACGTCGGCACCAGCGGAGGCGTATTCGGATTCGAGCGCGGCTATTGCCTCATGATCGGCGGAGAACCCGACATCGCTCGACACTTGGCCCCTATTTTCTCAGCGCTGGCTCCAGGTGTCGACGCAGCTCCCAGGACACCTGGCCGTAACGACGGCGACAGTACGGCCCAGCACGGTTATCTGCATTGCGGCCCGCATGGGGCCGGTCACTTCGTCAAGATGGTCCACAATGGGATCGAATACGGACTCATGGGAGCCTACGCAGAGGGTCTGAATATCCTGCGGCATGCCAATACGGGCAAGCTCGGCCGCGCCGCCGATGCCGAAACCACTCCCCTGCGCAACCCGGAACACTATCATTACGATTTCGATCTGCCCCAGATTGCCGAGCTGTGGCGGCGTGGCAGCGTGATCGAATCCTGGCTGCTCGACCTGACCGCCAGCGCCCTGAATGGAGACCCTGATCTGAAAGACTATGCCGGGATGGTTTCCGATTCCGGTGAAGGACGCTGGACGATCAATGCCGCCATCGATGAAGCGGTGCCTGCCCCAATCCTCTCTGCCGCACTGTTCGCCCGGTTCGATTCACGTGGGGGAAGCGAATATGCCAGCAAGGTACTGTCAGCCATGCGGCATCAGTTCGGCGGGCACGCGGAAAAACCGAGCAAGAAGCGGGAGGGATGAGTATGGAAAGAGGCAACTCGGATGCCTTTGTCTTTTTCGGCGCGACCGGCGATCTCGCGTTCAAGAAGATATTTCCCACGCTGCAATCGATGATCCGTCACAACCTGCTCGACATTCCCATCATCGGTCTGTCGCGAGCCGGATGGACTCTGGATTATTTCAAGACATGGATACGCAAGAGTCTTGAAGAAAATGGCGGACTCGACCCTGATGCCTTTGCAAAACTGATCGGGCAACTGCGCTGCATCAATGGCGATTACCAGAACGATTCGATCTATGGAGAGTTGTGCCAGGCCCTCGGCAGTGCCCGGCAACCCTTGTATTTTCTTGCCATTCCGCCCAGCATGTTCTGCCCGGTTGCACAGGGTCTTGCCCGTCTGGGCTGTGCGAAAGGCGCAAGGCTGGTTGTCGAAAAGCCATTCGGACGGGATCTGGCATCAGCCCAGGAACTCGACCGCGTGCTTCATCAGTCCTTTCCAGAAAGCTCGGTCTTCCGCATCGATCATTATCTGGGCAAGGAAGCGGTTCAGAACCTGCTTTACTTCCGTTTTGCCAATTCGTTCCTCGAACCAATCTGGAACCGCAATTATGTTTCCAGCGTGCAGATCACCATGGCCGAAACGTTCGGCGTAGGCGGAAGAGGACGTTTCTACGACGAAGTCGGCGCCATCCGGGATGTCGTACAGAACCATCTGCTGCAAATCGTCTCCCTCCTGGCGATGGATGCGCCCGTCGGACGCGGGATCGATATCCTGCGCGACGAGAACCTTCGCCTTCTGCGTTCGATCCGCCCGCTCGATCCCACCGAGGTCGTGCGAGGGCAATTTCGCGGCTACCGTGACGAAAAAGGGGTTCCCGAAGATTCCAGGGTGGAGACTTTCGCTGCATTGCGCCTGCATATCGACAACACGCGCTGGGCCGGCGTGCCTTTCTTCGTTCGTACTGGTAAATGCCTGCCAGTGACCAACACCGAAGTCTTCGTCGAATTGAAGCAACCGCCGCATGCCGTATTCGATGTCATGGAATCGCATCAGTCCAACTATTTCCGTTTCCGGTTAAATCCGGAGGTCGTCATTTCACTGGGAGCGCGAGTCAAGATGCCGGGCGCAAGAATGGTCGGCGAAAACGAAGAGCTCTTCGTTCAGCGCAACCCTGCCGACGAAATGACACCATACGAGCGCCTGTTCAGCGATGCGATACGGGGCGATGCGTCGCTGTTCACGCGGTATGACTGTGTCGAGGAAGCCTGGCGCGTAATCGATCCGATCCTCGGCCATGCTTCGCCAGTTATCGAATACGAGCCAGGAACCTGGGGGCCGACCGAAGCCGATTCCCTGATCGCACCCCATGGCCGCTGGCACAACCCGAAACCGGAAGGAGGAACGCCATGAGCAAAGCCGAAGAGATCGTATTTCTGTTCGATGTCGACAACACGCTGCTGGACAACGACCGCGTCACGCAGGATCTGAAAGACCACCTGAGGCGTGAATTCGGCCCGGAAAATGAAGAGCGTTACTGGGTCATCTTCGAGGAGCTGCGCGCCGAGCTCGGGTATGCCGATTACCTGGGCGCGCTGCAGCGCTACCGCAGGCTGAATTACAACGAGCCCAAGTTGCTGATGATGTCATCCTTCCTGCTGGAATATCCTTTTGCGGACCGTCTTTATGCCGGTGCGCTTTCGGCCATCGAACATGTGCGCAAATGGGGGCAAACTGTCATTCTGTCCGACGGGGATGTGGTTTTCCAGCCGCGCAAAGTGCAGCGTTCCGGCCTGTGGCATGCGGTCGAGGAACGCGTGCTGATCTACATCCACAAGGAGCAAATGCTGGATGAGGTTCAATCCCGTTATCCGGCAGCCCACTACGTCATGGTCGACGACAAGCTGCGCATTCTGGATGCCATGAAGCAGCAAATGGGAGACAAGCTGACGACCGTCTTTCCCCGTCAGGGACACTATGCGCACGATCCGAAAAACATTACCGCGTATCCGGCCGCCGATATCACCATCGACCGCATAGGCGACCTGACGCATTACACGCTGCCCATCCTGCTGGGGAACACACCCGACATGATGTACGACCGGGCGCTCTGACGACTGGGTATAATCGGGCTGGCGCTCTTCCGGCAAAGTCAAGCCATCTGCCATCGCATCACTCACTATTTGGAGGCAAGAGAGATGGGTTCTACCCGAAATACCACCAACCGGTATTTTGCCGTCATCAACGCAGGCTCTTCCAGCTTCAAGTTCTCCCTGTTCGCAGAAATGAGCGACGACCGGCTTGAAAGGCGAGCCTTTGGCGAGATTGAAGGAGTCGGTGGCCATCCGCATTTTTCGGCACGCGACAGCGACTTGCGCATGCTGGGCGAACATCGCTGGACTGAAGAGGTCTCACTTGAAGACCTTCTCAGTTTCCTTATTGAATGGATCGAGCGGTACCTGCACCCCCATCACCTGAATGCGGTCGGCCACCGGATGGTGCACGGGGGCGGTGTTTACACCGAACCGGTCATGGTGACGCCTGCGGTCATGGATGACCTGCGCAAGCTGGTTCCGCTTGCGCCACTTCATCAACCGCGCGTCCTGGCCTTCATCGATGCCCTGTCTCATCGCTATCCTGGACTATGCCAGGTCGTCTGCTTCGACACCTCATTTCACAAGACCAACTCCCGCATATCGCAGCTATACGGGCTTCCGCAGAATTTGACGGACAAGGGTCTCTGGCGATATGGCTTTCACGGCCTGTCTTACGAGTACATTTCCCAGGAGCTGCCGCTGATCGACGAAAAAGCCGCATCCGGACGCACGATCATCGCCCACCTCGGCAACGGCGCCAGCATGTGCGGGCTGGTCGGCGGCAAAAGCGCAGCCAGCACAATGGGATTTTCCGCGCTCGACGGTCTGATCATGGGGACGCGCTGCGGTACGCTCGACCCTGGCGTCATGCTGTACCTGCTCCAGCACGAAAAAATGACGCCGAAGGAAATCGAGACCATGCTCTACCAGCAATCGGGATTGTTGGGTGTATCCGGTATCAGCAGCGACGTGCGCGATCTGCTCGCCAGCAAGGATCCCGCGGCAAAAACCGCGCTAGACCTGTTTGCCTACCGTATCGTGCGCGAAACCGGATCGCTTGCTGCCGCTTGCGGCGGCCTCGATGCCTTCGTCTTTACGGCGGGGATCGGCGAACACTCGCCTGAGGTTCGCGCCGCCGTCTGCGAGCAACTGGATTGGCTTGGGATCAAACTCGATCCTCAAGCGAACAAGGTGGGACGGATACGCATCAGTTCCTCGAACAGCAGGGTATCCGTCTGGATCCTGCCCACTT
>Ga0316613_10002433_pt1 | contig 11978 bp, 9 predicted proteins | sample OWC_soil_day10_C_2_FD_207647 | JGI IMG/M metagenome (GOLD analysis project Ga0316613, IMG submission 207647) | Wetland soil microbial communities from Old Woman Creek delta, Ohio, United States - OWC_soil_day10_CT_b | ecosystem: Environmental > Terrestrial > Soil > Wetlands | place: USA: Ohio...
AAGAAAGGGGTGGTTTGTATGACGATTGTTGCTTTGCCCATGATGGACCCTGTGTATGTGGAATGGAAAAAATTTTTACAGACAGGTAATCCCTATACGTGCAAAGCTCGTCAACAGATTATTGAGTCGTGGGACAGGTGCTATCATGGGGGGGTAGATCCTTATAATGATCAAATTCACCACCAGTTAGATGATTTGAACCTGCATAAGGTTTTGAAAGAAAAGGAAAAACTTATTCAGATAGCAAAACCCTTTATGTCTAAGCTTGATAAATTTTTTAAAGGTTCTGGCTTTATCATTGTATTAACTGACGAAAATGGCTGTATTCTTGAAATGTTATGCGATGAAGATAGTAGGCAAAGTCCAATGACTAGATGCTTTTATCCTGGCGTTAGCTGGCGGGAAGAAGATGTAGGAACTAATGCCATCGGTACAGTAATCAAATTGGGCGAACCACTTCAGGTATCAGGTGCGGAGCATTATTGCAAAAAAATTCATTCTTTTGCCTGCTCGGCAGCGTCGATTCATGATTCAAATGGACGGATTATTGGTGTTTTAGATATATCATACGCGTCCCATGCGTCCCATTTGCATACTCTCGGAATTGTAGCAGTTATTGCTGAAGCTATTACTGCGCAGTTAAGTATTTGGCAAAAAAATTGTGAATTGGTTTTGCTTAATAAAAGAGTGACCAATTTTTTTAATACCGTTTCCGATGGCGTGCTGATAGTTGATAACAATGAGGTTGTAATTGAAATAAATCCTGCAGGCAAGGCTATGCTCGGAAAATCGGAGCAATATATTTTAGGAATAGAAATTAAGCGCTTATTTGATAGTAGATCAGGGGAGCTGCTAACTGCTAGTAAAAGTTATTACGATGTCGAGATAATAGTGGATATCCAGGGGAGCGGATGGCAGTGTGTAGCTTCTCGGGAGCCGATAGTTAATGAGCAAGACGTGGTAACTGGCGGTATTATTTTCCTAAAATCGCTCAAACAAGTGAAAAATATGGTGAATCGTTTTATTGGCAACTCTGCCATATTGCAGTTCAACGATGTTGTTGGGAAAAGTGTTCAAATCTGCGAAGCTATCCATGTTGCCACACGGGCTGCGGCCACTACATCCAATGTTTTGCTGACTGGTGAAAGTGGTACAGGTAAAGAAATATTTGCCCAAGCCATTCACAATCGAAGTGCCAACCATAATGGACCATTTGTGGCTGTCAATTGCGGGGCCATTCCACGGGAACTGATTGGCAGTGAGTTATTTGGCTATGATGAAGGGGCTTTTACAGGGGCGAAACGAGGCGGTAAACCGGGGAAGTTCGAACTAGCGTCTGGTGGAACTCTTTTTTTGGATGAAATCGGGGACATGCCGCTCGAACAGCAAATCGCCTTACTGAGAGTGATACAAGAAAGAAAAGTGACGCGAATTAGCAGCGATAAGATGATCCCGATTAATATTCGTTTGATTTGTGCTACCAACAAAAATCTGCTGGAAGAAGTAGCAAAAGGAACCTTTCGGCTTGATCTTTATTATCGATTAAATGTGTTATCGATCATTATTCCACCGTTGCGGGAGCGACGTGAAGACATACAACCGCTTTTTGAACATTTTCTAGAAAAGTTGAGCCGCGAACAGGGTTGCAAATATTCTGTGGAATTCGAAGTTATTGCTTATTTAAACAGATATTACTGGCCAGGTAATGTTCGAGAGCTACAAAACGTGATCGAACACGCGGCCTGTTTAGCTGAAAATGGAGTTATTACTGTGAGGCATTTACCTGAAGCGGTTTATGCACCATCTTCACTCAGGGAACAAGCAGTCCCACAACCAGATGACACTATTCTTAGCAGGGAACAGCGGCAGCAGATAGCGGGATTTACGGAGAAAGATAGGATAATTAGTAAGCTCAACGCATTTGCCGGCAATGTTAGCCGCGCAGCTAAGGAATTAGGGATATCTCGAAATACTTTATATAATAAGATGCGTTTGTATGCTATAAAAAACTAGTTACAGCTTCTTCTGCTAAGTTCGTTTAATATAGGAGTTGGTGAGGGGCTGCTAAGTGGTCTAAAGTAAGTGTTCTATAGAGTGCGCAAATTGTGTAAATTTATTGCGCAATTTGTGCACTCCCCAGGTAACACTATGGTGCAGTTGTGTGGCGGTCTGGTTAGTCTATTAAATTAATTCCTAATCCTCAAAAGCGTTAATTGCCTGGTTTAACAGGAATTGACGCTTTATTTTGTTCCTTTTGAATAATTGGCATAAAATTTGCAATATATACGGTTATGAGAGTTGAAAATGTTCCCTCTTTATGGTAAAAAGGTTGGTTTATATTCATCATAGCATGAAAGTAAACCAACCTGATTTATATTTTCACTGATTGGAAGGAATAGTTTGTGAGCTAACGGAAACATAGAGTAAATGCGTAATACATAAGCTATAAAGAACTAACTATACATTTATAATCATGTAGTAAAATGGAAAGTATAAAAAAGACTCTCAAAAGGAGGAATATAAATGTCAGAACAAGCTGGGAAAACCATTGAGATACGGGGGTTTCTTCATTTGTATAAGTTTTTTAAGGAGAAAAGCTGGCCCACCCCGTTAGTCATTGATCTTGAGGAGCCTACTACAGGCACTAAACTGGCAGAAAGACTAGAGATTCCCCTGGATGAAATTGAAATAGTTTTTGTAAATGGTTTTGCGCAGTCTTTAGATTATCCCATTCAGCCAGGCGACAGGATAGCATTCGTGCCCCCAGGCTGTCCTGGTCCATACCGAATGGCTTTAGGCTTTTATTCAAAAAATCAAGGAAATAAATTTAATTTTGTTCGGAAATAAGCAATAAGTCATTGAGGAGGCATTCGATTTTGATGAAATCAATGGAAACACGTGAGAATATTAAAAATAAACTTGTTGAGTTAGCGAAAGAGGGAAAGCTAACTTGTGTTGAGGCTCATCAGTTAGCCGAGTCTGAGGGTGTATCACTGGTAATCATTGGAGAGGTAGCTAAAGACGCCGGAGTAAAAATTTCTGATTGTCAGTTAGGCTGTTTTGGTAAGTATAAGGAGCGTTAATTATGGAATATTTTAATTGCATATCACTAAATGACGCAGAACAATTGATATTGAATGAGTTAGCTGGGCTGATAGTGGGCAGCGAACAAGTCGCTTTGGTTCAAGCATTAGGCCGCATTGTGGCCGAGGATGTTGTTAGTAAAGAGGATTTGCCGCCTTTTAGCCGGTCAACTGTTGATGGTTTTGCAGTACGTGGCATGGATACGTTTGGGGCCAGCGAAGGTGTGCCTGCATTATTTGATATTGTGGGTGAAGTGGCGATGGGGCAAGAGACCCTTATTCAGTTAAAACCTGGACAGGCTGTGACGATACCAACTGGTGGTATGTTGCCGCTTGGGGCAAATGCTGTTGTTATGATGGAACATACAGAACGACCTGATAATAGCAGTTTACTAGTTTTAAAGGCAGTTGCGCCTGGGGAAAATGTAGTTGTTAAAGGGGAAGATATTAGTAAAGGACGCCTCATATTGAGTCAGGGACGCAAAATTTTGCCGCAGGACATTGGGGCCTTGGCTGCTTGCGGGTATGTGGCAGTGTCTGTACGCCAGAAACCTGAGGTCGTAATTATTTCTACCGGCGATGAGGTGGTCGATGTAGCGTGCACTCCGGTAGGCGGTCAAATTCGTGATATTAATTCGTATGCATTGGCGGCCATGCTCGAGGATGACGGGTGTATAGTTAGGCGTCATGGGATAGTGAAAGATCAATATGAGGAATTATTAGCAGCAGTATCGCAGGCAGTGCGGGATTGCAATATGGTAGTTGTATCAGGCGGTAGTTCAGTCGGGGTTCGGGATCATACTGTTAGAGTCCTTATCGAGTTGGGGAAAACGGATGTATTATTTCACGGAGTAGCAGTAAAACCTGGTAAACCCACTATTTTCGGCATGGTTGGAAAAGTACCGGTGTTTGGCTTGCCAGGACATCCTGTAGCAGCAATGACTGTTTGCGCTCAAATAGTAAAACCCGCAATACAAAAGCTCCTTTGTCAGGTTATTAGTGCTAGTTATACTATACCAGCACGGCTGTCACGCAGTATGGCTTCCGTACCGGGCCGAGATGATTTTATTAGAGTGCAGTTAATTAAGAAATCGGGTGAATATTGGGCTGAACCGGTTTTAGGGAAATCAGGTTTAATTAGTACTATGTCAACGGCTGATGGCATTGTGCATATTCCAGCAGACAAAGGCGGCTTATATAGTGATGAAATGGTACAAGTGGAGCTTATTACAAAACAGTAAAGAGGAGGTGGTAGTTTGTATAAAGTTAAAGCGTATTTAGACTCCCTACCACGGAAGCAGGCTGAGAAGCTATGGTGGGAAAAACTTAGTAATGTGGAGTATTTTACTAGCTTTCCGGTGCAAGAAGTTAGTATCAGTGAGACGTTAGGGCGAGTAACTGCTCAGTGTGTGTATGCTAGGCAGTCAGTGCCACATTATAATGGTGCGGCAATGGACGGAATTGCGGTAAGGGCGCAGGATACTTTTGGCGCAGGCGAAACTACCCCGAAAGAACTGCGGGTGCTGAAGGCGGGCGAGCCGTTTGTAGATGCCAGTTGCTATATTATAGATACTGGTGATTTAATGCCTCCCGGTACAAATGCGGTCATAATGGTCGAGGATGTACATTTGTCAGATGGCTGTGCTGAGATTATTGCAGCTGCTGCGCCATGGCAACATGTCCGTGTTATTGGTGAAGATATTGTGGCCAATGAAATGGTATTGCCAGAACACCATGTTATTACTCCTTCAGATATTGCGGCTTTGCTGGCCGCAGGACTGGATAGTGTGGAAGTTGTCGCTAAACCTAAAGTAACAGTTATTCCTACTGGCAGTGAATTAGTGGCGACTCATCAGGAACTTACGCCAGGGACTATTTTAGATGGTAATTCTCATATGTTGTGCGCGGCTGTAACCAATTGGGGGGGCGAGCCGACACGCCACGAGATTGTGTATGATGATTATCAAAAGATTAAAAAAGCGATTGTTGATAGCTTGAAAGTCAGTGATATGGTCATTACTAATGCGGGAACTTCAGCTGGTACAGAAGACTTTACTGCCGATATACTCTCAGAGCTCGGCGAAGTGTTGGTACATGGTGTAGCAATTAAACCAGGTAAGCCGGTAGTACTAGCCATCTGCCAGGGAAAACCGGTTATCGGGCTTCCGGGATATCCGGTTTCAGCGATGTTGACGGCAGAGCTATTTGCTCGTAATGTGCTCTATGCTAGACAGAAACTGCCACAGCCAGAGGTTGAAACAGTGGCGGCTACTATGTCCAGACAAGTTTACTCACATATTGGTGTAGAAGAATATGTTAGGGTGTCGTTAGGCGAAGTGCAGGGCAAAATTGTTGCTGTCCCGTTAGGACGCGGAGCTGGTTTAATAAGCTCCTTAACCAAGGCACAGGGGATGCTGGTCATTAATGAGACTAAAGATGGTTTGGCAGCAGGAACTGTTGCCGAGGTTAAACTATTTGGCAGACAACAGGCCAGTAAAAATATTTTATCGGTAGGCAGTCATGACTTGGCACTCGAAATTTTGGGCGTATTTTTAAGACGGCAGGCAAACCTGGCGTTATCGTGTGCTAATGTTGGCAGTATGGGGGGGATTATGGCAATACGTAATAATGAGGCGCATATTGCGGGGATACATTTGCTTGATGAAACGACTGGCGAATTTAATGTACCCTATGTAAATCGCTATTTGAAAAATAATGAATCTTGGCGGTTGGTGCATTTAGCCATGCGGGATCAAGGGTTAATGGTTATGCCGGGTAATCCCAAAGGTATTCAAGGACTGTGTGATTTAGTACGTTCAGATATTGAATACGTCAATCGTCAGCGAGGCGCTGGCACGCGCATGTTGCTGGATTACCAGCTGCAAAAAATCGGTATCGAGTCTAGTAAAATAGCTGGCTATGATAAGGAGGTAGGCACGCATATGGCAGTAGCGGCTACCATTGCCGGCGGTGCTGCTGATACTGGTATGGGTATCCGTGCTGCAGCTAAAGCGCTAGGGCTGGATTTTATTCCGGTAGCGCAGGAGCGGTATGATCTTATTTTGAACTTTTCGCCTGAAGATGAAAGACCGGCATTAATTATCAATATCTTACAGTCGCCAGAGTTTCAGCAGCAAGTGGAAGCGCTTGGTGGGTATGATTTGAAGGATGCTGGGAAATTGATGGCACTGAGTTGATAATGGGGAAGTATATAGATGTATGAAAAATATAAAATAAGGAATGGGAGCGATAACAAAGATGAATAAAAAGAACAGTAGAAATTTGCTGGCAGTACTACTTATTGGCTTAATGATAGTAGGTTTAGTTGGCTGTGGGGCAAAGCAAGATAAGGCTCCGCAAGAATCAGCAAAACCGGTAGTTCAGGATGTAATACTTGCGACTACTACAAGTACACAAGATAGTGGTTTATTGGATGTGCTTATTCCTGCTTTTGAAAAAAAGACAGGCTATAAAGTAAAAACGATTGCAGTTGGTACTGGTCAAGCTTTAGCTATGGGGGAAAAGGGCGAGGCAGATGTACTTTTGGTGCATGCACCAGATGCTGAGAAAAAAGTGGTTGCCAGTGGTGCGGCTATTAATCGTCTTATGGTTATGCATAATGATTTCATTATCGTTGGAGCTGTTGATGATGTGGCCAAGACTAAAGGCCAGACGGTTGCTGCAGCGATGGAAGCTATCGCTAAAGCGCAGGCACCCTTTCTTTCGCGTGGCGACAAGTCAGGCACCCATCAGATGGAACAAAAGCTATGGAAACAGGCTGGGGTAGTACCATCAGGGAGTTGGTACCAAGAAGTTGGCGCAGGTATGGGGCAGACGTTAAACATTGCTAATGAGAAAAAGGGCTATACCTTGACAGATCGCGCTACTTTTTTAGCACAAAAGAAAAATTTAGCGTTAGAGATACTGGTAGAAGGCGATGCGAAATTGTTGAATATTTATCATGTAATGGAAGTGAACCCTGAAAAATTTGCTAAAGTTAATAATGCTGGTGCGAAAGCTTTTAGTGCATTTCTCGTATCAAGTGAAGGGCAAGCTTTGATTAGTACTTTTGGCAAAGATAAGTATGGTCAAGCGTTATTTTTCGCAGATGCTGGAAAAACGGAAAAAGATTTTGGATTATAAGAGGCTCTAAGTATGGATAGTATTTTTTCAGGGCTGCTGCAAGCGCTATATCTGCTGGTAAATGGTGATGCTGAGGTTTATGAGGTTGCCATTTTGACCATTAAAGTCTCTGGTTTTGCAACGTTACTTAGTGTGTCGATTGGCATCCCGGTAGGTTTATGGCTGGCTTTGAAAGAATTCCCGGGTAAACGGTTTTTCCTCAGTCTAATTAACTTTGGGATGGGGTTACCGCCAGTGGTCGTAGGCTTATTTGTCAGCTTGTTTTTATGGAGATATGGTCCGCTGGGGATGTTGGGCATAATGTATACGGTCTGGGCGATGATTATCGCTCAGGCCGTTATTGCCAGTCCTATTGTGGCTGGCTTAAGTTTTGCGGCGCTTAGTGGGCTCAACCCTAAATTGCGCCTGCAGTTACTATCGCTTGGCGCTACCGAGTGGCAGGCTAACTGGCTGTTAATTAAAGAGGCCAAATTAGGCTTATTAGCGGCGGTTATGGCCGGTTTCGGCGGTGTAGTTTCAGAGGTTGGGGCATCGATGATGGTAGGCGGTAATATAAAAGGTCAGACTCGAGTGCTTACGACCGCGACGGTTATGGAAGTAGGCAAAGGCAATTACGATATTGCATTGGCCCTTAGTTTTGTCTTGTTGATTGTCGTATATGGGATAGTAGCGTTGTTAACCTATATGCAAAATAGTGGAAAGCGGGACAGCGTATGAGGCAAGTAGTGCTGGAGATAGCTGATATTAAAGTTTTTCGTAATAAGCGGCAGACGTTAATAATTGAGACATTATCGATAGCTGCAGGTGAGATTGTTGCAATTGTTGGGCCTAACGGTGCCGGGAAAAGCACACTTTTACAGCTAATTAATATGCATTTATCATATAAAACCGGAAAAATGGTGTTATTTGGAGAAGATGTCGCCGGAGCCGATAAGCATAGTTTACGCCTAAGGTCTTCGATGGTATTTCAAGAGGCGATGCTGTTAGACGATACAGTTTTTGATAATGTCGCATTAGCGTTGCGGTTTCGCGGTATGGCTGAGCGGGAGATACAAGCTAAAGTGAATAAGGCACTAGAGGATTTTCATTGTGCTCATTTGGCGACCAGGATGGCACGTAAATTATCTGGAGGCGAGGCGCAGCGGGTTTGTCTGGCACGTGCACTGGTATATGAACCTGAACTTTTATTATTGGATGAGCCGTTTGCAGCGCTTGATTCGCCGACTCGCAATACCTTGCTGGCGGAATTAAGGCAGGTAGCTATTGCGCGGGGCACTACGGTCATATTAGTCAGTCATAGTTTTAATGATGTTTTGTACTTTGCAGAGAGAGCTGTGGTTTTGCAGGACGGCTGTATTGTGCAAGACGATATGCCAGAAGTAATCTTACGGCGCCCAGTAAATGCGATAATCGCTAGTTTAATCGAGATGGACAATATTTTACCCTGCCAAGTAAAGCAGCAGGGTGAGGATATTTTTGTACAGCTGGTTAATGGTGTGCGTTTTGCCTGGAAGGGAAAAACTATGCCAGTGGCGACAGTCTGCTGCCTTCCAGGCGATGCTTTGTATATAGTTGATGAACAGTTGGCCTATCAGCATAATCTGTTGATAGTTATGGAAGGTAATGTTTCACAGATAGTGCCAGGGCTTGGGATGTATCGCATTATGGTAGAGTCGCAAGGCTTGTCATTGACAGTGCGTGTTCCACGGGAGCGAGCTGCCAGCAGAGTAGCAATCGGGATGCAGCTCAAGATAGCATTTAATCCCAGCGAAGCGCAACTTGTTTAGCATAGGTATTATTTATCATAATGAATTAAAGCCGTAAGTCATCAAAAGATGGCTTACGGCTTTTAAAATTATGAGATCTAAAGCTCAGTGTGATCTTCTTTGAACATTTCAAGGAAATGGGATGCCGCTGTTGATAGAGTGTGCTTTTTTAGCCAAATGCTGGCAGCCGTTGTTATAATTGTGGGACTGGTTATTTTTTGTATCAGCAGCGGCGAGTCCTGGAGAAGATTGATAGTTGTTTCAGGCACAATAGCAATACCCAGTCCCAGCTTAGCCCAAATGAGTAAGGACGTATTGTCATCACTGGTGCAAAGAACATTTGGTTCAAAACCAGCCTGCCGGCAATAATTGATTATTATGGTTTCATAGCGTCGGTGAATTAATAAAGGCTTGTTTTTGATTTTATCAAAAGATAAAGTCTCTTTATCTCCAATGGTAATGGCATCAGGCAGGGCAACTATTACCATATTTTCCTTTGGTAAGGTTATATAATTATACAGGGAAGTGTTAATGGGAAGACGTACTAACCCAATTTCGATAATGCCGGCATTTAGTAATTCTAATATGCGCCGGGAATCTCCCAGACGTAAGTCAAAAGAAATTTTAGGATAGGTCTGATGAAACTTTTGAACCAATTCGGGTATTAGTGTTCTGCCGGAGGATGTGATTGTACCGATTGTCAGCTTGCCGCTTAGGCCATTGGCCGCTTCCTGTATCTCATCAATGGTGGTGTTAATTAGTTCGATAATTTGTTCGGCTCTATTCTGTAATATACGCCCTGATTCTGTTAAATTAATATGTTTTTTTGTTCTTTCAATGAGTTGTACGCCCAATTCTTTTTCCAGCAAGATAATTTGCTGGCTTAAGGGTGGTTGGGTAATATGCAGTCGGGTGGCCGCTTTGGTAATCTGTCCGGCTTCGGCAATCGCAAGAAAGTATTTTAGTTGGCGAATATCCATGTTGACGACTCCTTCGATCTTACAAGTATTCGATTATCGAATGCAAAATAGTCTTAACAGATATTTTAACTATGTTTCGTATTTTGTTATAATCATACTTGACATAGGGTATGGTGTCAAAGTTGTTTAGTAAACTAATAGTGGCAATCACTAAAAAAGGAATGATAACTGTGAAAAAAGCTTACCTATATATTATACTAGCGGCTGTTATTTTCAGCACCATGGAGATAGCCAGTAAAACTGTGGCAGCTGATATTAATCCCTTTCAACTGAATTTTATCAGGTTCTTGATCGGGGGGGGAATATTACTGCCGGCCTCAATTCAAGCGATAAAAAGAAAAAACAGTAAGTTAAATAGAAATGATTGCTTATATTTTATCTTAACTGGTTTTTTGGGTATCGTCATCAGCATGTCGTTTTTTCAATTTGCTATCCTTTATACGATGGCGTCGACAGTGGCTATTATATTTAGTGCCAATCCTACATTTACAACCCCGATTGCATATTTTTTATTAAATGAAAAGATTAATAAAAAGGTAATGCTATCCCTGACAGTTAGCTTGCTGGGTGTGCTGTTTATTTTAAATCCCTTGGGGATGCATACTGATATGACAGGCATCATTTTAGCCATATTATCGGCAATAACCTTTGCGCTCTATAGTGTTGTTTGTAAAAAGAGAGTAGCAAGGTATGGCAGTGTTGTGATCAATTGTTTTTCTTTTCTGGCAGGTGATATAATTTTATTAGCCTTGATGCTGATTTCACATTTTCCTTTGTTTGATACCTATCAAACAGGAAATATTAACCCGCTTTTAGTCGATATTCCGATAATTTCCGGAATTAATTATAGCAATATTGCCGTTCTTATTTATCTTGGCGTTGTTGTAAGTGGCTTGGGTTTTCTGTTTTACTTCATGGCTATGGAGAAAAGTTCCGCGTCTGTCGCGTCTATCGTATTCTTTATAAAGCCAGCCCTTGCGCCGCTATTTTGTCTCCTTATTTTACGGGAAACTCTTACTACGTACACTATTATAGGAATCATACTAATTTTGGCAGGTGCCTATATTATGATGTTGGGCAATAACGATCATAAACAAGTCGAGGACAGTGGCGTTTATTCTTAAGCAACTATGAGAAATTGTGCCCCCATAAGGTGGTACCCCGGCAACTCTCGTAACCCCCGTAACCTTCGGCCTTTGCCGGAAAAAGCGTTCCGCAGGAGAAAAGCCGGGCGGTATTCCGTAAAAAAATCCGTACTGTTTGAGCGTAGCGAGTTTACGGATTTTAGGAATATCGCCCGGCTTTTCAGCTTTTGGAGGCTTGGGGCCTAGACCTTTTGTTACTTTTGGGGCAATGCCAAAAGTAAACCCCCTCGCCTTGTCTTCCATTGGCTTAACGTAAGACAAAGGGCCACGTTAACAGTTTTTCTTATTTTACCTTTAACGAGGAAAAGGATAAAAGAAATTTTGCTCGAATAAATATAGCATAAGAGTTAGTTAATGTTTTGGAGGGATTTTTTGTGAAAAAGAAACTGGTATCTATGCTGCTGCTCGCAGCTATGCTAGCAATGGTTGTTGCTGGCTGTGGCGGTAATAAACCCGCAGAAAAAACGTCCCAGGGAGGAGAGAAAAAGCCGATTGTTATTGCTTATACTCCCTGGACTGGTTACGGTGCTCTGTTCGTAGCTAAAGAAAAGGGCATGTTTAAAAACAGGGGCATTGAAGTAGAGTTACAATCCATTGAAGGTGTTGGTGACAGGAAACAGGCACTGGTAGCTGGTAAAATCCAGGCTATGGCAGCCTCACTTGACGTATCGGTCTCGGCGGCTGGTGAGGGTGTGCCGATGAAATTTGTCTGGGCCTTTGATTCTTCTAATGGTGCCGACGGTCTGATTGTGAGAAAAAGCAAAGGCATTGAAAAAATTGCCGACCTAAAAGGGAAAGAAATTGCCTTCCACCGTGGTTCGGCTTCTCACTTCCTGCTGTCTACCCTGCTAGAGAAAAATG
>Ga0316613_10002434_pt1 | contig 11977 bp, 12 predicted proteins | sample OWC_soil_day10_C_2_FD_207647 | JGI IMG/M metagenome (GOLD analysis project Ga0316613, IMG submission 207647) | Wetland soil microbial communities from Old Woman Creek delta, Ohio, United States - OWC_soil_day10_CT_b | ecosystem: Environmental > Terrestrial > Soil > Wetlands | place: USA: Ohio...
ATATTTCCTACATTCTTTAGAAAATAGCACCTCGCGAACAATTAGCAGACGTAATTTTTCAATAGTCGCTTAAAAATGACCATTTTTCAGTGGTCTCGAACGTCCTTTCTGTCCCTTATATACTCTGGGGTATGGATGCAGCGGAATTTATATAAAAGGAGCTTGATTGAATGATGGGATTGTTGCGAAAGATCAATTGGAGAGTTGCTTTAGTAGGGGGATTGTTGTTTGTGGCGATGAGCAATTCGTTTGCTTTTGCCGAGGAAAAGCTGTCACCCGAAAAGGCGTATTTGAACGATGTATATAAAAAGATGATGGATGTAAACAACTTGCATTATGACGTGGCGATCAAGGCTGAAACCCCGATGGGGGAAGTGAAAATTGCAATTAATGGAGAAGGCCAGGAAAAACCGCTGAATTACAAACAAGATATAAACATTTGGTATCGTGATGTAAAGAATAAAGAAAATACAGTGATGCTAAAGCAGTATATAGAACAAAGCCAAGGCAATCTAGTGCTTTATTCGTTAAGTAACGAAAAATGGATCAAACAGATTGTGCCGATTGATCCTTCTTTAAGCAAAGAACTTTCAGCGGATGAAAAAGTGAAAAATCTTGCTATGACTTCGTTGTAAAAGCTAAAAATATTCAACGTTATAAGGCAATTAGCAAGGATAACAGGAATATCTAAAAATCGTCCCCTTATCCGTAGATTAAGATTATGGATTAAAGCATGACAACTCACTTCTCAGAAGAAATAACATCAGCAATATGGAAAGGAGCTTTTAAATTTGAAGACAATCGCAGTATTAACTGGCGGCGGGGATTGCCCAGGATTAAATGCGGTAATAAGAGCGGTTTACAAGACTGCACATTCAAATGGGATAGAAGTCTATGGGGTGAAAAATGGGTTTAAAGGTTTAGTTGAAGATGATCTATCTTTACTTGGTTCTGAAAATGTTTCTGGTATATTACCTCGTGGAGGAACAATGCTAGGGACTACAAATAGAGATAATCCTTTTAGATATCAATGCATCGATCGTGGGGAAATTGTTTACAAGGATATGTCACAGCGAATTTTATTCAATCTTAAAGAGCGAGATATAGAAGCATTAATTGTAATTGGCGGTGATGGTACACTTAAGATTGCAAGTGAAATTGCAGAACTTGGGTTTCCTGTAGTCGGCGTTCCAAAATCAATTGATAATGATTTACCTAAAACAGAGAGAACCTTCGGTTTTGACACAGCCGTTAGCATTGCGACAGAAGCGTTAGATAGATTGCATACAACAGCTGAGTCCCATCATAGGGTAATGGTACTAGAAGTCATGGGACGCTATGCAGGGTGGATTGCTCTTCATAGTGGTATTGCTGGTGGAGCGGATTGCATTATAATTCCTGAGATTCCTTTTAAGTGGGATTCGATTATAGATAAAATTAAGCTCAGACAACAAAAAGGGACTATGTTCAGTATTATTGTAGTGGCCGAAGGAGCTAAACCCATTAATGGAGAGATATCAGTAGCAAGGCTAGTAAATAATTGTCCTGAAACAATACGGTTAGGCGGCATAGGCGATAAAGTTGCTCACGAGTTAGAAAATTTACTAGGGGTGGAATGTCGATCTACAGTATTAGGCCATCTTCAACGTGGTGGTAGTCCGACTGCGTATGATCGGATATTGTCTACCAGGTATGGTGAGGCTGCAGTAAATGCAATCATTAATAAAAAATTCAAGACAATGGTGGCATTACAAAATAACGAAATTGTCCCAGTTAATTTAATCGATGTTGTTGGAACCCCATATTTAGTTCCAGCAACACATGATTTGATTAAAACTGGACGCTCTCTTGGAATTTCTTTTGGCGACTAAACTTATGCGCCGATTTCGGGAACTTCTTGGTCTATTGGTATGAATTTCCCAGTTGATGAAGCGACTGCACAACTGAGCGTATTTAAGTGGGTTGCCCTGATCACGACTATCATAGTGCTGATTCTGGTCATCCTTGTTATTTACATAACTGCAGGTCATTTCACAAAACCATCAGACGTTGGAGGCGGCGGCCAGTGAAGGCAATAAAGCGGTAGATACTGCCATTGGTCAAATGATTAGCATTTGGAAAACCGTGGATAATTCGGCTCAGGTAGTTGCTGAATTAGGTGAACGGTCAAAAGAAATTGAACAGATTGTTGAGGCCATTTCGGGTATTGCTAGTCAGACTAATCTTCTTGCGCTTAACGCCGCCATTGAAGCGGCTCGGGCTGGTGAACAGGGGCGGGGCTTTGCTGTGGTTGCTGAGGAAGTACGTAAGTTAGCAGAGCAGTCCCAAGAAGCGGCGAAACAAATTGCAAAACTTATCAGTGACATTCAGGGAAAAACAGGTGAAGCAGTGACAGCGATGGTCAATGGCACGCAAGAGGTAAGACGCGGGACAGAGGTTGTTGATCAAGCTGGCAGAGCCTTTAAAGACATCAATGGACATGTGCAAGAAGTTGCTGGCATTGCACAAGGAACGGCTGACGGGCTGATCAGATTAACTGCTGAAAGTCAGCAAATACTTGAGGGTATACTGGACGTTAAACGTACTAGTCAAGAAATTTCGGGGCAGACGCAAACCATTTCCGCTGCCTCGGAAGAACAATCAGCATCAGTGGAGGAAATCGCACACTCCAGCCAGCACCTGGCTAACTTGGCAGATCAACTTCAGATTATAGTTGCTAAGTTTAATCTTTAAGAATAGGAAGAACGGTGCTTTTGGACATATGTTATATCCGTTATAACAACGAAAGAACTTCGGCAAAAGATTGTGATGATCAATATGGCTGAGAATCAAAGAGACGGTTAAGCAGTAGCAACAGACCAAAGGTTAGCTGATCCGGTATTCTCAGATGTGCCGACGTTTAAAGAGCAGGGGATTGATATTCAATTTAGCAATTGGTATGGTGTAGCCGTTCCAAAAGAACTTCCCATTGAAATGAAGGTTTAAAAGAAATGATTACCGATCCTGAATTCAAAAAAATGTTCATTTGAGGATTTGTAAAGATTCGGCATTATGGATTATTAGCAAACCGAAAAAAAAGCTAGAATTGAGCAGAAAATTAACAAGCAGTCCAATCTACTAAGCCCTGTTTAAGGTCTGAACACGACAGAAATTGTTTCGATTTTTGTCGACTGAAAGATGGTCTGTTGTTAACTGTTTTGTGCAGTAAAGTATTGCTGAAGAAATTTAATAAACGTTTTAACAATTTTAATTTCCGCAATCTCTTCGCGATAATAAGCGAAGAGATTTATTTCATACAGCGTATCGTCATTATGCCGCAGAGGCTGCAAGGATAATTCAGTTTCCAATTTTTTTATCTGTGGAAGGTATAAAGGAGCAATGGCATAGCCGAATCTTTGTCTAACCATTTCCAGGCAAGTTTCCGAGCGGTTTACACTCATGCCAATCAATGGCAGTTGATTGAAAGATTCCTGCCACCAGTCAGCGATAGCCTTTTTCGTAGAGGTTGTAAGTATAAAATTGATTCGGGGTAGCTTGGGTAAATCCTTTAATGTAATTGGCATTTTGGAAATGAGGTAAATCGGATCTTTGCGCAACAATAATTTAGGACCGTTCCAGTCAACGTCACTACGCACAATAGTAATATGGCTATCTGCGTTGACTAGACTATCCAGAAGATTATTGGGATTGATGGACGAGACATTGAATTTAATGTCAGGGTATAGTTCACGAAAACTGCTTAAAATATCCGGTAATTCAGTGTGACCAAACGTTTCGCCGGCAGTAATATTCAATATACCGGTATTAGGTTGGCTTATTTTGCAAAGTTCCTCTTTCAGCTTGTTTAGTTCAAGTAGCATTTTCTTTGAATACTCTGCGATCAGTTGTCCTTCTTTGGTGAATTTTACGACACCTTTGCCTTTGACAAAGATTTTGATATTGAGTTCTCTTTCTAGTTCTCTGATGCGATAGGTCAAAGATGGTTGTGAGATATAAAGCTTTTTTGCTGCGCGGGTCAAGCTTTTTTCATCAAAGATCGTGATCAAAGAACTCCAATCCTTCTCATCCAATTTTATCAGCTCCTTATGTCATCATTCTGATAATTCGATATTTTCGAATATTGTTCCTGTAATTTTATTTAGAAAATTACACTTTCGCAGAGCCGAAGCGACGCAAGTTTTATAAAGTGGGGCTATCATACAAACATTACCATATAAAAGAGATGTTTTCTATATGACAATGATAAATCAACTTCTGAAAGAAACTCAAGCTAATAAGTTAAAATGCCCCTAAACCGCATTATCGCTTGATTATATAATTTTTTTTATTAATTAAAAAAATACTGTATTATCATAATTATCAGTTAAATGATACTATTCAAAATATAGACAAGCAGAAAATGACCAGCCGTTATATATATCCTGTTAGTCATATTAGTGCATGCAAACAATATTGCTCATGTATTAAAACCATGTAAAAGAGAAGGGGAGAATGTGGTGAAGAAAAGATTTACCAAAAAGAAAATTACAGGTATACTTGCCTCGTTGTTGGCTATAAGCTTTTATGGCAATGTGCTGGCGGCATCACCGAGCCAGTTCAATGACGTACCAGCCGATCACTGGGCCTATAAAGCGGTGCATGAACTGGTCAGAGTAGGGATTATCGATGACAATAGCGATAAATTCTACCAGGGTGACAAGTCGATGACCAGGTGGGAAATGGCGCAGGTTGTGGAAAAAGCAATGAGAAATTCTTCCAAAGCTGATGCGAAACAAAAAGCACTCATTGATAAGCTTGCCAGTGAATTTGCTCTGGAACTTAATAATATCAGTACCCCAGTGACCAAAGTCGAGAATTCCACAAAGTCAACAGTCAAAGTAGGTTTCGATACCTTAATGATTTACGGTGTTGATAATCCGCCAGCTAATCAACCGAAAGTATCTGGCAATGACAGAATAAAATTAAGATATCGTTTAACCTTTAGCGGCGATCTTAATGACAATACCAAATATACGGGCAGATTGACGACAGCGGTTGGCGTGGCATGGAATATAGTAAAGACACACAAAACAGCACAATGACCGTAGATAAGGCGTTTTTTAACACCAGAGATGCATTTGGCTTTGACAGTATATTGTGGGGGCGTCAGGGACTTGACGAGCTTGGCGGCAACGTCCTGCACAAAGGCGGCAGCGCCGATGGTGTTGCCTTGGTGAAAAATTTAAGCAAGGCTACTTCAATGAAGTTTGGTTGGTATGATATCAAAACGGATACCACCAATACTACCGCCGGAAATTCTACTAGCAGCAATGCACAGGATATAAGATTTCTTTCCACGGAGTTTAAAATTAGCAATAGATTAACACTAGGCGGTCTGCTGCTTGGTAATGATTCACAGACCAGTGCGACATATATGGGAAGTTCCTATTCCTATAACGGTTCTCACATTAAGGGTGTTTCAGCTCAATATAAAATGGGCGGCTGGACTATGCTGGGTGAATACGATTGGGTAGGCTTAGACCGACCTGTGGGTATAGACCAAAACCTGCACGGTTATGCGGTGCAAATTACCAACGGTAAATATAATACCAATCGCTTCCTGCCGGTGCCTCAGACCTATACAAATATTAATAAACCGGGAGATAGTGCCTTTACTGTTGCCTACCATTGTAATGATGCCGGTGCTATTCCCTCAAAACTGGGTCCCTGGAATGGCATAACAGTTATTTCTCCTAACTATGTGATAGGCGGAAAAGCTGTTACTCCGCAAGACGGTGTTAAAGGTTGGGCGGTTGATTACCAGTATGTTTTAGCCAAGGGTATAGAAGCCGAGCTTATGTATCAAGATTTGAAGTTTGTAAAAGATGGTTCTGCATTCGACCAGACGCTTATGCTTGTACTGAATACCAGATTCTAGTCTAACCTAGATTCTATTCTTGCTAGTCTTAATAAATTTACAAATTTTAGTAGAATAATGCGTCATAAATAGGACAATTTTGATAAGGTCTCACCTTTGCAAGGTGTGCAGCAATTTACCGTTTCCTAAGGTGAGGTTCTTAAGAAATTTAAAAAGAAATTCAAAGCTGGTTTAAATAAGGCGATGTGCAACTGACGTACAAGCGTAATTTTATCGATCGGTATACCTATGGGCGCACGTGAGGAAAAACAATAACACGAATAATCATTTATTGTTTGATGATTTAGTAAGACAAAAAGCAGCGACAGTTATATGCTGATGAATAATACAGCATAGCGATGCAAATCACCTAGCTGATTTTATTAACAAGGCTGGCTTTTCAGATTGAAAGGAAGATGAATAATGGTAAAATCTCAAAAGACCCCGATGACTCCTATTGATTACTTGAAACAGGGCTGTGATCGCCCTTGGGAAGTAGCGGTAGAACCTTTTAAGGTTGCTCCGCACGTGTATTACGTAGGAAACAGTTGGGTTGGTGCGTATTTAATTGACAGTGGTGATGGTCTGATTCTGATTGATGCGACTATGCACAATCAAGTGTATCTGGTATTTGAGAGTATTCGCAAATTAGGTTTTGACCCGAAAGATATAAAGCTGCTGCTGTTAAGCCACGCACATTATGACCATTGTGGCGGAGTTCGGCCCATTATTGAATATACAGGTGCAAAGCTGTATATGGGAAAAGAGGATGCGTATTTTCTTACAGAAAGACCTGATTTAATTTATACAGAAAGGTATCCGTTTGGTACTTTTCAGGCGGATTACTATTATGATAATGTCATTCCTATCAAAATTGGCAACATAACAATTCACACGATGCATACACCTGGGCATACTCCGGGAACTACCTCTTTTTTCTTTGAGGATCAGGATGAAAAAGGAATATTATACCGATGCGGCTTACATGGCGGAATCGGGCTAAATACTTTGGCAGACGATTTGATGCAGGAGTCGGGATGGCCTCTTTCGGTACGCGGAAAATTTTTAAATAGTCTTATAAAGCTGAGTAATATGGAAATTGATATTACTCTCGGTTCTCATCCCGCTCAAGTCCGCATGTTGGAAAAGGTAGAGAAAATTAACGAAACATGTAATCCTTTCATTGATAAAACCGTTTGGCCAACACTTATGAAGGAACGAATTCTTGCGATCAAAGAATTGATGGCAAACTCTAAAATAGCTATTCCATAATCCCTTATTATAGTCGTAAATAGTCAAAAAATAATAGTGTTCTTTTTACTATAATTAAGGGGGATGACTTATTTTGGAACAGAATCAAAGGGTAAAAAGCTGGAGGATTGTCGGATTTATCACATTGATGATTGTTTTGCAGCAACTGGACAAAAATGCCATTTCTATTGCCGCCGTTCCGATTAGCAAAGAATTGGGCTTTAATGCAACGCAAATGGGGTTGGTCATTAGTGCCTTTTTTGGTTCGTATGCCGCCATGAATGTCATTGGCGGCTACCTGACAGACCGGTTTGGATCAAGAAAAGTAATAATTACAACAGTAATTTTATGGTCAATTTTTACAGGGATGACAGGGCTTATGATGTCATTGTCCGCTATGATTGCAATACGTTTTTTGTTTGGAGCGGCAGAAGGAGCTTTCCCTTCTACGAACTTCCGTGTTTGTGCTGAGCTTTTCCCCGCTGAGCGACGTGCCCTGCCGAAATCCTTCATGTCGGCGGCTGCCAGTTTGGGGCTGGCAGCCGCGGCAATTGTGGTTACCAACATAACAAATGTGTTTAGCTGGCGGGCCGCTTTTGGAATTTACTGTATACTCGGCTTGATGATGGCAGGTATTTATTTTTTTTTGACCAAGGACATAGGAAAAGCTGCCGGTATGGATACTGTGGCAGGGGCTAAGGTACCAATAAAAGAATTGCTGAAAACGCCGCTTATATGGAAAATAATACCGTCCCAGTTTGCCGTAGGAGTGTTTATCTGGGGATTGAATTCCTGGATGCCGACATATTGGATGAACGTAAAGGGTTTAAAATTAGTTGCCATGGGATGGGCAGCTTCTCTTCCGTCAATTGCTTCGTTTATTGTAATGTTGGGTATGGGGTTCATGTATGATAAATACCTGATGGGCAAGGAAAAACGTGTTATGTTGACGTCGATTGTCATCGCAGGGATTTTTGTGTATTTTACGTTTATTTCCTCCACGGTAACCATGGGGGTAATTTGTATGGCTATCTCCACTATTTCAATAGGTCTTTTGATGCAAGCCAACATGGTTGTGGTCGTGAAATATTTTCCTAAAGAATGCGTTGGGACAGCAGGGGGAATTGCAAATACTGCCAATCAAATTGCTGGGTTTTTAGTGCCTGCACTTATGGGATATATTCTCACGGTTTCCGGTGGAAATTACACTTATATTTTTGCAATGGTCATTGTAGTGTTGATAGTAGCTTTTGCGATTGCTTCTACCATTGATACCAAGCAGCATGCTGCGGAAATAAAGGCGCAAGTTCTAAATAGAATTTCCAGATAGAACTCTATCGTTTCATTTTACCTGCAGAACTGAGAAAATATCAAATTAAAGTTCTAATCACTTCCGAATGGAGTAATAGGAACTAGGCCTAAGGCTATAATGCGAGGAGAAGAAAATATGTCAACAAAGAAAAAATGGATGATTTTAGTAGTTATGGCTTTGATGACTACGTTGAGTCAATTTGACAAAAATGCAATTGCGGTTGCTGCCGTGCCAATCAGTAAGGAATTTGGCTTTTCTCCCACAGAAATGGGTGTGATTATCAGTTGTTTTTTTATTAGTTATACCAGTATGAATTTAGTTGGCGGTTTTATAGCCGATATCTATGGCGCACGTAAAGTGGCTGTTATTGTTACGCTGCTGTTTTCGGCATTTACCGGTATTACCGGATTAGCAGGGTCATTTTATTCACTGTTGGCAATTCGTTTTATCTTTGGGGCTGCTGAAGGTGCTTTCCCCCCCACAAATTCACTGATCGTTGCCGAATTGTTTCCGGTGGAAAAAAGGGCCTTTCCTAAGTCTTTTATTACGGGTTCTTCGGCGGCAGGCGTAGGTTTTGGGGCGATTGCCATTACGATGATTACCTACTATTATGGCTGGAGAAATGCTTTCTGGATATACTGTTTAATTGGTTTTGTACTTTCTGGATTGTTTTTCTATATTTCAAAAGGAATGAAGCGTCCTGTATGCGGTGGAGACTCGAAAAAGCAAAGTATATCTTTTAGAGAAGTATTCAAGGTGCCGCTCATTTGGCGGATTATTCCGATTCAGTTTGCCGGAGGAGCTTTCATGTGGGGACTCAATTCATGGATGCCCAGTTATTGGATGAATGTTAAAGGATTAAAGTTGGTTGCCATGGGCTTTGCGTCAGCAATTCCCAATATTATCAGCGCGGTGTCAATTTTGTGTATAGGTTACGTTTTGGACAAATATCTGAGCGGTAAGGAAAAATGGGTGATAGCCACTTCAGCGGCTATTGCGGCTATATTTACGTATTTCACTTTTATTGCTCCAAGTGTTACCTTAGGTATAATTTATATGACGATTGCTTCATTATGTTCCGGTATTTTGATTCAAACAAATCTCATTTGTGTCATTAAATACTTCCCGCAAAATACGATCGGTGCGGGGGCGGGGATAGGAAATGGCTCAAGCCAGTTGGCCGGAATTGTGACTCCTGCGCTGATGGGGCATATTCTTACCGTTACTGGCGGCAATTATACGGCAGTGTTTGGTTCAGTTATCTTGATGCTTTTCATCAGTATATTTATTGCACTGACAATCAAAACCAAAGCTCCCGTAGAAGTATGTAAGTAATGGTATAAGCCTCTTATCTTTGATAAGAGGCTTATACCGCAAAATGGAGATGATGAAATGAAGCAAATTTTGTTGATTGCACCGTCCCAGGCAATGATTGATATTGCTAGAAAAGTATGTGCTGAAATGGGCTTGACAATTCCTATGGAGGGGGTTTCCAGTATGCAGGCATTGGAGAAGACATTTCAGACTTATCCGGAGACTGAAGTTTTTATAGCTCGCGGTTCTATGGTTGGAGTTATTCAGCGGCTATTCAACAGCTTACGGCTTCTGCGCAAACATCAATGTCATCCTGGAAAAAATTTGCGTCGCAATGGAACAGGTATTAGGCGATGTAACCCAAAATAATGACATTACGCAGCAACAGGCGAAAGCAATTCAAGGTATTGCGCAAATGTTGGAAGGACTGAAGTTTACGGGGCAACATTTAATGGAAATGGCGCAAATAAAGTCATAACATTGGGAGGCAGCTGGGGCAATGGTTGCCGACTTTGCTTAATTTTTACTTGTAGAATTATTGGTAAATATAACATAAAGCATGAGGAGGAATATTGAAATGGACCTGACTAAATTAACTGAAGCTGATAAACTGGAAATGATCCGACAAAAAAAAGAAATTCTGAACAAACTGACGAAAGAAGAAAAGATCGAACTCGCAAAGCAATTAAGGAGCAGCAAAGTCGTTCCCTTTGCACCTTCGGAAGAGTACAAGAAATATTTAGATTTGGCGGTATGCGAAGAAGAATATGTTCCGACTCGGGAGGGTGATGCGCATATTTATATTATCAGTCCTCAAAAATTCAAACCTCTTTACCCGCTGTATATCAATATTCATGGCGGCGGTTTTGTCAGGGGTTATAGTGAAAGAGAAACCATGTTTAGTAGCAAAGTCGCCTCATCCGTAGGATGCAAGGTAATTGATATTGATTATAAATTGGCACCTGAATATCCTTACCCTGCTGGCCTACATGAGTGTTATGATGTTGTCAAATGGGCGCTTTCTCATGCGCAGAAGCTTTATATTGATCCTGAAAATGTGATTATCGGCGGTCATAGTGCAGGCGGTAACTTTACGGCGGCTATTTGCCTTTGGGCCAATCAGACGAAAGATTTTAAAGTGAAAATGCAAATTTTAGATTATGTATATTTGGATGCATTTACGGATCCTGGTGCCAAAATAACGGAGACCCGTTTTTTCCCAGTTAACAGGGCAAGGGCATTTAACCAGCTTTATTTAGAGAATGACGAGGATACATGTAATCCCATGGTATCGCCTATCTTTGCCACAGAAGATATGTTGCATGGATTACCACCGGCACTTATTATAACGGCAGGACTTGATTTTTTATGTGAGGAAGAAGAAAAATATGCAGCTATGCTGGTGAGTGCAGGCGTTGAAGTGAAGGTAAAGAGATTTTTAAACAGCCACCATGGTTTTACGGAGAACTGCCAAGAAGAGTACCAGCAATCACAAAAATTAATTTTAGATACACTGGGACAAACTTTTTATAACAAAAGCTGGCAGGATTGAGCTTACAGGGCGAGACCAATGAAAATGTCTAAAGTAAAGCGTGTAGAAACAAGCAATTTACCAATAGCAAGAGTCGCTGTAGAGTTGGGTATTAACAAAAGTACGCTTCATGGTTGGATTAAACGCTATAGGAAGAAAGAAGATAATCCCTTTCCCAGCAGCGGCAAATTAAGTACAGATGATGCGCAATTGAAGAAATTAGAAAAAGAGAATCGTGAATTACGGGAAGAACTTGAAATCCTAGAAAAAGCGGTTGTGTAGTTTGCCAAGAACCTGAAATAGAAAGGTTCAAATTTATCAGTAAATACCGCCATAAATATCAGATAGCGAGGTTGTGCAAGGTTCTACAAGTATCCAAAAGTGGATATTATGTAGAGTCAGGTGACGGTTCTTCGACTCATGACCTATCGAAAGTTTCGAAGTTATACCTGTTACGGAGGTCCCCAATTAATCTTAAACTGCATGAATTAAGCCATTGTAGACGTTTCCGAGGGAAACGTGCGAGTGATCGGGCCGTAATGAAGATAACGTAAATGTGGCCTCGAAAGTGAAGAAATCCGAAGGTCGAGCCCGCAACCGTGAGGGCGAAGGCAGCATGGGTAACCGAATTCTGACTGATACGGTTATACCACTTTGGCGGGGTGGAAGCGAC
>Ga0316613_10002440_pt1 | contig 11956 bp, 16 predicted proteins | sample OWC_soil_day10_C_2_FD_207647 | JGI IMG/M metagenome (GOLD analysis project Ga0316613, IMG submission 207647) | Wetland soil microbial communities from Old Woman Creek delta, Ohio, United States - OWC_soil_day10_CT_b | ecosystem: Environmental > Terrestrial > Soil > Wetlands | place: USA: Ohio...
CTTTCTGGTATTCGTCCCTGATAATTTCTTTCGGCATCTGCCAAATACAGTCGGGAGCGCTTTCGTCTTCCTTGAGCGGCTTGCCTTTACGGATTTTTTCAGCCAGGTATACAATGGCGCTGCCTTCGTCTTGGCGCATGATTTCTTCCAGTGTTACGTCTGGATTAACAAGCAAATCGGTTTCATCACCATTTACAGGAGGGAGCTGGAACGGATCACCAATTACGATAATTGGTATGTCAAAAGACAGTAGATCTTTAAGTATTTTTTTATCGACCATACTAGCTTCGTCAACCAGAATAATTGCAGGTTTTGGATCAAGTCTATCCTTGAGTTCGGTAACCAGTTTACGTTTATATCTTGTATGTCCGTTATCATCAACGCATGGTACCATTCTTGAATCGACATTATATATTAGCTGCTGGATGGTAGTGGCCGGCATACCGCGCTGTTGCATGACTAGCGCTGCTTTACCTGTATAAGCACAAAAGGCAATCCGGTTATCAGCCAGCTCGCCGGCAATCTGAGCCGATAAATATGTTTTTCCGGTACCAGCGTAGCCGGCTATTTTAAAAACCTGCTCATTGCCATCTGACCACCACTTTTTTGCCCGTTCAAAGCCGACTTGCTGCATTCGGTTAAGCATCAGACGGTACCGGTCCCGATATGCAGTCCTGGTCAATATATCTTGGGCTTCCGTCCTGGTAACATGGAATGAAATGTTTGCATTCCTGGCAGTGTTCAAACTGCAGCTTAATTGTTCTGTTATTTATGGTAATGGTTACGTTTTGTCGGACTGACATTACCGTTCACCCCTTTAGTATCTGAATAGCGTCCTCGATCAAGCGAGCCACACCGGCGCGAGCACCGAGTCTTTGCATTTGTTCGATAAAATTAATCTGCTCTGGTCGGACGCGGCCGGTTTTTGTTTTTATTTCAAGGAATCCCGCCCGGGCAATCAACTGGCCAATCATGTCCGGTGTGATTATTACTGGCGTAACTACTAGCAAGTCAGAAAATCCTTTGGGCAGGCCTGTTTGAAATGGCCTAGCGTTTATAATTGTTACTGATTTGTCTGGATTATGGATTACGTTGTCTCCGGTCCAGGCCGTGCCGACGTTGGTTCGGAAGGAAACGCCTAGGTTTTGTTGGGATATTGTTAAACGGATTTGGTTTTGTATGTCGTGTTCGTTGATAGTTGTCACCTCCGTATAATTTTAGTTCAAACCCATTATTTTCTCTTTTCTTCATAGGATAGAAGGATATGTCTATTACTGGTAGAAATATCCTTCTATTATAGCAATACATTTATAGCAATACATTAAGAAGATGATTATATCTCTTCTGCTCGGAGGCAACATGCAAGATGAATATTTAATGAAGATTGAAAGTGAATTCAGCAATTGTGTGGAGCTGATTTTCAACTTTACATCACGCCACAGTGTAACTACTTTTGGAGGAGTTCCCGATATTCAAAGCGATTTCGGTCAACGCCTATTTATGGTTGCAGTACATAAAGGTTTTCATTTAGCCCAAGAGAAAATTATTGATACTTTACTTTGGTTAGAGCGTGAAATTTCCGAAATCCAAGAACGTATTAAAGAGTCAAGAAAACAAGGCAAAGGTAACGTAAAGCAACTACAACACTACAAATATAAGCTGGGATATTATATCAAAGTTACAAAAAAGTGTGCTGACAGTATAGCTTGGCAAATGATAGGACAACAACACTATATTGCAAGACGTCTATTTATTGGTGAACCCAACATGCCTTTACAAAGTACAAACCTGAAGATGGGAATTGAATTTGTAAAGGAGTATAATAACGCCAACCCTGCCAGTTTTGCACTCTTGTCTGACTTAACAACCTTTATTCAAATCGGAGATGCGCTAATAGTTAATGGAACTACCGGGACGCTAAAGATTGTTGAGTTGAAGGAGGGAAAAGTTAATAAAGACATCTTGGACTTCTTGAAGTTTTATGGAAAAAGCAAATGTGATTATGCCTTACATTCCTTCATTGAAGATAATGGAGAGAAATACTTACAACAAATGAATCGAATTGTAAGGCAATGTCAGCGATCACAAGCTACAACCAAAATACTTAACACAGGACAAGGGGTAGAACCAATTGACGGAATGAATGTCAAAATTAGCGAAGACTATTATGAGTTGGAATACTTTGAGGATGTTGTCTATAATTTACTTAAACAGGTTAATAATAAGAATTGGGCGATTGACATTATTGAGGGATGTCTTTTCATTGGAGCGTATAAAGGAAATTTCCCTGGTCAACAAGCATTTAAAATGTGGACGAAATTAGAAGGATTTTCTGGCCCCATAATTGATTTCAGGAGTACATTTTATGCGCCAATAGCAGTACCTCCATTTTTGTTACCGTTAGGTGAGAAAACAATAATGGATATAATATTTGGTCGTAAGCACCTTGTACTAGGATTGAACTTTGACCCATGGCTTCGCTTAGCTCGTTTAATAGGATTACAGACGAATTATTATAGCCGCAAACAAACAGCAAAGATGCTGAATGATAAAAGTCAATTTAAGCCATATATCCATAAAGATAAGGCAATTAAGTTCAGCCTTAATGGGAAGGAATTAGCTATGGGAGATGGGTTAGTTGGAAGAATGCTTTTTGACTTAGTTTTACCCTCCTCAACACATCTACTTATAAAAGAAACCTTAGAAATTGAATGGAAGTAACTATTTCGTTACTAGTAAAGAATAATTGATTATACTGCGATACTTACTGTTAAATATAACAATATGACTCAATATAATAAGATACTAAATAACTTAAAGTATTGGATATATCGGGAGTTCTAGACATCAAACGGTATCTGGAAAACTAAGTTTCACACACTCTTAATCGGTTGCCCCAAACGGTATTCTTTTTAACTCGCATTGCTTAGTAACCCACGATGGCCGATACCCTCTAGCCATTGCAATCTGCTCCAATGTCACTACATCTCTGGCCTTATGGACTTCTTCTTTTTTACGTTTTTTCTCAAGCTCGATTATCTCGGCAAGTTCTCCGGCACGCTGCTCGGGACCATCGTTCGTTGCTACCGGGTAAATGTATCCGCATAACGTGCAAACTGGTGATGGTCTGTGTGCTCCGTAGCATTTCGGACATTGCTTTAATGGAAACTCGAGTTTTTCAGATGGCTTTTTCTTTTTGCCTTCAAGGGACCATTCGCGATCTTCGTCAGGCAGGCCGTGGCGGTAGACGTTGCCGACTGCATCGATTATGGTAGCAATTTTGTTAGGATTATCCTTGTTTTTGCGCATCGCACGCATTGATTGCTGAATGAATAATGTTAATGATTGTGTTGGCCTTGCGAGGATTACGGCGTCCATTGCAGGCACATCAAAACCCTCACTAATAAGATCGCAATTGGAAATTACTTGTAACTTTCCTGTTTTGAAATCATTAATAGCAGCTTTTCGCGCTATATCTGGTGTGTCTCCGCTAATATGTAAAGCATTAATATTTGATTGTCTAAACATTTCAGCGGTGTGTTGACTGTGAGCAACACTAGCGCAATAACAGACAGCTCTGGCATTAGGTGCAAGTTTTTGGTACTGTTTAATTTGGTCTCCGATTATTTCCGATTTATCCATGCGCATAGCAATTTCAGATTGTACATAATCACCATATGTTACACGCATACCGGTTAAGTCGGCAGCTACAGGTGGAGCGTAATATTTGTAAGGCGATAAATTGCCCCACTCAATAAGTTGTTTTACAGTTGGTCCCATGATTAGCGATTCAAAAATATCTCCCAATCCCTGTCCGCCCATTCTGGCAGGCGTGGCAGTTAAACCAATAACATAAGCGTCTGGAAATGCTGCTAAAAGTTTTCGCCACGTGGAAGCCGTGCTGTGGTGTCCTTCGTCGATAATTATTATTTGCGGAACGCTTATATTGTTTAATCGTCTAACTACTGTTTGAATGCTAGCAATTTGGATATATTCTGCGGGTGCTGACGGATATCCAGCAGCAATAATTCCATGAGATATACCGAGCGCTTTAAATGTATCAGAACTCTGCTGAATAAGCTCTTGACGGTGCACAGTAAAAAGCGTTCTATTTCCCCGAAGTCTCGCTTGACTTGCCATATACGCCATAATTACCGTCTTGCCCGCCCCACAAGGAGCGACAATACAAGTTCGCTTTTTACCGTTTTGAAACTCTATCCTGGCACCGTCAATTAAAATTTCTTGATATGGCCTTAGTTTGAACATTAGATATCACCTACTAATGAGCTACTGGTCTTAGTACTGCATCTTGAGGTGACCATCCAAGCTGTAATCTTCTGCGTATAACTTTCGCACTAATTTGGTAAAACCTAGCCCAATCTGCAACCGTATTGGTCTCGCCATTAATAGTGATAAAATGATTTTGACTGGTATTACTTTTTTGTCTAGCTAAAGGGATAAAACGACAATTATCAGGACAATAATTTTTGTCGTTTTCAATCCTATCAATAGATAACCCCTCTTGATATCCGTTTGATAAAGCCCAATCAATAAAAGCTTTAGCGCTATTTAGCCATTCATCACAGACGGTAATCCCTTTATCATAATAATGCTTTGAATCTTTCCGATTAGGCTTACAACATCGCTCTTTCATGTTTTGCCACATAGTATAAAGTTTTGTATTGGACATTCCGTGTGTTGTACAAGCGGCTATGGCAACTTTTATTGTTTGGCGGCCAGTATTTGCTGAACTTTCACGCCCTAGACATCCACAACTCTTTTTATTTCCTTGTTTTACGTTATGGGCGTCACTAATTACTTCTTTTCCGCAGTCACACCGAAAAAGCCATTTAACCCGTTGTGTTTTACTACCTTTTTCAAAAAAACGAATTGCCGTTAATCTACCAAATTTTTGCCCGGTAATATCAATATATCTTTCTAATGGTTTACATCCGCAATTTGTAACTCCATCATGTCTTACACTGGCACTACTAGCCGTGTAATCATTACCACAATCGCATTTAAATAACCATAATGCTGAATTATGACTATTAGTTCCAATCCTTCTTATTGCTGTCAAATTTCCGTATCTTTGACCAGTTATATCAATAAATTTACCCATATTCACTACCTCCAAGGGATAAAATAGGCCTGTCATATTTCAGACAGGCCTATTCAGTTTATAATTCCGAACAGTTACACGTGATTAATATTATTTGCGATCATATCCGCAGTGTGCAGGGCAGTAATCAGTGGGTATTTTTCCATAGCCGCTGCCATCTGTAACCCGCCGGCATAACTACGGGCCGCATCGTCATAGCCGCCCATGTGCCACCGTATGGCCGCAATTTCTTCGTCAAACAACCAGACATACCGCTGCAGGATAATCACAGATTTTTCGCCGTGACCAAGTGGGAACTGGTCTTCAATTTCGTAGCCCTCGACATCTACCCAGTTTATTTTTCCATTTGGTAAATAGCCGTCTTTCTGGCTCTTAATAACTTTTTTATAGAAATTTGTTTTGCAAACATCGTGGAGTAGGGCAACGATACGCCGAGATTCAGGACTGGCTTGTATTCCAAAAGAATCACATATAACATCAATATTTTTATCAACCTGCAGCGAGTGCTCCAACAACCCGCCCTCTTTAGCCCCGTGAAACCTTGTACTGGCCGGTGCCGTGAAAAAATCAGTTTTGCTTTCGAGATAGTTAATCAGGTTATCAATTCCTGGCCGCTTCGTACTAACCAGCAAATCTATAAATTGTTGTCTCATGATTAAAACGGTGTCGGATGGCCGTTAGTATCAAAGCGCTGCCCTGGAGGATACTGCCCTGGTTGCGGTGCTCCTGGCGCTGCTGGCTGAGCGTATTGCTGTGGTGTCGGTTGATTAAACTGCATTTGCTGTTGCGGTGGCGCTCCGTATTGTTGCGACTGCTGAGGTGGTTGCGCGTATTGCTGAGGCGCTGGTGCCTGTGGTGGTTGAGCACCGTATCCAGCAGGTTGCTGTGGCGGTTGGCCGTAGTTCTGTGGTGGTGCGCCGTAACCTGGTGCTGGCGGCTGTCCGTATTGTGCCGGTGGCGCTCCGTAACCAGGCTGTTGATATCCTGCAGGCGGTTGAGCATAACCCTGTGGCGGTGCTGCGTAACCGTTTTGCTGTGGTTGAGCGGCAGGCGGCTGAGCGTTCTGGTCATGAGGAGCTGACACCATAGGGAAACCAGCTTGATTTACAGTGAGGTCGTTACTGGTTTTTAATTGCCCTTGATTATCCGTATATGGGCGAACCTTCAGTGATCCCCCGACAGTTACCAGCAATCCTTTTTTATATGTATTAATTACTCTTTCAGCCGTTTTCCCGAATGCCGAGCATCGAAAAAATGTTACTTCGTCTTTTCCGCCTTTGTCTTTTCCGTGGTTATCGGCGATATCGAAGTGGGCAATGGCACCGTTTTGGCCTGGCTTGCTTTCTGCGTCTGCTGTTAATCTTCCGTTAACTGTGATTGTGTTCATTGTTGTTGTCCCCCTTGTTTTTTAATAGGTTTATGTTTCTTGCAATCGGTCATTGGTGATTCATCTTCTAGGCAGCAGTCACAATGCATACAATCACTCGAATTGCCCTCCGGTATAGTAAACCAGCAATTATTACATTGGCATACTTTGCAGATATCTTTCACGCTACTGGCTACCCCCTTGTTTTTTCTGTGCATATCCATAAAACTCAGTGTAAAGCAGATGACATTCCTCGACAGTTAACTGTGTGGGTGGTCGCTGAAATCGTTGCTGAAGGTAATCAACTAACCCGTTTACGTCCCATCCGGCAGCTGCATAGCACTGCAATATTTCAGTTTCATATTGCGGGAAACCGTATTGCGTCGGCGCGGGTTGATTGCCGTACTGTGGCATCTGATACACTGATTGCGGATACTGTGGCACCTGATAATACTGCGGCTGCTGCTCAATACCCATGCCTAACCATTGCATTAATTCCACTCCGGTATTTTCATCAGGAACAAAACATTTGCCGTCAAATAACCTTGTTCTGTCCTTGCCGGACGTGGCGGTATGCCTTTCGTTATCCATGTCCAGCACTACAGTGAACTCATACTCAAGACCTGCTCGCTGAACAGGCTCCATGCCTTTTTTAACAGGTACTGCTTTGCCGTGATCGTCTTTTTCTATTTCGTAAGCGGTCTTCGCTCGCATTGTGACGATGATATGAATTGAAGATTGCAGGATAGTATCAATAAATTGATCATGCAGCGGTGTAGCAGCTCGCCATCCATTTGTAAACTGATTTTTACCGCCACGCTTATTAACTTCATCTAAGATGCCGCCTGCCTTACTCCAAGCGTGTGATAGGCTATCGATAATTAAAATGTCATAGCCTGCTGCCTCAGCCTCTTTGATTGCACCGATATATTTATCCACGCTGAATGGTGGGGCTATTTCTGCAACGTCATAATCTACAAGATCGCAGTATAGTTGGCCGCTGCCGTTCTCGGTATCGATTAAGGCGATTTTACCGCCCATGCCTTTTGCGATTTTTAAGGCAGAATAGGTCTTGCCTGAACCACTTGGTCCGCATAATGCCAGTCGTAGTTTTGCCTTACGGCGTTCTGCTTTTTGAAAAGCTCCCAATGTTATTTCCTCCTTTGCATGTAAGCCTTACACTTCTGCTTAAATTCATCTTCAGTACAAATACCATATCTAACGCATTGATCTTGATAGTTCCACCACCCCTCGACATACTGATCATAAATGGCTCGCAAGGCTCTAACGTATTCTTCTTTGGTAGCCAGGGCAGGAAAAACGTCAACTTGCTTTACATTGAAACCTTCGCGCCGTAAAAACAGATCTTGAACACCAAGTTGGTGTAAATCGCCTTGATTTAAAACATAATCCGCCATTTACTTCCACCTACACTTTCTGATACACGTTCAGCCCGATTTTAAACTCAGTTTCCGGCACATCATGGTTTCCTTCAGTACTGGCCACAATAATTGATTTGCCTGAGCTGGATTTACCGTATTGTTTTGACAGGTCAACAGTGATAGTTAAGATGTCGCCTTTAACCTGCATTTCAACGTTTTTCAAACCTAGCCCCTCCTCGTGTAGCCACTGAATTGATACTGTAGACCCTTGCTGGTCATGTAGGCCTTAAGGTCTTCAGCCTGAGCGACCGTTATGGATGATACATGCAAGTCAACATTCCATAGTTCAATAGGTGGTGGTACTGGTGACATAAACCCGCTCTGTATTGGCGGTAACGGCGGTGGTGGCAGCGGAACTGACACGGGTACAGGCTCGGGAACATAATACTCCTGTTCTTCATATTCGACTTCTGCACCCGGCCATTCTTGGCACGTCTGACTGTCATGTATCGGCGGTGGTACCGGCGCTACTACCTCAGCCGCTTTCTCCATTGCCGCTTGAGCTGCCCGTTCTTCCCGCTCTTTACGCCTGGCTACTTCGCCCTCAATATAACTTTTCACGGCAACAATATCAGTCATTGCCTCAACCCTAGATTCAATCTCTTCGAATGTTAGCGGGGTAGCTAGTCCAGCACTCAGGGATTGACACAACAGCTTTGACATTTCAACTTTCTGAGCTTTAAATTCTGCAGCCTGATGTTCCTGGCTCTGGATATCCAGGTACCAGGCTACTTTCATTTGGATTGCTTCAGTTACTTCTTTTTTCTTAGCTGATCTATTGAGCCACTTTTCATCGATGACGATTTGAGAACTATATTTATCTTCAAGGCCGCACTCAGTAGCAGTACTGTTTATTAAGCCCTGAAATCTGACTCGTTCCCGGTCTTTTCGCTCAATCTCATACTTATCAATCTGATCAACAATAGGTTTTTCAACCGATGCCACAAGATTGACTAATTCCTTGATCTGCAGTTCAAATTCCTGATATGGTTTTTCTAATTCATGCTTGGTTTCAAGCTTGAATTTACCAATTTTAATTCGTAGACCGGCAATCTCTTTTTGGGTCTTTTCCATCTCTTTCAGGTTTTGATCGTTAACAACCAACCCAGTGTATTTTTCAATCTTCGTGGCCAGCGCCGTTTTGATTTCATCAAAGTTCCATACGAATTGCTGGACCAGTGTCAGGGTTTTAGGTTCAAGTTCGATTTCAGCCGGCAGCGTTACGGTTTCGGCATTAACGTACACGGTTTCAGGCGTATCGTTCACGGTTTCGGGTGGTTCAGGTACTATTTTAGCGGTTTCGTTCACACTTTTATCAGTTTTCGACACGAATACTCCTCCTTTCTCACCTACTGTTTTTTCTCTGGCCGCCTACCAGCTTCCAGAATCGGCAGTCCTGCTTCGGTAGGTACATATATTACCTGATTACCACCTTCCTCAAGATTGTGTATCCATAGGTATCTGAGGTAATTTTCATTGTCTCTCAGGGAACTACCGATAATTTGATTTGCTTCCGCGACACCGCGAGCTCGTTCAATTTCAGCTTCTGCCAGTAGCTTTGCTGAAGCTTTTTTTGCTTCGGCCTCCTGTATAAGGATTTGCCGGTTACCTTCGGCCCGTTTCAGTTCGGCCTTACCTTGCATTTCCTGTTGCCATACGTTTAACACTGGGTACCCAAACATGAAAAACACTACTATCGCACATACCAATACGCCCACTATCACTGTAATAATCCCTGCTTGACCTTTTTGATTGTTTAACATTTAAACATCTCTCCTTATGAATAATTTTTTAGGTATTCGCATATCATATATTGGGGAAGTCTGCGCCTAATGCAGGTTTAATTTTTACGGCCCTTATACCGCGCAATCCGCTTATAAACAGCGTGCTTGTCCATGTTATATATCTGACCAATGTCCTTATACGCCATGCCGTCCTGGTCCCTAAGCTTAACCATGTTAGCCGTATCAGCCTCAGTTAATTTTAAACCGTTCTTCCCACTGATATAATTTATGGCTGAGTCAGCTGTAAATCTCTGGTTCAGTATCGACAGCGCCAATGCGCAATAATTTACGTCGTGTAAAACCGCTGCCGCTCTCACGTCACATCCACCCGCTCAACATACTTTACTGGCATAAATCCGGTAAATTCGTCTGTCTCGACGTAAATCTCCACTGGTTTCTGTTTCTCGATTTTTGCCCGACAATCACCGCAGATAAAACCATCAGTAACAGGGTAAAATATTCGCCCGGATTTTAAATTTGCTCGGCATTTGTGGCAGTGGATTGGCTTCATGGGATTAGCACCCCGGTCCACATATCACCGACACTGGACATTTTATATTTTGCAGGAAACGCCATGCCCTTCCATTGCAACTCGTCGCGGATATTACCAGCACTAACGGTCTTGGAAGCATTGGTTTTGTCGCATCGCAGCAATCGGTATGTACCGTCACTCTTAACGGCTATTTTGTGACAGTTAGGAGTTAAGCCGATTTCAACCATATCGCCAGCAGTGAATAACTTACCGAACTCGGTTGAGAAATATATATCGCCATTGGCTCTGACCGTGACAACTGGTGTCCCTTGCGTGTTAGGTTGCCTGGAAAACCAGTTGAATTCGTCAGGTGTTTGTGTTGGTACCGGATCAGGTTCTGCCATTAACTCAGCAATACGCGCCGGATCGGTAATAATTTCATTAGTGTCAGGAATAATTAAATCTGGCCCCATGTTAATTACCGCTGTTCTAGTGACTATGCCGCCGGAGGCAAGCCCCTCCGGTTCATTCGCCCCGCCTGATTCCTCAGGCTTCCGTACATCAAACTTTTCCTTAACCAGCAATTTAACACCAGTATCAACGCCTAAATTTCGTAATATCTTTGCCAAACTACCCATAGGCGTATCATAAATCTTAGCAATTTGGTTCTGGCTAACGCCGTACCTTAATAACATTTCAACGTCTACCGGATCAGCAGCTAGCAAATCGGCCTTGGTCATCTGTCTAGCCTTGCGGATATCAATTGGCCTGCCGTTGTTACCAGGGTTAACGCTACGGATATGCTTCACGTACTCAATGGGGTCTAGGTCAACCGCTGGTTTTGTTGGCTCGATTTCTTCCACTGTGCCAGTCATGTTGATTCCAAAATTACTGGTTCCGAATTTAACCATTTATTTTTTACCCCCGACAACAGATTTCTGAGCGACCGAGTTAACATCCTGAGTACTCATTTTACCGATACAATCAGCGCAAATATTCTTGCCTTTGAAATTGGTTATACTGTCTGCGCTGCCACAAAATACGCAAGCAGGTTCATATTTACGAAGGATGATCTGGTCGCCATCGACGAATATCTCTAATCCGTCCTTTTCTGCTATATCAAGAGTACGACGAAGCTCTATCGGGATTACCACTCTGCCCAGCTCGTCCACTTTACGGGTAATGCCTGTTGATTTCATGACGATACCTCCACTCCGTGTGTTTTTAACGCTTCTATCCACTTTGTTTTTACATCATCCGAGCAGTGCGCCATGGCATCAACCCACGTTGCACCGCGGCCATGCTCCATTTGAAATTTCATTTGATAGTACAGGCTTTGTTGATTATGCGGCATTGCTGGATCATGATCCGTAGCGCATTCCTGGCATACACCAGGCCTTGGTGGCAACAACATCATGGATGCTTCGGGCATTTCCTTAACATCAACCTTTTTACCATTACGCTTGCCTTTAACTACTTTCATAAAGCTTGCCTCCGTTTGACCGCGATCACCCGGCATGGTATAATTGCGGTAAGTAAATTTTTCTTTAGGCCGTTCTATTGACGGTCTTTTTTTATTGTCTTTTTGGCAACACTCAGCGTCATTACTATTTCACCACGGGTAAAACCTTGGCTAAGCAGATCAGCGATTATTGATTTAGCGGCTTTGGTTACGGGTTTTAATCTCATTCGACATCCTCCTTCCAGTAATTAATTTGCAGATGGTCACCCGGGTAAATTAGCCCGTATGGGTAACGGTCCTTAAAAACG
>Ga0316613_10002444_pt1 | contig 11950 bp, 10 predicted proteins | sample OWC_soil_day10_C_2_FD_207647 | JGI IMG/M metagenome (GOLD analysis project Ga0316613, IMG submission 207647) | Wetland soil microbial communities from Old Woman Creek delta, Ohio, United States - OWC_soil_day10_CT_b | ecosystem: Environmental > Terrestrial > Soil > Wetlands | place: USA: Ohio...
CTCAATGTTATTGCCAAACAGAAATCCAAGTTGCAAAGTAAGCAGGAGAACCACCAGTATTTTGCCAATATAGCGGACATTAGCGATAACCGCCAGGCACAGAGCAAAGATAGTATACCATAACAGCGGGTGCAGCCAATGAAAGCGCTGAATTTGGAATGAATTTAAAAAGTTGTTGCCTGCTACGGCTGAAATAAAAAATTCCGAATAGCGAAATCCATAAAAAATCGATATACTAAGTGCGAGTGTCAGTAACAGCAAGATAGCCTTATATTCGCGTTTATGCCGCCAGCCGGTAAGAAGCGCCAGCGGCACAGCGATACCAAGAATGTATTTATGCAGGCTGACGGCATGATACTGGCCATTAATCAAGTTGTCGACAATAAGTGCTTGTACACCGCTCCAGTCTTGGGCTTGTCCTAAGATCAACCGGTTGATTTCCTCGCGGCTGGATAGGAAACCTGAACTAAAAAAGGCATTATAAATCAGCCATATTTCTGTTATAACATACGAACCGGTTAAGAGGGCGATCGCTCCCCAAAACTTCGGGCGCAGCCTGCGGTGGAGCCAGTAATCATAGAGAGCGGCTAGTCCAAGAGCTATCAAAATAAAGACACCGACAAGCGGTAACGATGAATACAATGCAAAAATAACAATAATGAAGACACTAACTGTTATTTTTCTATCATAATAAGCATTAAGCATAGCATAGAATAGTAAAGGCTGTCCGGCAATTGACAGGCCATAGACTGTATAAAAGGGGAGGGTAGCAAACGAAGCGGCACCGGCCCAAGCTAGCCAACGCTGATGGTTAGCTGGCAGGACATAATACCTAAGCAAAAGATACATGCCAATGAAAGCAGTAAGATGAACAAGTAAGAGATTAATCAGATATGCGCGGAAAGGAGGCAAGATAAGGTAGAGCCAGGTAATTACATTAAACCCGCTGGGCAGACAACTGCGGGGCAGTTCTCCCAGCATTTGATTGACGGTTCCGGTCAGTGCAAATACCTTACCGCTTTTGACAAGCACTATCCAAGAGGTAATCCAGTCAAGGTTATCATTAATGGTAAAATGAGCATTTTGCCGTAAAACAACAAAAGGTGTTACATAAGCAACTACCAGAAAAGAAAAAAATAAAGCCGATTTATGGCTGGTAAGCCAGGGGAACAACTTACGTAGTAATGGTAATTTGTTTTGCATATAGCTACCTCACGAATTGATTTCACTACAAAGTTTAGCACAATTTTGGTGAATTTAGAAATTTTTTCACAGAAATTAGAAAAAACAAAATAAATTTCCTATTTTTACCATAATTTAGCAGGATATTTTAAATTGACTACGAATATGATTAAATTAGGAAACAATAATTTAAATTTTCCGTCAAAACTGCGAGAAAGTAAGGTGGTTACATGAGTAATTCCCAAGCAACCATTCTGGTAATTGACGACCAACCTGGGATTCGGAGATTGCTAACTGAGGTTCTCCAGGATGAGGGTTATCAAGTAATTACAGCCACTAATGGCTACGAGGGTATACAGGCTGCACAGAATTCTAATCCCAATGTTATTTTGATGGATATGAAGATGCCTGGCATGGATGGTATTACGGCGCTAAAAGAGCTGAAACGCCAGGGACAAGGGGATCAGGTAATTATGATGACAGCGTATGGTGAGTTAGACATGGTAAACGAGGCCCGGGAAATTGGCATGCGCGATTATATCACCAAACCATTTGACATTATGTCCCTATGCCAGATTATTCACGATAATATTAGTACTAGCTTTGACGAAAATCGTCGGTGTATGATTGGCTAAATAGACGGTAGATAACCCCGGGGCATAGTCACCCGGGGTTATTGCTGGTCATTCACTTTTCACCTGATGTTGCTAAGTTGTAGCAAGTAGGCAGGATTTTTTTCGTAGGTGGCGAAATACAGGAAGCAAAGGGGGGATATCCATGGTCATTAGCGCTGTCTCTACATTGGCGTTGTATTGTCCGCGATGTGGCAAAATTGAACTTCATAATGTCTCACGGTTTGCGATCAATAATGCTGCATGTCAACTTGTTTGCAGCTGCGGTCAAGTACAAGGGGCTATATCTAGTGCGGGACGGCGTCAATATCTACTTGATATTCCTTGCGTAGTATGCGAAACCAACCACCTAATTTTCCTTGATAGTAACTTGTTTCGCCAGCCAAAAGTAAGTAAAATATATTGCGACCAGGCAAACCTGGAACTGGGTTTTATTGGCAAAACGGAAGCGATTACTGCTACTATTGCTAGACATAAGCAAGAGGTTGCTAGCTTAGCCAGTGAGATGGCGGGGCAATCAGACGGTTCCGGAATCGAAAATTCGCAAATTTTGCTGGAAATTTTAAATAAAATTCATGATATTGCGGAACAGGGGGGGGTATACTGCTCTTGTGGTAATACTGATGTTGATGTTGATGTGCTTGTCGACGCTGTTGAACTGTCCTGCCCTCAGTGCGAAGGGAGACTGCTGATTTCAGCCAAGGATGAACAAGTTTTAGCGAGACTATCAGCTATGGGGGTTATTGAAATAGCTCCTCTCAGGCGTACCAGCCGTAAATGAATCGGGTCGCTACTATAGACAATAATGAGAAAAGGTGAGTGAGTTACCTTGAAATTTTTTCTCGATACAGCTAATATTGGTGAAATCAAGGAAGTTTTACCAATGGGTGTTGTGGCCGGCGTAACAACCAATCCATCGCTTATTGCCAAGGAAAAACAGGATATCAAGGAAGTAATCAAGGAGATTGCCTCATTAACACCAGGGCCGGTAAGTGCGGAGGTTATCAGCACTGAGTTTGAAAAAATGCTGCCGGAAGCGCGTGAATTAGCCAAGCTTGGTGATAATGTGGTAATCAAGGTGCCGGTAACGGTTGATGGTCTAAAAACAGCCAGTGCCTTGGCTGCTGAGGGTATTAGCACTAATGTTACGTTAATTTTTTCTGCAAATCAGGCGCTATTGGCTGCGCGGGCAGGAGCAGCTTTTGTCAGTCCCTTTGTTGGTCGACTTGATGATATTAGTCAGGACGGTATTGCACTTATTAAGGATACGGCTGATATTTTTGCCATTCATGGTATTGAGACCGAAATTATTGCGGCCAGTATCCGTCATCCCCAGCATGTTACCCAGGCGGCTCTGGCTGGAGCGCATATTGCCACTGTTCCCGCCAAGGTATTGAAGTCACTGTTATATCATCCGCTAACAGATGCGGGCATTAGACGTTTTCTTGAAGATTGGCAAAACGCCAATAGATAACTTCAAGAGTAGCGTAACAGGCAATCTCAACATCGAGATATGCTGGCCGGGCAGGTGCCCGGTATAATTGTTTCTATCAAGAATTAAGGAGATGTACATATGGAACGTGAATTGGCATTAGAATTTGTACGGGTTACCGAGTCTGCCGCAGTTGCCTGCGGCCGGTGGATGGGACGTGGTGATAAAATTGCCGCCGACCAGGCGGCTGTGGATGCTATGCGTGCTGCTTTTGATATCGTTAGCATTAGTGGGAAAGTGGTTATCGGCGAAGGCGAGATGGATGAGGCGCCGATGCTGTATATTGGCGAAGAAGTGGGACATGGCGGTCCGGCAGTAGATATTGCCGTTGATCCATTAGAAGGCACTAACTTAGTAGCTAAAGGGTTGCCAGGTGCTATTGCTGTTTTGGCTATCGCCCCGCGCGGCCACCTGTTGCATGCGCCTGACATGTATATGGATAAGATTGCCGTTGGCCCGATGGCCAAAGGTAAAATAGACATTAATGCGCCAGTGACAGAAAATCTTAAAGCTGTTGCCGCTGCGCTTAATCGCACAGTGGAAGACGTGACGGTGGTTATTCTTGACCGTCCGCGGCATGCTGCTATTATTAAAGAAGCCCGTGATGCCGGAGCAAGGATTAAGTTGATTACTGATGGTGATGTCTCCCCAGCAATCAACGCTGCTATTGAAGGGACAGGCGTACATATGCTATTGGGAATCGGCGGCGCTCCCGAGGGTGTATTGGCTGCTGCTGCTGTTAAATGCTTGGGCGGCGATATGCAAGGCAGATTATGGCCGGAGGGCGATTCCGATATCGAACGGGCAAAAGCTATGGGAATTACTGATATAAATAAGGTATTTACCTTAGATGAACTGGTTCAAGGGGATGATGTGATTTTTGCGGCAACAGCCATCACCCAGGGCGATCTTTTAAACGGAGTGCGTTACTTTGGCGGTGGTGCCCGTACTCATTCGCTTGTAATGCGCGGTACGACAGGTACTGTCCGGTTTGTTGACGCTATTCATAAGTTTGATAAAAAACCCATGCTCATTAAACGGGTATAACTAGTGTAAAAATCGAGATTGCTTCACTGCGCTTGCAATGAAGCAATCTCGGTTTTTTTCTTCAGCACACGAGTCAAGACTTCCATCTCTCGAAAAACAACACACGATATACAGATTTTCTGAAAAATAATCCAAGTTATGCATAATTTGTGGGTTTGTTGCTTATGCTAATACTGGGGATAATTCGTGTTGCCAGCTTGCTTTACAAGCTGTTAGCCAAAATTAGACCAGTAGCGAGGTGATATGTATGCATCTGCCGAAATGCAAGGCTAGACAATGGGCTTATTTGGGGGGAATGGCACTTTTGGCCGGTATATGGGCTTTACCTGGCGGACCCAAGCCGGTGTTGCTGGAAACTATTAAGGCTCCGTCTGTAACCGAGAATCAGATTATGGAGGCACCAGCAGCTATTTCGACGCCACAAGCTATGGCTATCAGTAATTACATTGTGCAAGCTGGGGATACCTTATCCGGGATAGCTCAGCACTATGGTATTGATGTAGAAACATTAACGGCAGCAAACCCTGCTATCAGCGAACTTATTCACCCTGGTGACCAGTTGGTTATATTGCCCGCGAAAGGCATTGTTCACCAGGCAAATACCGGGGATACCTTATGGGATATTGCTTATACATATGGTATACAAGTTGAAACAATTAAATCGGCCAATGCTAAAGCCAGTGACCAGGTAGATGTTGGTGAAAAGCTTTTTATTCCTGGAGCGCGCTGGGGACGGGCTGACACAGCAGTAGCCCGCGCCTCGGTTAGCCGTTTTATTTGGCCAACCAAAGGTGAAATATCCTCATCGTTTGGCTGGCGATGGGGGCGGCTTCATGCGGGTGTTGATATTGCTAATGATATGGGCACCTATGTTATGTCTGCAAGGGCTGGTCGGGTTATTTGGGCTGGCTGGCGGGGCGGCTATGGTTATGCAGTAATGCTTGATCATGGCGGTGGATATGTAAGTTTATATGGGCATTTGGATGATTACTTTGTTGAGGTGGGTCAATATGTACGGGCTGGTCAACGAATTGCCTCTATGGGCAGTACCGGTAATTCGACAGGGCCGCATCTGCATTTCGAAATTCAAAAAGATGGCCAGCCGGTAGATCCGATGGGATTTTTGCCGTAAAAACAGAGAATGCCACGTCGCATGACGTGGCATTCTCTGTTTTTACTTTTATGATTTTGTAGTTTCAGGTTTTTTCGTTGTTTCCAGGTGTTGCAAGGTTGCATCATGATAAGGCCAGGCCGCATCACTCATGTTTTTATCTGCCTTGGTGACAGTCATGTAATTACTGGCTGTATCAGTGTGGGTAAGAAACCACTTTTTTCCTATCTTTTCAAAGGTTAGATCGGTTTTACTTAGGCTGCTGCCGAACTTGCCAGGGGCGGCTGCTGCAACGCTAAATTTGGCATGAGTGGCGGCGTCAATGCCGTTGACTTGTAAGCCGTCATTTTTGATAACTATGATGGCATCAACCTTATTGCCGATTTTTTGGGTGACAGCGTCAATGGCTGCTGCAGGATCGGTAAATTTGAGACTGGTATACTCGGCGGTGGCATCGGGACCAATAGACGAGGCACCGATAATGCCAATACGGATTATTTCTTTCTTTTTGTCTTTGCCTACATTAATTTCCTTAATGGTGTAGGGTTTAATGGTTGCCAAGGCTTTATCTGAGGTCTGGGCATTGGCTGACAGTAGCGAGAAATTGGCCAGCGGCAGTACTTTTGTTAAATAGGCCGGGCCATAGGCAAGCTCACCTGTACCAAGTACTACGGCGTCATAACCGAGATTGTTATACATGGTGAACATTGGGTTAGGAAGTTTAGATGGTGTACTCGCGAAGTAGTCGGTTAAGGCAGAACCTGAAAGCATGTTGCCTTCATCAACCAAGATGGTATAAGGATTACTCTGGCGTTGCTCTTTTACCAAACTTGAAACTCTTACCAGACCAAATTCAGCTACTCTAGGAAATTTATAATCCCAGTCAATAATATGGCCATTCACCCTGGCTGTGGCCAGTAGCGTGATTTTTACCGGGGCTGGCGGTAGTTCAGGTTGTTTTGCTTTTGCCAGTGCCAGGACTGGCAGACACAAGATAACGATTAGCGCCAATGCTGCTAGGCGCAATAATGATTTGCAAGATTTCTGCAATATGATCCCTCCTAAATTACTGGTTTATGTATTTTTTACTAATTTCGCTATGCTTGCAGGTTTTTCCTGTCACCTATTAACATATAAAATGAAAAAACTGAAACAGTCGTTTGTATATGCAACTGTTTTTTCGGGGAATAATAAGTATGGCGTTGTACCTATGTAACTATACAAAGTGCATATACGCTGCTGCGAGGAAAACCATGGCCTATATTATTGCCATTCTTATGGCTAGTTTAAGTTTTTTGCTTAATCGTCTCTTCCTACGTTATTTGGGGCCAGTAAGCATTATTAGTGCGGGTCCGGTTGTTGAGGAGGCTGCCAAAACGCTGTTTGCTTATTATCTGGGAGCTGACCTTATTACCGTACATGCAGTATTTGGTGTTATTGAGGCTGGCTATGACTGGTTGCAGAGGAGTACAAGTGGAGGAATTACAGCAGCGTTTTTAAGTATTGCCGGGCATAGTTTGTTCGGTGCCGGTAGTGCGGGCGTTTTCATACTCACTAGTAGTCTGTGGTTGGGATTAGCTGCCGGAATTGCACTTCATGTGGCATATAATGTTACTGTTGTTCGGCTATTAGCGAATAAAACGGCTAACAATTCAGGAAAGAGGGATAACCCATGAAAATTTTTTATAATTGTGAATATTGCGGGGAACTGATTGATACATTAGAAGTAGAAGCGGTAGATGAAGTTAAGTTTGGTTTTGATTGCTTGACTGACCAGGAACGTCAGGATATAATTAAGATTGACATTGCGCAAAATGCTATCTATGTAAAAGCACTGTGTGACAGCTGCATAACCGCTATAGGATTGGATGATGATACCGTCGCGCTAGGTATGTCAGCCATTAATAAAGGATATATTCACTAAGATATAGGTTCTTTATGGCATTAGATAAAAAAATAATATGTAAGGGCTTTAGCCTAGGCTAAAGCCCTTTTGGTACTACCAAGACGAATGAGGTTTTTATGGGAGAAAAAACAAGTTTGAGGCTATTGACAGCTTTGCCTGAGGACAAAGCACTACGCCAGGCTCAGGCGGCATTTGCGTTACCTGATGGACAGAGTTTGATTTATGGCCTTACAGGTACGCAAAAGAGTGTGTTTCTAGCGGCTGCTTTTCAGGCAGCTGCGCGTCCAACTATAATTATAGCAGCTAATCATGAAGCGATTGATGTATTTAGAACTGACTTTGCGGTTCTTTTACCAGAAGTGCCGATAGTAGAACTGCCGGCACTTGATATGGTGACCTTTGCTGCTGCCGCCAAAAGTGTTGAACTGGCGGCAAAACGCATGGATGTTTTGAATCGTTTGGCCAGAGGCGAAAAGCTAATTGTTTTGGCTACCGCCGAAGCTGCGATGCAAAAGGTTCTGCCCAAACAAGAGTTTTTAAACAGCCGCATAACAATACATAGTGACAGTGTGGTAAGCCGGGAAGAACTTATCGGCTCACTAGTTGCATACAGCTATGAACGGGTCGACCAAGTAGATAGTGCTGGTCAGTTTAGTGTACGCGGTGGCATTATCGATATATTTGCTGTTAACCGGAGTTTACCACTCCGGCTTGAATTGTTTGGTGACGAGGTCGATTCACTGCGTGAATTTGATCCGGTTAGCCAGCGATCGGTACAAGATCTGGTATTGGCTGATATTATGCCGTTAACACAAACCGAGCACAGTGGGAAAGCGGCTGTATTTGTGTCTTATTTACCGGCAAGTGCTACCACAATACTTGATGAGCCAGCACGGCTTAGGGAACAGATGACTAAGCTGGTTAAGGAAAATCCGGATAGTAAGCGGCGGGTTTTTGCCTGGGCCGAGCTGGTAGTAGCCTGCCAGGCATATAATGTAATTTATCTATCCTTATTGTTGCAAAAGATTCCTCATACGCAGCCAACCGAGATTATTAGCATCACAGCCAAGGGGATTGCGCCTTTTCACCGACAGATTGAGCTGCTGCTTGCGGAAATAAAAAGCTGGCAGGATAAACGGTATAATATTGTCATATTTATGTCCAGTCAGGATAAGGCTGCAAATATTGAGCGGAATCTAGCCGATGAGGGGATTACCGCAATTATGGCTCAGTCTGGACCTATGCCGCTTATACCGGGTGCTGTTGTGGTACTTACAGGCGCGCTGTCAGGTGGCTTTGAATTCCCGCAGGCTAGGCTTGTGGTGCTGACTGAGTTTGATATCTTCGGACGCCAAAAGAAAAAACGTCGGCTCCGCGTAGGCAAAGAACAGCAAATTACTTATTTCCGTGATATCAATCTTGGTGACTATGTTGTTCATGTTAATCATGGTATTGGCAAATACGTTGGGGTAGAAACATTGGAAGTCGGGGGGGTTCATAAGGACTATCTCCATATTCGCTATGCCGGCGATGATAAATTATATGTGCCCACCGATCAGGTGGGACTGTTACAGAAGTATATTGGTTCTGAGGGCGAAGTGCCACGCCTTAGCAAGATGGGGGGCAGCGACTGGCTGAAGGTTAAGACCAAAGCCAAAGCGGCTGTAGCCGACATGGCCAAGGAGCTTATCGCACTTTACGCCAAGCGTCAGCTGCAGGTAGGGTATACGTTTGGCCCAGACACGCCTTGGCAACAGGAATTCGAGGACGCGTTTGCTTATGAAGAGACACCAGATCAACTGCAGGCGATTGCGGAGGTTAAGCATGATATGGAACAGTCGCGGCCTATGGATCGTCTGTTATGTGGTGATGTGGGCTTTGGCAAGACTGAAGTGGCTATTCGCGCTGCCTTTAAAGCTGTTATGGGTGGCAAGCAAGTGGCGGTGCTAGTACCGACGACTGTGCTTGCACAGCAGCATTTTCAGACCTTTAGCTCACGCTTTGCCGATTTTGGTACTGTAGTTGACGTTATCAGTCGTTTTCGCAGTGCCCGCGAGCAAAAGGCCACTTTGCAAAAAGTGGCACTGGGCCAAGTGGATGTCCTTATTGGCACGCACCGAATTTTGCAGTCAGATGTGATATTTAAGGATATTGGCCTCTTGATTGTTGATGAAGAACAGCGTTTTGGTGTGGCGCAAAAGGAAAAGATGAAAAGGTGGCGCGCTAATCTGGATGTGCTTACTTTAAGCGCTACCCCCATCCCACGCACCTTACACATGTCTTTGGTGGGGGCGCGGGATATGAGTATTATTGAAACCCCACCCGAGGATCGGTTTCCGGTGCAAAGCTATGTTGTTGAATATAATGAGGAAATTATTCGTGAGGCTATTGTCCGCGAATTGAAACGCGGCGGGCAAGTGTATTTTGTTTATAACCGGGTACAAACTATTGATAAAATACGTCAGCGTCTGACCGAAATATTGCCAGATGCCACCATTAAAACAGGTCATGGCCAGATGCCAGAGGAACTCTTAGAGCAGGTTATGCTTGATTTTTATGAAGGCCATGACGATGTCTTACTATGCACAAGCATTATTGAAAATGGATTAGATGTATCTAATGCCAATACCATTATTATTTATGATGCCGATCATTTCGGTTTGTCTCAGCTGTATCAAATGCGCGGGCGGGTTGGCCGCTCACATCGGATGGCTTATGCTTACTTTACCTATCGTCAGGATAAAGTATTAACTGAAGTAGCTGAAAAACGCCTCCAGGCCATCAAAGAGTTTGCTGAGCTTGGTTCGGGTTTCAAAATCGCTATGCGGGATTTGGAGATACGGGGAGCCGGTAATCTTTTAGGACGAGAGCAGCATGGCCATATTGTCAGTGTTGGATTTGAGATGTACTGCCGGTTGTTAGAGGAAGCTGTTGAGGAGCTAAAAACAGGTAATATAGTCTTGCCGCCGCCTGAGCCGACAATCGAACTTACGCTTGATGCTTATCTTACCGGTGATTACATCAGTGATGCTATGCACAAGATTGAAATATACCAGCGTATCGCTGCTATTCGCCAAGAAGCGCATTTGGCTGAACTTATTGATGAGCTTATTGACCGCTTCGGCGAGCCGCCGCTACCTGTTATCAATCTTTTAGGTGTTGCCCGGCTCAAGAACTTGGCACGCCAGTTGGGTGTTCGATTGATCGCTGAACGGGGTGGGCGTGTGGAAATTTCCTTTGGTGATACGCCTAATGTGGCAGACGACGGCTTAGTCAAGGCCAGGGAACTTTTCCCCGGTAAGTTGTCCTTTCTTCCCGGACCGCCTGATACCATGCGTCTTACTACTTCCCGCCTAAACCTGCCGCTAATAGAGGTATTGACGAAGTTATTTATCTGTTTGTCAGGAGTTATAGATTCAAAATAAGTGGTAACTTATACGTTGGTTTTACAGGCAGAAAAATGAATAAAACACATCACCCAGATATATACTACTATCATGAACGAGTAAGATATTTACTGTCGCCTTGCAAGGTATTATTTGTTTATCTTAGCACGAGTCAAGACTCTCGCCTTATAGGCGGCGTTAGTTCAAGTGGAGTAGACTCTCCACCTGAACCCCCGATGTTTCAGCTTAGCTGAAACGAGTTCACTCTTCAATCTGTCTCGAATTAAGGTTAGTTTGCAAAAGCTATAGAAAGGGGGATACTGGTGAAGGCAACTGGAATTGTACGCAGAATTGATGATCTAGGCCGGGTTGTAATACCCAAAGAAATTAGACGAACTCTTAGAATCCGTGAAGGCGATCCTCTAGAAATATATGTCGACCGTGAGGGCGAGGTTATTCTAAAGAAATACTCTCTGGTCGGGGAATTGGGGGATTTTGCCAAAGAATATGCTGAATCCCTGTTTGAGGCTATTGGACATATTATTCTGATTGCAGACCGTGATAATGTAGTCGCAGTTGCGGGTGGCGCTAAAAAGGAATTTTTGAGCAAGCCCCTCGGCCCAGCAGTGGAGAAAGTAATGGAGGAACGTAAAACTGCTTTAATCAGCAATCCTGGTGAGTCCAAACATTGTCAAGATTGCGTCTCCCAATGCGAAGACGATGAAACCTGTAAATTCACAGCTGAAGTCATTGCCCCCATTCTTGTCGAAGGGGATGCCATTGGTGCTGTTATTATCTGCTCCAAGGAACCGGGAATACAAATGACCGATATGGAGGTTAAGCTAGCCGAAACAGCAGCAGGATTTTTGGCAAAACAAATGGCTCAATAATAGTTACACAATAGGCGAAGTAGCGGACAATAACACTCCTGTTAAGTTCGCTACTTTTATATTATTTTAGCGTATTCATTAGGGTTCGTTAATTATGGTTTTAATGACAGAAACATTTTGCTATAATAGGTAAAGTGGTCAAATAGAGACCAGATTTGGAGAGGAAGGACTCGGTATTGAGTAAAGATACATTTTTAAAAGGTGCGTTGATTTTGACAGTAGCCGGAATTGTTGTTAAAATTATCGGCTCAGTTAACCGCATTTTACTATCCCGTCTGTTGGGCGGCGAGGGGGTAGGCCTGTA
>Ga0316613_10002445_pt1 | contig 11948 bp, 8 predicted proteins | sample OWC_soil_day10_C_2_FD_207647 | JGI IMG/M metagenome (GOLD analysis project Ga0316613, IMG submission 207647) | Wetland soil microbial communities from Old Woman Creek delta, Ohio, United States - OWC_soil_day10_CT_b | ecosystem: Environmental > Terrestrial > Soil > Wetlands | place: USA: Ohio...
TACCATCCGCTGGTGATCTATCGCCATCAGGTCTGCAAGCAGGCCGACGTTGTGCTCGCCTTGTTCCTGCGCGGCGACCTGTTTCCCAAGGCGGTGAAGCGGCGCGACTTCGACTATTACGAGGCCATCACCACCCACGATTCCTCACTATCCACCTGCATTCACGCGATCATCGCCGCCGAAGTCGGGCTCAGCGAGCGGGCCTATGATTTCTTCATGGACACCGCGCGCATGGATATCGACAACACCCATGGCAACACCTTCCACGGCGTCCATACGGCGGCGATGGGGGGCACCTGGATGAGCGTCGTACACGGCTTCGCCGGCCTCAGGGCGCTGAAAGGCGAGCTGCATTTCGATCCGTTGCTGCCGAAGAGCTGGAGCCGCTACCGCTTTCGTCTGGTCGATCACGGCCGGACGCTCGAGGTCGCCGTGTCGGCTGCAGGCGCCGAGTTCCGCCTCATTGAGGGCGAAGCGATCCGTCTGTTCCATCGCGGTGAGCCGATCGACCTTTCGTCGGCCGAACCGGTGCGCCGCGTGTCGCTGCCGCGGGCTTTTGGCAAGCGGCCGTTCAAGGCGGTCGTCTTCGACCTCGACGGCGTCATCACCGACACCGCCCGCTTCCATCACCTCGCCTGGAAGCGGCTGGCCGATACGCTCGGGATCGGCTTCGACGAGGAACTGGCCGAAAGCCTGAAGGGCATCGACCGCCGCACATCGCTTCAGATGATCCTCGACAAGGGCGGTGTCACGCTGGAGGTGGCCGAATTCGATCGCCTCGCCGACATGAAGAACGTCTGGTACAAGGAACTGATCGGCACCATGACGCGGGACGATCTCCTGCCCGGCGCCCTTGAGACGCTGGAGACGGTGCGTGCCGCCGGCCTCAAGGTTGGTCTCGCCTCGGTCAGCCAGAACGCTTCGGCCATTCTCGATCGGCTCGGCATCGCCGACATGTTCGACGTGGTGGTCGACGCGCGGCTTTTGAAGCGCGGCAAGCCAGATCCGGAAATATTCCTGAAGGCGGCGGCCGACCTCGGCGTCGCTCCGGCCGATTGTTTCGGCGTCGAGGACGCCGTGGCCGGCGTTGCCTCGATCAAGAGCGCCGGCATGCCGGCGCTCGGCATTGGCCGGGCGTTGGTGCTGACCGAAGCGGATGCGGTGATCCCTGGCCTCGACGCTTTCGTGCTATCCGACTATCTCGCCTGACGGGGCGACCGGTGGCCGGTCCTCGTTGAAGATCTGGCGGAAGCGGGCGAGCTTGCCGGTGGAAGCAACGGTGCCGACGCCGGGCTCCCTGGCCTCATCTGGCACGCGCGTACGCACCCGTCGTCGCACACGCGATGATTGGGGCTGGGCGAGGGCACCGGCAAGACCGAAAGGCCATCCTCACCGATCGAAAAAGGTCACGAGCGGCCGGTCAGCCCGCCCCCCGACCCTATCCGCCGCTCGGCTTCCTGCTTGCGCAGTTCCTCATCGACGGTCATGAGAAGCATAACGAGCACGGACGCCTCAAGGGTCCTTGCCGCCTCGATAAGGCGGGGCAGCTCATGGCGGAGTGTCAAGGTCTGCTGCTCCATCATCGCCTCCGTAAGGCCGCCTCAGGCGGTGGTCCTTCCTTTCGGTGTATCCTGCTACAACTTATGCTCATCGCGGAAGCCGGAAAAGAGGGTACCCAGGCCGCGCGTGGTTGCCAGACGATCGATTTCGTCGGGGGAAAGATACTCTTCGCCAAACCAAGGGTATTTTTCCTGGTCGAAGGACGACTTGATCCAGTCGATGGCTTGCCGCATGTGGCGAAACTCGACGACGCTGGGATGATAGCAGAGCCAGATGTCGCGCTTCAGCAGAAATTCCCGGGCGACGTGATGCAATTTGTGGGTCACCAGACGGGCGTAGGTCGGGAGCGCCGTTACGCCGGCGCCGTGCGTTGCGGCCAGTACCTGAGCCGAGGCGGTGTTGACCCGCAGGGCGACGAAGCTGCGACTGTCGTCCTCCGGCAGTTCCTCCCTGAGCGCCCCACTCTGAATCTGAGGGGCGTTGATCTCGATGAAACGGTGGCGGGGAATGTCCTGTGACGTCTCGATGATGCCGTTGCGGGAGAGATAGTCGGCAGAGGCAAACAGCACGACATGAAGCCAACCGAGGCGGACGACCTTGAGTTCCTCGTCGGCCGGCCGCTCGAGCTGCACGGCGATATCCACCTCGAGCCCTGAAACGTCGGGCAAGCGCATTTCGTTGCGGAAATCGACCTGGATGCCAGGTGCCTGTTCGAACAGATCGACCAGCCGGGGAACCAGCCAGAACGCGCCAAGGCCCTCCGTCGCTCCCACCCGCACCGTCGCTCTGAGACCGCGCTTTGATCGCGACGAGAGGCGCGCAAGAGCACGCGCCTGCTCCAGCATCACCTGTGCAGTCTCCTCGACCTTGCGTCCTTCCGCAGTGAGTTCGACCCCCTTGGCCGACCGGGTCAGCAATACCGCGTTGATCTTGTGCTCGAGCGCCTCGATTCGCCGACGTAGCGCATTGACCGATACGCCGCTCTCCGTGGATGCCGCCCGGAAACTGGAAAGCCGCGCAACCAGCAGGAACACGCGGACATCATCCCAGTTGATGTCCAGCTCCGCTGTTCCGTCACTGTGTTCCATCTGGCTTATCACCCCACGTCAAAATTGGATACACGGAGCAGCTCCCGAATTGGCTACGTTTAAACTTAGAACGAAAGGTGCCGAGATTACCGAAAACGAGGATCCAGATGAATTCCCACGCCAGAGTTTACGAACAGGCGCGAAATTTTCCTCCCCCGCGCCATATTGATCGTATCGATTACTCAAGGTACGGCCGCAACCTTTCCGTCTTCAGTCCCTCCAGTGAAATTATTGCAGATCTGGTGAGAAAAGCGACCCCCGAAATTCAGGGTGTCGCCAGCCTCGAAACCGTCATGCGTATCTACACCCGCAATCCCGACACGGTCCTTGCCGTCGGTCGGGGCCAGTGGCGGGAACAAGCTGGCAATGGGCCACTTGGCTTCGTTTGCCTCCTGCCGCTCAACCAGGACGGGCTCGACGCTCTGTTTGACGACCGCATGGACACCGGTGCGCCTGAGGATCGCTTCATCGCCCGCCAGTGGGAGAGGCCGGCCGCCATCTATTTCTGGGGCATCTACATTTCCCCGGCGATCGCCGGTGGCATCTCGCTCGTCATGGAGCGCCTGACGTCGGACAAGTTCCGTGGCCTGCCGGTGTTTTGCAAGGCCGCCAACGACAAGGCGCGCCACCTGTTCGAGAGCATCGGCTTTACGATGGGCGCCCGGCACGGCGGCACCTACGCGCCGGGCATCATGACCTGTCGTCGCCTGACGGATGCGGAACGGCAAGGCGAGTGCGACCTGCCGGCCGCTCCTTACGACACCTGGCGCCCTGGCGTCGGAACGGGGCAACGGCCGGATGCGATCGGCATCACCGTCGTCCATGACGTCAACCAGCTTCTGATGGTCCACGCGATCAGGGCGGCGACCTATCTGGCCGAACAGTCCATCCCCTTTGCCGAAGATGTCGACGGCAATGACCTCACCGCCACGCACCTGCTCGGCTTCATAGGCGACGAACCGGCCGGCTGCCTGCGCATCCGCTACTTCGCCGGCTTCGTCAAGCTGGAGCGGCTGGCCGTGCTGCCGCGCTTCCGCAAGAGTCGGCTCGCCCTGAAGCTCGTGCGGGCCAGCATCGAGCTCTGCCGCACCAAGGGCTACACCCGCTTCTATGGCCAGACCGCGGCGAACGTCGCCCCGATCTGGCAGCATTTTGGCTTCGTTCTGCGCCAGGGCACCGGCGTCAACTATCTGACGGACGAAACCTATTACGAGGCCGACCTCGTGGTGCCGTCGGCCGAGGACGCGCTGACGCCGGACTCAGGTGCCGTCGTGCTTGTCCGACCCGAAGGTCAGTGGGACCGCCCCGGCGTCCTGGAAAGAATATCAGGTGAACAATGAGCGCTAATATCGACGACCCCATGACGGATGACCAGACGTATGCTGGCGACGTCCATCGTCCGATGGACATCCGTGCGATGATGACCATGATCGACTATCTGATGCCGCAGGCGCGGGAGGTGAGCGTTTCCGCCGCTCTTATGCTCGGTCTGGCCAGCTCCGAGTTGGCCGGCCTGCTGGCGCTCCAGACGGATGCCGACATCGTCGACCTCAGCGAGCGCCGTCAACGCCATTGAGCGACCAATCGCGCACCGTTCAGCTGACCTGACCGGTGCGCGACATGGAGACGACGAGGTCGAGCAGATGCCGGCGCACCGCCGGATCGTTGATGCCAAGGAAGGCGTTGTTGAGCTTGATGCCTTCCGAGCTCTTCACGAATTGGTCGAACTCGTTTATCGCCGTGACGATCGCTCCGTTCGGCCCACGCGTCTCGAGGGCTTCGAACACGGCGGTTTCGAAGAAATAACTCACCGGCACGCTGAGAAAATTGGCAATTTCCAGAAGACGCCCGGCCCCGACGCGAGTCGCGCCCTTCTCGTACTTCTGAACCTGCTGGAAGGTCACGCCGAGTGCCATCCCGAGCTTTTCCTGGGAGATGCCCAGGATCATGCGCCGCATGCGAATGCGGGCCCCGACGTGGACGTCGGCCGGGTTAGGCACTTTCTTCTTGGCGGCGGTAGGCTCCATTCAGGGACTCCCCATCAGTATCCGCGATCCGGGAACGGAATTGTGATTCACACGTTTACCATTGCCGAGTGAGGCTCGCCATGGCGCGGACACCTATCAATGGTCTTTTACTTGGAACGGCGACGCATGCAAATGCGAGCAAATGCGACTCTCATACGCGGTTACCGCATTCTTTGAGGGGTCGTTGAAAATCCCAGACCGGCTATGAAACGAGGCACGCCGATTTTGGCCGGCGCCTCGGCCGGAGCGCCAAGGCATGAAAATGCGCCCGGGTGGGCGCATTTTTGTCGCAGAAGACAGAGATATCGGAAAAGGGATCAGCCAAGCGAGGCCAGCAGGCCTTCGATCTCCACGCTGGCAAAGCCCACCGCGCTATCGGCGATGCCATATGGCACGAACAGTTTCCCCGCATGAGCAAGCGCGCCGCAGGTGTAGACGACATTCGGAACGTAACCTTCGCGCTCGGCGTCTGACGGCGACAGCAGCGGCACGCGTGAACGGCCAAGCACCCGGGACGGATTGTCCTTGTCCAGCAACATGGCGCCGATGGCGTATTTGCGCATCGGTCCGACGCCGTGGGTCAGCACCAGCCAACCTTGGTCGAGTTCGATCGGCGAGCCACAATTGCCGATCTGAAGGAGTTCCCAAGGGTGGAGCGGCCCAGCTATGAGTTCACCTTCCTCCCAGTGGAAAAGGTCGGTCGAGCGGATCAGGAACAGGTTTTCGTTGTCCTGCCGGCCCAGCATGGCGTAGTCGTCTCCGATCTTGCGCGGGAACAGCGCCATGCCCTTGTTGCGCGCCGCCGGTCCGCTCAGCGGGCGCAGCTCGAAGCGACGGAAGTCGCGGGTAATAAGCATCTCCGACGCAATCGACGTGCCGCTGAAAGCGGTATAGGTGCCATACCACAGTGGACCGTCGGGGTCATCGAAGCGAACGAGGCGCAGATCTTCAAGGCCGTTGCGCTGCGCCGATGTGGCGGGCAGCAATACCGTCTCGTCGAGCGGCCCCTCGCCTTGGCGGACGAGCCAGACGTGCCCCTCTTCTCCCATCTCGGGCCGGGAGGCGACGGCCAGCGGGCTTTCCTCCGCAAGCCGTAGATCGCCCAGATCGGACAGAATCCCCTCGCGAAAGGCAATCGACGAGATGTGCCCCTCGCCGACGGCCCGGAGCGACAAAAGGAAGCGTATTTCGCCCGGCGCCAGGCCAGACTGGTCGGGATGCGGCACCACGCTGGGGTTCATCAGCGCGGCCGCCTGATACGAGTACTCATGGCAGAAATAAGCGCCGATCAGCAGTCGCTCGGCGTCGCGCAATGGCTGGTCGAGACCCATGTCAGCCGCGATACCCGCATAGCGTTCCTCGAAGAAGCGGCGGACTTCCCGGTGCCGGTTTTCGAAGTCTCCCAGAACAAGGGACAATTCGGCCTGGACGGTGCGGTTGTCCATCGCCTGAACGGTCCCGATGATCCGTCGGACACGCGCCTGCGACGTGGCGTTTAGCCCACGGGGCTCTGATGCCAGTTGAAAATTGCGAACAACCACTCGGCCGGCGTTTGGATACAGTTTCTGGGGCAAAAGCTGCAATGTCATCGGCCAGCTCCTACCACTACTTCAGGGGCATGGCCGTCGGCGAGCCGCTGAAGCTGCCGCATCGAGCGCACTGAGAACTGGAAGGCAAGAATGGATTCCGCTCCCTGGTTGAGGTTGACGCGATCGACCTGCAAGCCATCATAGCAGCCGCCGTTCGGAGTCGAGAGCCGAAGTCCCAGATCGTTGCGACCGAGGAACCAGTCGAACGCTGCATCGGCGTGGCGCCGCCACCCGGCATCGCCCGTCACGTCGAATGCCGCGGCACACGCCTCGATCATCGCCCAGGCATCGACCGGCTGCTGGTCGAACGGCAGCGGGCGTCCATAGAGCTTGCCGAAGGTATCCGTGCCCACCGGACGAAAGTGGCCTTCCGCGGCGGTCTGGAGCTCGGCCAGCCAGTCGAGCGCCGCAAGGCCGTCCTTGACCATGTCTTGCCGCCCCAGGCGCTGGCCGGCGCGGATCAGCGCCTCCGGCAGACGAGCGTTGTCGTAGGCAAGCACTGGCTCGAACCAGAGCCAGTCTGGGCGTTGCTGATCGAGCAATAGCTGATGCAATCGGGCAGAGAATGCCTCGAGAAGCTGTCGGGCCGGACGGTGGCCTGGGTAGACCGAAAGCCAGCTGCCGAGGCCCAGTGTCGCGAAGGCGGCAGCCCTTGGGCTCGTCAGATGACCACTGGCCGGGATCACCCGCTCGGCCAGACCCGTCACCCACAGCTTCAATCCATGATCGTCTGTGCCCGCGACCGCCCGTCCGAGCGCCCAGAGCGCCCGTCCATGGCTATCCTCCGAGCCGATGTCTTCCAGCCAGTTGCGCTGGTAGCCCATGAAGTTGCGGAAAGCACCGCGGTCCTCGTCCCACGCCGAATCCACGAAGGCGGCACAGGTGTCGGCAATACGGGCGGCGCGTTCGGTCTCCATCCCCTCGGATTTCAGCTCCACGGCCAGCATGAGGGCGCGGGCATTGTCGTCAAGACAATAGCCGTGACGCCGGTCGGGGATGGTCGAGAGGCTGTGTTGCAGCATGCCACAGCCATCCATCATCCGGTCGACCGCCGACAGCGTGGAAACCGACGGGACGCGTCGGCCCGAGCGCAGGTTGCTGACCGTTAACGGCGTGCGAGCGCCGCCGCGCGCCTCGGCAAGCAGGTCGAGATAGGACCGTCCCACGACAGACCAGATCATCTGCCGCCCGGCCTCGTAGGCCCGACTGCGCAGGCGGTCGCGGCGCACCGGATCGGTAAGAAGATCGCCGATGGTCGAGGCCAACGCCTTGGGATCGCCAAAGGGTACCAGCGCGCCACGATCGTCCGCCAAGAGCTCGCGCGCATGCCAATAGGGGGTGGAGACCACCGCTTTGCCGAGCCCCACGGCATAGGACAGCGTACCGGAGGTGATCTGAGCTTCATTGAGATAGGACGTTACATAGATGTCGGCCGCCGACAGCCATGCCTGCAGGGTCGGCGCGTCAACATACTCGTTGACGAACATGACGTGGTCGGAAACGCCAAGCGCGTCGGCGCGGGCCTGCAGGTGCTCGCGATAGGTCTCGCCCTCGCGGGCCACCAGATGCGGATGGGTCGCCCCTAGAACCACATAGATGAGATCTGGATGCGCTTCGGCCAGTTCGGGCAAGGCATCGATCATGTTCTCGATCCCCTTGTTGGGCGACAGCAGACCAAAGGTGAGCAGCACCTTTCGCCCGTCGAGGCCAAAACTGTGCTTCTGGAAGGCCGGGTCAAGGAAAGGAACATCCGGGATGCCATGCGGAATGACGGCGATCTTCTTGGCGGGAATGTGCCAGTCGCGGGTCAGAATGGTGCGCCCCATCTCCGTCATTACCACCAGACGAGCCGAATGCTCGGCGAGCCGCTCCATCACGCGGCGCTGATCGGCGGTGGGGTTGGTCAGCACCGTGTGCAGGGTTGTGACCACCGGAGCGCGCAGCCGCTCCGTCAGCTTCAGAAGGTACTCGCCCGCCTCGCCGCCGTAGATGCCAAACTCGTGCTGGATCGACACGGCGTCGGGGTTGAGTGCGTTGATATGCTCGGCCGCCGCCACGTAATCGTCGACTTGATGCTGGCTGATCTCATAGCCGACCTCCGAGGGATAGGCGTGGTTCTGTCCCTCGTCGGTAACGGCGACGGTGCTCAGCCTGAGATCGCGATTGCTCGAAGCCAGTGCTTCGCGCAGATCCGCTGTGAAAGTGGCAATGCCGCAAATGCGGGGCGGAAAATTCCCAATCAGGGCCACATGGGCCACGGGCGAATTGAGTACTGGCGTGGTGAGATGATCGCTGGTCATTGGCGGAGCCCTTCCGAAATCTACACTTTCAACCACGACGCAGCACGGAGCGGCGCGGAAAGAAAGAAAAGGTGAGCTGAGACCATTCCCCGCTCTGTTGCGTCTTGATCTGCGCCGGCTCGGTATTCCAAACAGATGATGGTGGTGAGCGATATGTAAGTCTTTGTAATCAAGAGGAAACGTTGGGTCTTCCATCCCGAAGAGGGAAAGAGAAGACACGCTTCAAGTGACCGGAGACTGAGGGTCGCCAGGCGTCCATCGCGTTGATGTCCGGTTGGCTCCTTGCACTCCGCGCATATACTCTAAACTTCGATCGGCCCCGTTTGGTTCCAGGCTGGAACAGGTTTTCGGTTTCGGCCCCGGCCGGATACGGCCTGGGAGCGGAGAGATCACGTCTCCACCATCGTGGGATTGAAGAGGCGCGTTGGGCCGGCCTGGAATCTCTGCCGGAGACGCGAGACGAACTCGCTTAGGTCGAACGGTATTGTCGTCGTCAACGCTCTTAGCGGGTATCTGCTAATTTTGCGCCCTTAAATAGCGCCCATATGAGATGTCCCGCCCCGTCCCGGCTGACAGAAAATAAGCCTCTTCATTCCGGAATTTTCATGAATAAAACCGTATGAGTCATCAAGATGTGGGCCGGGCAAGACGCTGGTACTGCGGGGGGCGCCGGAGTACAGGCCCCGTTGATCTCCTTTCGAAAAAGTAACCATTGGGAAACCGTCAGCGTCTAGAGTGCGCAGGAATGAAACGTTCATATCGAATTTTTAGATAAACAGCTTATACATTTCCATGATGGGCGCGTGAGCAGGGGCGCAGCACAAATGTGTCCGTCCCCGGAAATCCCGGTGAGCGGCTGTGGCGGGAAAGGCATTGGTCGGCTCGGTCGGAGGACCGCATGTTCGACCGGAGCGGGAGGGGGAGATCATGAAGCGAGGAGAAGCGATCGCCAGGCAGTCCATCACTCGAAAGATTGGTGCAAGCCTGATTTTGCTGGCACTGCTGGCCGCTGTCGTTGGTGGTGCTGGCGCGTTCGGCCTCAGCCGGCTGGGCCTTGCTATCGACTTGACTTCGCGCTCAGCGGCAGCCGTCGCCGATGTGGGGGCGGCGGTTGACGCGGTCAACCGTTTCATCCTGACGCGGGACCCCGATGCCGCCAGAACGGGCGGTGAGTTGCTCGACCTGGTGAACGCCGACATCGCCGGTCTCGGCGCGGCGGACGAGCCGACGCTGAAGCCTGTGAACGCAGCGATCGGCGCGTTCCGTCAGTCAATCGACGCGCTCGTCAAGGCCTCCGCCGACATCTCGACGGCCTGGGGCAACGTCGACAAGTCCGTTTCCGCCCTGCAGTGGGTTGCCCACAAGCTGCAATCAGATGCGAAGATGAAGTCGCAGGAGATGGAGCAGCTCGCCGCCGCCGAGCAGGCGAAGGTGCGTGAAGCCTCGGAATTCCTGGCGCTGGCCTACCAAGGGCAGGTACTGGCCGTCAGAGCCAGAACGTCGCTGGTCCAATACGTCGCAAGCCGCGACCGCGCCGACATTGCTGTCGCCAAAACGGCAATCGACCAGGCGAGGACGGCGATCGGCAGCATCTACAACTTCGCCAGTTCGGACGCCATCGGCGATCAGATGCGCCTTGCCTCCAAGCCGATCAATGAGCTGGCCAAGCTCATGGCGGCGATGACGACGGCGACCGACGACACCGAGATCGAAGGACTGCGGCTGCAGGTCGACGCCGGCATCGATTCCTTCGTCAAAGGGACCGAAGCCATCGTCGCCGCCGCTCGCGATCTCGGCAAGGTGGCGGAAGCGGCCGCCCTGCAGGCTGGCGACGACAAGGTCAAGGCGAACACCACCTTTGACCAGGGAATCTCGCTTGGCTACACGGCCGACGGTCTCACCATACAGACGGCCGGCTACAAGCTGGATCCAACCGACGACAGCGAAGCCAACGTCCAGACCATGCTCGCCACGGCGATCGAGACCGGCAAGTCAGTCGCCGCGAGCGGGCTTGCCGATCCTTCCGCCGACATTCAGAGCTTTGGTTCCGCCTTCGCCGACCTTGTGACGGGCACCAAGGCCTTCGTTGCCGCGCGGGAGGCGTCGGTACAGCACTCAGCCGCTGCGGTGGCGGCCATCCGGTCGGTCAGCGACCAGCACGCCGCGTCGGCAGTCCAGAGCAGAACGTCCTCCTATGTCCTGATGGCGGTAACCACTGCCGCGACACTTCTGCTCGCTCTTGCGGTCAGCATCGGCATGTCAAGACTCCTGTCGCGGCCGATCATCTCGCTGACCAAAGCCATGGCGCGTCTTGCAAAAGGCGACATTGATGTCGATCTCGGCAGTAGCCATCGGCGGGACGAGATTGGCGACATGCTTCGGGCCGTGCAGGTTTTCAGGGACAACGCCATCGAACGCCATCGCCTCGCTTCGGAAGCGGACGCCGAACAGCAAAGACGCGCTTCTCGGCAGGAGGCGATCGAAGGGCTCATCCAGGACTTCCGCCAGGAGATCGCCACCATGCTGACCTCCGTGGCTGGCAACGCTGACCAGATGGAGGAGACGGCGCGTGCGCTTGCTTCCATCGCCGAGCAGGCGAGTTCGCGCGCCACCAGCGCCGCCGAGGCGTCGGGTGACGCGTCCGTCAGCGTCCAGACCGTGGCGGCCGCCGCCGAGGAACTCTCCGCCTCTATCGCCGAGATCGCGCGCCAGACCGAAAACGCTACGCAGGTGGCCCGTCGTGCCTCGGACGAGGCGCGGCGCACCGACGCGACCATTGGCAGCCTCGCCGAGGCGGCGGACCGGATCGGCAATGTCATAACGTTGATCAAGGCGATCGCCGAGCAGACCAATCTTCTGGCGCTCAATGCCACGATCGAAGCGGCGCGCGCCGGCGAAGCAGGCAAGGGCTTTGCCGTCGTCGCCTCGGAGGTGAAGAATCTGGCCGGTCAGACGGCCAAGGCCACCGAGGAGATCGCCACCCAGATCGCCGCCATTCAGGTCTCCACCGCGGAAGCGGTCACCGCCATCCGCTCGATCTCCGACATTATGGTCGATGTCGACCGTACCACGATGATCATCTCCAGCGCCGTCACTCAGCAGGGAACGGCCACGTCCGAGATTTCAAGCAATGCCCAGCGGGCGGCGGTTGGCACCCGCGCGGTGACCGACGAGACAAAAGCTCTGACCCATGTGGTGGGGGAAACATCGCAGTCTGCGTCGGCGGTCTCTGCCGCCTCGAACGACATGAACGAGCAAGCCGGCCACCTGCGGGCGGCGGTGGAAAGATTCATAGGCCGCGTCATGGCGGCATAGGACAGGCGCGGCCGGTCGCAAAGATGGCGACGACCCGCCGCACCAGACGGTCCTTTCAGCACAAACTTC
>Ga0316613_10002446_pt1 | contig 11947 bp, 8 predicted proteins | sample OWC_soil_day10_C_2_FD_207647 | JGI IMG/M metagenome (GOLD analysis project Ga0316613, IMG submission 207647) | Wetland soil microbial communities from Old Woman Creek delta, Ohio, United States - OWC_soil_day10_CT_b | ecosystem: Environmental > Terrestrial > Soil > Wetlands | place: USA: Ohio...
TTTTTAATATTTTGATATCTTTCAAATACTCTGCCAGGACGTATTGGAGACATAAATTTTTGAACAATTTTCAAAAGACTTTTTTCAGAAATTTTGCCCTTGAAATACTGATAACAAAAATGTATCGTTTTAGCGAAATTGATTCTTTTATCTTTTGGATGTTCTACTTGATAAGATATTAAAGCTGCAAAATTGTACATAATTAACTTTGAAAAAATTTCTTGAAGTACAAAATCTTGCTTTTTACTATGAATGCTGGCTAATCCAATATCATATTTTAATTCTTTGAATGAAGTTTTGATACCCCATCGCATTTTATATAATTCTTTCAAAACTTCAGCAGGAAATTCATTCGCAGGTAAATTTGTGAATAACGTTTCATAAGTGGTATCTGACATTTTAAATCGAACAATTCTAAATTTCAAATCATACATCTTGTTTTCTCTAGGCAGTAAGTAATCAAACGTTGTATGAGGTTGAATCCAACGATATCTATCAGGATTTTCTTTAATCAATGCTATTGTATCTTTCGTTTTTCTCTGAGTAAGGGTGATGGTGGTTTCTTTATCGAATTCATCACTATCAGGATTTTCATATTTAATACCGTAGGATTCTTTCGAACGTATAATATAATTCCAATTCTTTTCTTGAAAATGAGCAATATTATTAAAAGATTCGTATCCTCTATCAGCTATAACAATAACACTTCCAGTTGCTTCAGATTTTTCAATCATTGATACCAGAGCCTTATGTTCATTCATACCTTTTTTACTTTGTATTGAAGCATAAACATAATTATGTTGCATCAAATCATACATAGCATCAAGATGAAGAAGATTATATACTTTAGTATTATCGTCATTTTTGATATGAGAATTATCGTCATTTTTATTTTTAGGTAATCTTATATCTTGAACCAATCATCATTTTAATGATTGGTTCAAATGATAGTTTTCGATTCCTTGTAAAGTCCTTTGATGGATTTTGCAAAAAATCAGATGGATCATCTGATATAGTACTTATTATGTGTGAAAGTATTTCTTTTACTTCAGTTGGTTTCATATGCGTTCCTCCCTCGAATCTTTATATTTCAAGGGCAGAACCGCAAATTTTCGACTATTTGTCAAGTGTTTTTTTATATGACTAGCAAATATAAAAATAGAACGTTTACATCTACTTTTATCGATGTAAACGTTCTATTTTGCTTAACTTAATGGCATTGACCACAAGGGGAGCATATCAGCGTTGAGGACTCTAGGTTATTTTATTTTATATCAGTCTATTTGAAATACCTCTCTTTAAATCTTGAATTTGTGTATCGCTACTTGTAAATCTTCTGCCATGTTAGCCAACATCTGACTGGATGCTGCGATCTCTTCCATGCTGGCCGACTGTTCCTCAGTGGCCGCCGATACTGTTTGTGTCTGTTCTGCAGTATTTTTGCTGTCTTTATCAATTTCCGCTACAGCATTTACCACTTGTTGACTGCCACGGGTGACCTGCCTGATAGCATTAGATATTTCTTGTATTTGACTTGATATTTCTCTAATCATAGTAAGAATTTTCCAGAAATTTTCTCCAGCTACACCGACTACTTCCATTCCGGTGCTAACTTCTTTTTTGCCTTCATTCATGAAGACAACCGCATTATTTGTTTGTTGTTGCACTTCACCAATTATCGTTGCTATTTGTTTGGCTGCTTCTTGTGACTGCTCAGCAAGCTTGCGAACTTCATCGGCTACAACCGCAAACCCACGCCCTTGCTCCCCAGCCCTGGCCGCTTCGATTGCCGCATTTAGGGCTAACAGGTTAGTTTGTCCCGAAATATTTGCTATTGTTTCTACGATTTGGCTAATTTTCTGCGACTTTTCTTCCAATTCGCCAATTACCTTAGCCGTATCTGTTGTTTTCTGCTCAATTACTGCCATTTGACTTACGGCTTTTTCGATGGCCTGTCCACCATCAGTAGCAGCATTTGCCGTTTTTTCTGCCGACTGCGCTACTACTATAGCATTGTCTGCTACTTGCTGAATTCCTTTAGACATCTCCTCTACTACCATGGTCGTGGAGTTTACCACCCCCAACTGCTTTTCCGTTCCTTGTGCCACTTCTGTGATAGAATTGGCAACTTGTTGGGAAGACATCGAAGATTGTTCAGCACTTGACATCAATTCCTCTGATGAGGCCGCAATTTGCTCAGTAGTGACGGAAATTTTCTGCACCAATTCTCTAAGGTTGGCAGTCATGGCATTAATTGATTCGCCCAACTGACCAATCTCATCCTGACTAGTAATTTTAACTTTTTCGACAGATAGGTTGCCACTGGCTATTTGTTTCGTAATCTCCACCATTCTGGTAATAGGTCCTGTGATCCGGCTGGCAAATCTATAAATTAACGCTAAGGCAATGATGGCGATCATTAATACAATCAGCCCGTTTTTCCATGCTGTATTGGTAAGTATAGCCATGGCCTTGTCCTTTTTTTGCACCGTAATAATTGACCAGGAATCTGACTTACCTGGCAGCGCTACACTATGATAGGCACTGATGGTCATGTCCCCATTCAAGTCTTTATATTCCGCTACGCCGGACTCGCCTTGCATAACTTTTTCCGTTATAGCTTTCAGTCCATCAGATACTTTTATATCCTGCTCCTCTGTTTTCTGATTGCCCTTTTCATCTTTTGCCACATTTCCCTGCGCATCTTTTACTAAAATGGTCTTCTTCAAAGTTTTATAGTTATTAAGTTCAGCAACCTGATTTTTATCCGGATGAGCCACAACTACGCCGTCACCATCAAGGACATATACATAGTAATCCTGTCCATTGCTAAAATCTTCTACCATTTTTTGCAGTGCATCTAATTTAATATCTGCTCCCAAAATACCCACCAATTTGCCATTGTCATAAACGCCATGATAAACCGAGGTAACCGTTACATTGCCGGCAATAGAATAATAAGATTTGGTGATATAAGGCTTTTGTTCTGCCATAAATTTTTTATACCACCAACGCTCACCTCCATAGGACAAAGGTGCTGACGATGATTTTGCAACCTGATAACCATCAGCTTTTAGTAAATACATAACTTCGATAAAAGGAAAGCGTTTTGTCGTATCCACTACCAATCTCTTTTGCTTTTCGGGCGGCATACTAATTAAATTTTCAGTAAGAGAAACATCTTCATTAATGTTGTAAATATTTTGGATAAACTGTCCAATATTATCTGCTAAGCCTTTTGCCACTACTTTATTGTTTTTTTGAATGTTCACACTAAATTCATTAGCCATCATAAAATAACTAACCAAATTACTGACTAAAAATGAACTGCACATAATACAAAAGACAATAAGCATTAATTTTTTTGTTATTGTTTTAAACACTTTTTCACTCCTAAAATTTAATAAATATTGGTGATTGTTATATACGATATATTTTTTATCTTGACTGACTACAACAATTTTTATCTTAATATTCTATATTCTTACAAAAAATGCAAAATCCTGCTAAATCACTATAAAATTTAGCAAAAATTTACTCTATTTTTATAAAATTATCTCTAGCCTATCACAACCAGTTTATACACTTACTACCGATGGCACAGAAACGTTAACGAGGGAGCTTACTTCCATTCTTTATTCGCCATTATCAATGAAATGAGTTATATAAAGCCGTCCCTTGCTCTTTTGACAATTTTTAAATTATGATAGAATCCTCACACCCTAACACTAATGGATTGAAACGTTCAGGCTTCTCTTTAGTCCAATATCAAAGATGGCTCTATCAGCGGCAGGGTGACTAATCACCGGTTCTGGTACAAAATTTTCACGAAGTCAAAATCACCCTATATTGCACCCAAATATCAAACTGCTATACCCATAATTTTATTGAAGAACTCAACCTCAGCAATCTGGTAATATGTTAAGCCAATAAATAATAAATATAGAAAGAAGTAAATTCCAAAGCAACTATCAGCTTGTTGATATCACGGTTCCCAACAAGTAAGGCTTGAAGCTTTTGAGCCATTTCAACAGCGCAAACAGAATTTTCACGGGAACTTACGTCAATACCCACGAATAAAGTAGAAAGAAGATCCGTCTTCTTCATATAAATCTCATCTTATTTTTGGCTAAAAGTAAGGAAGGTAGAAAGGAATACCCTGATCTTATTCACTGACCGCACCTTCGCATAATAAGCATTCTTCTATGAAAGTAATCTTACTGGAAATCTTTCGCCCAGAGATGCAACATCTGTGTTAGCGGCATTTGATGAATAAGGCAGGCGTCATGCTGAGTAAGCAATAACCAAAGGTTTTGCAAGAAAGGATAGACGTTACCTTTGCTAAACTCCTCTTATAAAGATTTTAGGGTTCTATAATAAATGTTGAGGTAGACCAGTCATAGAACCGGTCACCCCAACATTTATTATAGAATCGAAGTACCTTACTTTAGATACTTCTTGGATTACTACACAATATAAGAATAATGTGCAAAACATTATAATCCTGATAAATTTGAATTTGTTATTTGAAAACAAACATATTCAAATCATCCCCACAGCAAAACCGATGAATTAGATGGTGTCCCTTCAAAATCGTCAATAAAATCTTTGTAATGCTTCGCACCTAAATGAGTATATATTCCTTCTGCCCTATCATTTCCTTTTACAATGCAGATGGACATTTTTTTATATCCGTTATTATAAGCGTATTTACCAATTGTAAAAATCAATTTTTTCCCGATTCCACCACCTTGCATTGATTGTAAAATGTGCAATGAATCAAGTAGCAGACATTTCTTCAAATCATCATATGGCTTGTATGCTGCAAAACCAATTATCATATCATTTTCGTCTACTGCAACAAAAGCTCCTTGCTTATCTGTATGGATATATGACAACCATTTTTCTTTTGAATGTTCATATGTCATGCTTTCCAAAAAAGAATCTGATAAAATGTCTTGATATGTGGTCTTCCAATTATCAGTCGTTGAAATTTTATCATTAGAGATAAGGGCACGATGCACTGATCCATGACCTTGCTAATTCCGCCTATTTTTCAATGAAAATTTTACTTTGATGCTGGGAATTTCAGCGGTACGAAATTATATTCGCCATCATTAGCTTGAACATGTCCGATGCCGGGAAATACAATATGTGCGCCGCCAATAAGCCAATTATTTTTCACGACTTCCGCCAAAATTTGCTGACGTACTTTCGCGGCTTCCTCTTTGTCGCTATCGTAAGCGATTGTTATCAAAGGATCTTCGAACTGTACTGCAGCAACATGAATAATGTCACCCCACAGGACTAAAGTATCGCCTTTACTTTCAATGACATAGGCAGTATGGCCGGGTGTATGGCCGAATAAACCCTGTGCTCTGATTCCCGGGGTCACTTGGATGTTTCCTTCAAAAGTCTTAAACTTGCCTGCTGTTATATATGGGGTGATTGTATCTTTTGCCGCTTGGAAGGTTCGCTTTGTAGCTTCCGGAGCAGCATTTTGGTTGCTATCGTCCAGCCAATAATTAGCTTCATGCTTATTGGCATAAACGGTTGCATTCACAAAAACGCGCTCCTTTCCCGATACCAGCCCCCCAACATGGTCGCCATGCATATGAGTCAGGTAAATTTCATCGACTTGCTCAGGTTGGTAACCGGCAGCACGCAAATTATCAATTACCTTCCCTATGGTCGGACTAACCATTTTTCCATTGCCCGTATCAATCAACACCAGCTTGGATCCCGTATCAATCAGAAAAGCATTTACTGTGCCTTCGATTTGCCCACTTGGATAAAAACGTTCTAATACGTCTTTCATTTTCTCCTTGTTACCTTGCAACAGCTGCAAATGCTGCTCAACTGGTCGCTGATTGATGCCATCCGACAGCGTAATTATCTTAAAGTCTCCTACCATCATGTGATAACCACCTTTCATCTCAACCTCCGCGCAAGAGGCAGTATTTAGCGTTATGATGCAAAGCAGAAATGTTATGGCTAAAAAGATAATCAAAAGCCTTGAATACTTAAAACAGCCTAAAGTTTTCATAAAAACACTCCCCATATTGTATTACTTAAGTCAATCCCTAGTACTCTTTATTCATGAGTAAAGCGCATAATAATTTTCATCTTGTAATGATTGCCCCACTAATTACTTCCGACATTTCAGAAAAACTTTCGGATTAATTCCAGCAGCAATTCCAAAAGCAATAGCCGCCTGCTTCTCTTCATCCATTAAATTCCTCGATCTTCCTCTGAAGATAAAAAGCCACACTCCACCAGCACCACTGGCATATCGGTTAATCGTAGCACCGCAAACTCTTCTTCCTTCACACCCCGATCTTTTAACGGAGTAATTACATTCAACATGCTTTGAATATTCGTTGCTAAATGTATCCCCTCATCAGATCTGAGCCACTCGTGAGATTTTTGAGAGCCATCATGTAGATCCACAATGTTCGGCTAGGGTGCACTTATGAACCCGTGCATTGCAATAATAAACCCAAAAAAACCGTTTACGGTTGCGACTGACTCGGCGATCGTGGACTACAGAAGGAAAGAGAAGCCTTTTTACTTCTTCCCTGCGTTGGCATAGATCTTGCGTTAGAATATAACCATCAAATCATCTTAGCTGAAACTAAGTCTTTAAATAGTCTTAAGGGGGGAAAAATAAATGGATGAGTATGGTAGAATTACTTTGGGTGGACTGCTTGACTGCACGGCGGCAAACTTTCCTAATAAAAAAGCTCTTATTTACCCCGATCGTGAATTGCGGTTTTCCTACAAGACACTGAGGGAAGCTTGCGACAGCTTTGCCAAAGGATTGCTGGGGCTAGGTGTGGAAAGGGGTGAAAATATTGCGATCTTGGCCACCAACGTCCCCGAATGGGTTATTACCCAGTATGGCAGTTCTAAAATTGGGGCCGTGCTTGTAACGGTAAACACCCATTTCAAAATGTATGAGCTGGAAAATCAGCTTAGGCAATCTGATGCAACAACTTTAATTATGGTTGAAGGTATAAAAAACGATGAATATATACGTATGCTCTATGATCTCTGCCCAGAGTTAAACAATTGCAATCCGGGTGAACTGACAGCGGCGGCACTGCCATGCTTGAAGAATGTCATTGTGATTGGAAATAAAAAGCACTCTGGCATGTACACCTGGGATGATATCATCAACATAGGGAAAGCGAGTTCAGAGGAAGAACTCGCTACCCGCATGGCAGAGCTGGACCCGAATGACGTAATCCATATGATCTACACTTCCGGTTCCACCGGGGTACCTAAAGGCGTCATGCTGACGCACCACAACTTGATCACCAATGCCATTAGGACTTCGGAATGTATGAAGCTCAGTTCAGCAGACCGTCTTTGTATACCAGTGCCCTTTTTTCATTGTTTCGGCTGCGTGGCAGGAACGATGTGTTGCGTGGCGACCGGGGCGACGATGGTAATTCCCTCAAAAATATTTAATCCAGAACAAACATTGCAGGTGATTGAACAAGAGCGGTGTACCGCGCTGCACGGGACTCCCACCATGTTTATTATGGAACTGGACTTGCTGAGGAAGAGGCATTTTGACACCTCATCCCTTCGTACCGGGTTAGTGGCAGGGGCCTCATGCTCGCCGGAGGTAATGGAAAAGATTGTAGAGGTTATGAAGGTCGACGAGATTTTGGTTGCCTACGGGCAAACCGAAGCCTCGCCAGGAATCACCACCACCAGAACAAACGATCCACTGGAAATGAGGATTTTCACAGCTGGAAGAGCACTGCCAGGAGTGGAAGTGAAAATTTTCGATCCTGATACGGATCAGGAAGTTCCTCCCGGGGTGCAGGGTGAGATTCGGGCCCGCGGGTTCAATATTATGAGAGGCTACTATAAAATGCCTGAGGAGACCGCTGTCGCTATTGACGAGGACGGATGGCTGTACACGGGGGACCTTGGTGCATTAGATGAAAATGGCTACTTGAAGATTAATTGCCGGATAAAAGATATGATTATACGCGGCGGCGAGAACGTGTATCCAAAAGAGGTCGAGAATTTCCTCGTTACCCATCCTGCAATAAAAGATGCACAAGTGATCGGCGTCCCTAGCGCCAGATACGGTGAAGAAGTAATGGCCTTCCTTCAATTGAAGGAAGGCCGCATGCTGACACCAAAAGAAGTCCAACAGTTTTGCAAAGGCCAAATCGCCAGCTGCAAAATTCCGGAATACGTTACTTTCGTCGACAGCTTCCCCCTCAGCGGTAGCGGGAAAATACTAAAGTACAAGCTCCAGGAAATGATAACAGAACAGTCTCTTAAGGAAACAGCCAGTACAGTTTGATTGTCCCCCGCACAGACTTATAACAAATTATGCTTTTTCATTAAACGGAAGAGCGTAGTTTTCGATACTCCCAACAGTACAGCAGCATGTTTCCGTTTCCCGTTGCTCTTTTTTAAAGCTGTTAGCAATTGCATTTTTTCAATGTTTTCTATTTTTGCATGAAGATTGTCATTAGTATCAACCACAGACTTCTTTATTTCGTTGCACTCAAAAAAATAAGGTAAATCTTGTTGTGTTATCACCGTACTTCTACAAAAATTCATCGATGCTTCGATCACGTTAATCAATTCTCTTATGTTACCCGGCCAGTCATAGTTTAGGAGCAACTCCATGGAACTTGGGGAGATGCCAGTAACATTACGGCCCAATTTTTCATTAAAACGGTTTATGGCATAATCCACAATATGTGGAATATCGTTCATTCTTTCCCTCAGAGGTGGGATGTGAAAGTTAATAACATTAAGTCGGTAGTAAAGATCTTCTCTAAAAGCACCTTCCCTGACTAATGAATGCAAATCTTTGTTCGAAGCCGAGACGATTCTTATATTTACAGGAATACTTCTTTCTCCGCCTATACGTTCCACTTCTCTTTCCTGCAGCACCCGAAGCAATTTAGCTTGCATTGGCATAGGCATATCCCCGATCTCGTCCAAAAAAATGGTTCCTTTATCTGCCAATTCGAATTTTCCCATCTTCCCCCCTTTGCGGGCCCCGGTAAACGCGCCGTTAACATAACCAAACAGTTCCGCTTCCAAAAGATTCTCCGGAATTGCGGCGCAATTGACTTTAATAAACGGATAAGAGGATCGGGCACCCTGAAAATGAATCGCCTTAGCGAAAAGTTCTTTTCCTGTTCCGCTTTCTCCGGTTAGCAGCACCGAGGATGGTGAATTACTTACGACTAATACTTTCTTTTTCAATTCTTCGATAGCCGGACTGGTACCGATGATATTGTCAATCCCCAGCTCGATACTATGTGTTTTGTTAAATTCGTCTTTATAAGAATTGAGCTCCAATAATGTCTGATTAATACCGAATAGGATTTGAACGGCTTCCAATTGTGTAAGCAATCCATAGAAGTGTTCCTCGACATCTATCACTCTGGCGCAGATTCCGACGAAGCTTCCGTTGCGAAATACCGGCTTCTTAGAGACGATAAATTGTCTGTTGCAGGTATGCAAAAAGGAAAGCAGTTCATATTTTTGTGTTTTCATCACTCTTTCAAGTTCCAAATCAAATCTAAATTCAGTGACGTTATGGCCAATCAAGCGGTCTTTAGGCAGTTTTGTATAATAGGCAAAGGAATCATTGACATACTGAATAATACCCCTTTCGTCAACATAAACAAAGCCTTCGTAGGGGTTTTCCATAAGCAAATTCAAAAGTTCATTCTCTTGGATATAAGATTTGAGTTGATCGTTCTGAATAGTATGATTGCACTCACTCAAGTTAGATCCCTCCCTTGCCATTATTGATTCTGTTCGGAAAGAGTACCACTGATTTTTATGTATTTTGAATATTCTCCCATATATCAGTATAGCAGATAAACTTTGATTTACTAACAATTTTTTAGATTGATACTGTAATTAGTTCTCGCCTATTCTTATTGAGGCGAGGAAACCAGTAACGCCACGGCTATCCCCATATCAGCAAGAAAAAGCTATTGTGCCGGGCTTGGCACTGCTGGTTTCTTTATTGAATAAAAATTATTAGGAGGATATGATGTCTTGGAAAGAGCTATATAGAAAAAAAACCGTCACCTGTGGGGAGGCGGTTCAGGCTATTAAGCCGGGGAATTCTGTTTGGTTATCGCCTAATGCAAGTAATCCGAAAGATCTTGTCATGGCACTCTGCAATCGGCATCAGGAATTAAAGGACGTTGATGTCTGGTCCAGTTTACTCATGCACCCATTTGAATTTCTCAAAAAGGAATATCGGGGGCAAATCAACTATCACTCTTACTTTCCAGGCCAGTGGGAACGAAAATTCATGTCTCAGGGGAATGTTTCCATTACCTCGTTCCACCTATCCTTGATCGACAAATTAATAAACGATGTCATCAAACCTAATGTAGCCCTGCTGGAGGTCTCGCCCCCTAATGAGCAAGGTTACATGTGCTTAAGCGTGGGCGGGATTTTCGCTGACCGTCTCAACATTGATTTTGCTCAGACCGTTATCGCTCAGGTCAATAGAAAGGCTCCTTACATTTATGGTCAAGATAATTTAGTTCATATCAGCGAAGTTGATTATATTGTCGAGAAAGATCATTTGTTGCCTGAATTGCTAGAGGCCCCCCCAACGAAAGTGGACAAAAAAATCGCTTCATATATTATCGATCAAATTCCCGATGGAGCTACTATTCAAATAGGCATTGGCGGAATTGCCAATGCTGTCGGTTACGGACTGGAAGGCAAAAAAGATCTTGGCCTTCATACCGAAATGATCTCAAATTGCCTTGTCTATCTCGCAAAAAAAGGCGTAATTAATTGCAGCAAGAAGAATTTCCTGCCGGGAAAAATGGTGATTTGTTTTGCGCTGGGGTCCCAGGAACTTTATGATTTTCTCGACCACAATCCGCTAATCCATGCGGCGCCTGTTCACTGGGTGAACAATTACGAGAATATCGCCAAAAACGATAATTTTATTTCGTTGAATGGAGCGCTGATGGTTGACTTGACCGGCCAAGTGTGTTCTGAGTCTCTGGGGTTCAACCAATTCAGCTCTACTGGCGGTCAGTTGGACTTCGTTGCTGGCGCCACGCGCTCCAAGGGAGGTAAATCTTTTATTGTCATGCCTTCGACTGTGGAAAAAGTTAACGGCACTGAGTCACGGATTCACGTGCAGTTACCGCCTGGTGCCGTGATAACAACGCCCAGGGCGAGTGTCCAATATATCGTAACCGAATATGGGATAGCCGACCTCTTTAACAAGAGCATTCCCGCCCGTGTAAAAGAAATGATTAAGATCACGCACCCTGATTTTAAAGAGCAATTGTACCACGAAGCAAAGCAGGCAGGACTTTTTCTTTGAACCTGACATTCAAAAAGGCTGGATAAATATCCAGTATAAAAACTTGTTGAGAGAGTTTCGAACATATCCAGCACCAATTTTTACAATGGCACTGGATTTCTTTTTGGGACTCATTTTCGGGTTATACATCTCTGATATCAATATTACTCTTTAGAGAAGAGAAGTTGGTTCTGGCGCAAAATTTTCACGAAGTCAAAATCACCCTACATTTCAGCCAAATATCAAACTGCTATACCCATAATTTTATTGAAGAACTCAACCTCAGCAATCTAGTAATATGTCAAGCCAATAAATAATAAATATTGTAAACACTTTGCAAAAAAAGGGTATACTTAAAAAACTTTCTCCTCAAAACGAAGATAAATTTAAAATATGGTAATATTAAATTTGGCTTACTCTACTTTGAGAGTAAAGCTGATGGTTGACCAGCAATCCAAAAATCAGCCGTATAAATTTACGAGCAGTAAGTGCGAGTGCGCGTTTGTGTTGATGAGTTTTGACTTCATCGTATTTTTTACAGTAAAAAGCTGCGTATTCAGGCACATGGTTCTTTACATGATTTGCAGCTTCAATTAAATAGTACCGCAA
>Ga0316613_10002449_pt1 | contig 11946 bp, 12 predicted proteins | sample OWC_soil_day10_C_2_FD_207647 | JGI IMG/M metagenome (GOLD analysis project Ga0316613, IMG submission 207647) | Wetland soil microbial communities from Old Woman Creek delta, Ohio, United States - OWC_soil_day10_CT_b | ecosystem: Environmental > Terrestrial > Soil > Wetlands | place: USA: Ohio...
TGAGCGCGCTTGCCCCACCGGCGACCTTGAGCCGACCGGCGTCCGCCAGGGCGGCGATCCGGCTGCGGGCGAGGCCGAGTTCGGTCGCCAGCAGGCGATCGAGACGCAGGCCGACCGGGTAGGGCACCGCGAACGCGACCTCGACGCCTGTCGCCCGACGATCGCCGCCGGTCACCGCCTTGCCGACGTCCAGCGCGTCGGAGTGCACGATCACCGACGTCTTGCGGCGGAGCGCGGTGAGATCGAAGGCGAGGCGGCGGACCAAGGCAGGGTCGCCGGCCCGCAATGCGGCGAGGTCGCCGGGCGGCAGGTCGGTCGTCAGGCGGCGCTCGAAAATCGGTCGGTTCCAGGTGCGGTCGCAGGCGTCGCACTTGTAGATCAGCCAGGCATCGAGCCGCTTGCCGTTGGCGTTGAGACGGATCTTGCCGCTCGGGTGGAAAGGCCGGTCGCCGCCGCAGGTCGGGCAGGCGAAGACGGGACGAGGACAGTCGCGCGGAACGATGGTCCAGCGGACGAAGAGGCGGTCGGACATGCCAGGATCTTCCTGAGTGGAAGTCCAGCGGCAGGACGGACGAGGCCCGACGCGGCGGGCACGGCTTGGCGGATGCGCGGATTACTTCGGATGCGGCGGGGTGCCGACGGCGGCAAAGCCAGGCCGGTCTCGATCCGCCACCCGATGGACATGAAAAGCCGTTCGAAAGCCGGGGCTTCCGATGATGCGGGTGCTGCAGGATGAGACCGGCATTACGACGGCAAGGCGACGCCTCGTGTGTCCATTGAACCGAGCGGCTGAATAGCAGAACCGACGTCCGGTGCAACCGGGAAAAGTGGGCCCCATTACCGTTGGTTGTCGCCTGTGTCGGCGGTGCAATAGGCGATCACGCCGGCCTCAACCGCCGGGTGGATGCCCACATCAGGCCGAAGAGCCCGACGATGACGCCGGTGAGGGCCGTGAGCTGATAGGCTTCGGCCGTCGTTCCGAGAAAGGCCATGGACAGCAGCAGCGTCACGGCCGGTGCGGGGACCGTCACCGAGCTTGCGACGGAAACGTCGATATGGCGCACCGCGTGGAACCAGAGGATCAGCTCGACATAATAGGCAAGCCCCATGGCGAGCGCGAAGGCCTCGGTCAGCGGGGCTGTCGTGGCGGCGATCACCGCCGCGGGGCCATCGAGGACGAGGGCCAGCGGCGTCAGCAGCACGACGACGATGACCAGACGCGACGTCGTCACCTCGTTTGGCGTCGCCGCTGTCCTGAGCAGCGTCTCTCTCAGGATCACATGCGCCACCGCCCACAACAGGGGGACGGCGAGTGCCACGGCGAACCACGGCGACAGGCCGGTCAGCTGCCAACGGCCGTCCGTGGCAAGGTGGAACAGCGCGCCAACGATCAGCAGCGTGAACAGCAGCTCCGTCCGGCTCTTGCGGCGGCCGAACAGCGCCATCTCGAGGCTTGCCGCCAGCAGCGGATAGATCTGCAAGGCGATGGCGGCGTTGACGGCGCCGACCTTCTCGAAGCCCAGCACATAGGTCCAGGCGGCGAGCGCGAACAACACCCCGGTGAACAGGGCGGTACCCAGAATCTTGCGCCGTTCGCCTTGCGGCAGGCCCGACCGGAAGAGGCCGCCCTTGCCGGCCCGCGCCTCGGCGAGGGTGAGCGGCAACGAGAAGGCGAGCTGCCAGACCGAGTAGAGGAGGGCGAAGGTGAGGGCGCTCGCCCCGGCCGGCCGGCCGCCGACGATCACCGGCATGGCGCCGAGCAGCATGAGGCAACAAAGGGCCAGCGTCACGCCGACGCGCGGCGTGCCCGGAAAGGTCGTCATGGCGGCATCCGAGACAGAATTGCTATGAATGCATTGGTAGGATTGCGTCGGCATCGATGCAATTTCTATATTGCCGCCATGGCAATCTGGCGCCCCAGTCTCGATCCTCACAGTCTCAACCGCGCAGCAGCGATTGCCGACGCCATTGCCACCGATGTCGCCTCGGGACGACTGGCGGTCGGCGACCGACTGCCGCCCCAGCGCGTTCTCGCCTGGGCGCTCGGGCTGTCGCCGAACACCGTGATGCGGGCGTATGACGACGCCCGCAGTCGGGGGCTGGTGGCTGGTGAGGTTGGGCGCGGCACCTACGTCCGGCCGCAAGCCTTGCCGCGTGGCGGCCTGACGCCGCTCAGCCGATCTCACGACGGTCCGGTGGACTTGTCGCGCAATCTGCCCTTCGTCGGCGCGGCGGCGCAGGCGCTGGCCGCGACGCTGACGGAGCTCGGCAGGGAGCCGGGGCTGGCCGATTTCCTCGATCGCGGCGAAGAGCGGGTCCGGGCGCCGCAGCTTGCCGCCGCGGCCGCCTTTATCGGTCGCATCGGTCTTGCGGTTCTTCCGTCGAACATCACCCTCGCCAACGGTGGTCAGCAGGGCGTCTTCTCGGCGCTGATGGCTCTTTCGCGCCCCGGCGACGCGCTGGTGGTCGAGGCTCTCACCTACCAGCCGGTGATGGCCATGGCTCTCCGTCTCGGGCTTCGTCTCGTACCGGCCGCCATGGATCGCGAGGGCGTGTTGCCGGATGCTTTCGAAGCCGCACTTCGGCGCAGCGGCGCCCGTCTTGCCTACCTGATGCCGACGCTGCACACGCCGACCACCGCCACGCTCGGACTGGAGCGCCGACGGGAGATCGCCGCCATCGCCGAACGGCGGCAGATGACGATCATCGAGGACGACGTCTTCGGCTTCCTGCCAACAGAACGGCCCGTGCCGATCGCCGCGCTGGCGCCTTCCCGCACGGTCTTCGTGACATCGGTCTCGAAGTCGATGGCCCCCGGCCTTCGGGTCGGCTATGTCGCGGCCCCCGGTCCTCTCCTCTCGGCTATCGAGGCCGCCATCGCCGTCTCGTCCTGGATGCCGCCGCCGCTGATGGCGGAGATCGCCCGCCGCTGGATCGTCGACGGCACCGGCACCCGGCTCAACGCGGCGCAGCAGGCGCATGCCGCCCGACGGCAGCTCATGGCGCGCCGGCTCCTCGGCAACCGCCCCTATTCGGCCGATCCCGATGGACTGCACCTCTGGCTGCCGCTGCCGCCGGAGTGGCAGGCGAGTTCCTTCACGGCCGCGGCGCTCGAGGCTGGCGTGCGGGTCAATGCGGGCGACATCTTCGCTGCCGGTGCCGACAAGCCGTCGGCCGTCCGGCTTTGTCTCAGCTATGAGGTGGATGATCGCCGCGTCGAGGGGGGTGTCGCCATCATCGCCCGCCTTCTGGCCGGCGGCGGCCGTATCGTCACGTGACGGGTGGAAAGCCGCGGTCGTGCCTGTACAAACCATGAACGTATGGATAGCGTGCCGCGTATGACCACTGTCACGCGAATCATCGGCATCGATCCCGGCCTCAGGCGCACCGGCTGGGGCGTCATCGACAGCATCGGCAACTCGGTGCATTTCGTCGCCTCGGGCGGGGTGACGTCCGACGGTGACATGGACCTCGCCTCGCGGCTCGTCCAGATCCACGACGGGCTCGACGCCGTGCTGCACCAGTTCCAGCCAAACGAGGCGGCGATCGAGATCACCTTCGTCAACAAGGACGCCGGCGCGACGCTGAAGCTCGGTCAGGCGCGCGGCGTGGCGCTGCTGGTGCCGGCCCGGCGCGGCCTGCCGGTGGCCGAATACGCGCCCAACGCGGTGAAGAAGGCGATCGTCGGCGCCGGCCATGCCGAGAAGGGGCAGATCCGCGTCATGGTCAAGGTGCTGATGCCGAAGGCGACCTTCGACAGCGATGACGCCGCCGACGCGCTGGCCATCGCGTTGACGCATGCCCACCATCGGTCGCTGACCGGTCGGCTGGCGAAGATGGCGGCCGGGTGACGAGCGGGGAGGGGGAAGCATGATCGGCAAGCTCAAGGGCGTCGTGGACAGCTTCGGCGACGACTGGATGATCCTCGACGTGCATGGCGTCGGCTACCAGGTCTATTGTTCGGCGCGGACGCTGCAGCGGCTGCCGAAGGCCGGCGAGGCGGCGGTGCTGGCCATCGAGACCATGGTCCGCGAGGACATGATCCGGCTCTATGGCTTTTCCAATGACATCGAGCGCGAGTGGTTCCGCCTGCTGATGACGGTGCAGGGCGTCGGCGCCAAGGTGGCGCTCGGCGTCTTGTCGGTGCTCGATCCGGGCCAGCTCGCCACCGCCATCGCCATGCGCGATCTCGTCGCCATCGCGCGGGCGCCAGGCGTCGGCAAGCGCGTCGCCGAGCGCATCGCCACCGAGCTGAAGGACAAGGCGCCGGCCTTCGCCGATGCCGATCCGTCGGTGATCCGCATGGCCATCGACGTCGCCGAGGCGCGCGTGTCCGGCCCGGTGGCCGAGGCGGTGTCGGCGCTGGTCAACCTCGGCTACGCGCAATTGCAGTCCGCGGCCGCCGTGCAGGCGGCGGCGAAGGCGATCGGCAGCGAGGCGACCACCGCCCAGCTGATCCGCCAGGGGCTGAAGGAACTGGCGCGCTGACGGGGCCGCCTATCGTCCTGCAAACAGATCAACCTATCGGGAGGCAGTCATGACCGACGCTATCATCACTTCGGGCAAGGTCGCGGTGATCACCGGCGCGGCACGCGGCATCGGCCGGTCGGCGGCGCTGCGCTTTGCCGAGCGTGGCATGAAGCTGGTGCTGGCCGACGTGCTCGGCAGCGAATTGGCCGCCACGGCGGCGGCGGCGAAGGCGGCCGGCAGCCCGGAGGCGATTGCCGTGCCGACCGACGTCGGTGACCCGGCGGCGGTCGAGGCGCTGGCGGCCGCGGCCTTCGAGCGCTTCGGCGGCGTCGACGTGCTGATGAACAACGCCGCCGTCGGCGAGGGCGGCGGTACGCTTGAGAACCCCGACAATTGGCGCAAGCTGATCGACGTCAATTTCTGGGGCGTCGTCAACGGCGTCCAGAGCTTCGTGCCGCGGATGATCGAGGCCGGCAATCCGGGCTACGTGATCAACACCGGCTCCAAGCAAGGCATCACCACGCCGCCGGGCAATGCCGCCTACAATGTCTCCAAGGCGGCGGTGAAGGTGGTGACCGAACAACTCGCCCACGAGCTGCGCAGCCGTGGCAGCCGGCTCACCGCTCACCTGCTCATTCCCGGCTGGACCTTTACCGGCATGACCGCCGCCGACCCGGCCGCCGAGAAGCCGGCTGGCGCCTGGCACGCCGTGCAGGTGATCGACTTCATGCTGGCGGCACTCGACAAGGGCGATTTCTACATCCTCTGCCCCGACAACGAGACGCCGCGCCGTCTCGACGAGAAGCGCATGGCCTGGGCGATGGGCGACGTCGTCCACGGCCGCCCGGCGCTGTCGCGCTGGCATCCGGACTACAAGGACGCCTTCGCCCGCTACATCGAGGAGTGATCGGGGCGGCCTTGCGGGCGGCTCTCGGCCACCGTCGTCGCCCATGGCGGACCATGGGCGAACCTGAATCACGATGACTCCCCAGGAGTCACGATGACCCCGCATGGACTCAGGTGACTCGGGCAAAGGCCGGGATGTGGGGCCGGTCGGTCGCTCGCCGCACTGTCAGTTGGCGACCTTGCGGTTGTCCGTGGCCATCACCTCGACGTCGGCATCCTCGCCGGACACGACGGTGACGATGCGCTGGAACTGTCCGTCCTCGTGGTTGGCGATGACGGTGTAGTCACCCTCGGCCAGGACGAAGGACGGGAAGGCGCCGACGCCGGTGGTGACGAGGTCGCCGGCCTGGGTCAGGACAGACCAGCGGGTGTCGGCGATGGCCTCGCCGCCCTCGGCGCTCACCAGCTTGAGGGTGATCTTGGCGGCCTTCTCGGTCAGCGTGATGTTGGAGAGCTTGCCGGCCTTGACGTCGATATCGGCGGTGGTGCGGGCGTTGGCGTCGCCATAGTTGGCGACGACGCTGTAGGTCTGGGCCGGCAGACGGACGATCTGGCCGGGGGCGACGTCGAGGGCGACCGCCTTCGGCTCACCGTGCGAATCCACCTCCGGCGAGAAGATGTCGAAGCTGAGATCGTCGTCGTCGATTGGCGGCCGGTCCTTGCCGGTGGTGGCGGCCAGGCGGACGCCGCCGGCGTTGAGGACCATGGACTCGGCCTTGAGACTGGTGCCCACCACCACATGCTCGGTGGTGCCGGCATAGCCAAAGCCGCAGTAGATGAAATAGCCGCCCGGCTTCAGGGCGAAGTCGGCCGAGCCGCCGTGCCGTTCGGCCACCAGATCGCGGCTGCCGTCCGGCCCCTGGGCCTCGGCGAAGACGCGCCAGACCACACCGGAGCCGATCGGCGGGCCGTCCGGGGTGAGCCGCGCCGTCAGCGACAGTGTCGCGCTGTCGCTGGGAGCGACGGTGGCAAGCGGTTTTGCCTCAACGGCCGGGGCGGTGCTGGGCGCGTAGGGAGTGATGGCTTCGGGAAGTGGCGCCGCCGGGCCGGCGCCGGGCGGCATCAGCTGAAGCGGCCCCGACCCCGGCAGCAGGAAGCCGGGCTGCGGCGGGCCTCCGGGGCCACCCGGCGGTGGCGCGTTCTGGGCCAGAGCCGGCGTGACTGCGGCAACCGCCAGCCCAACGACAACAGAAATCCACCTGCTGCGGGGGATGTTCCGCTGGGTCATGCCGTGTTGTCTGCCGTCGACTATCGTCTTCATGGTCGTCAGTCTTCGCCGATCATCGCGTCGATTTCAAGTCCGGCGGTCGGGATAGAGGCTGACCGCCTCTGCTCACCATCGGTTGGCCTGGACAACGGCGTTTCGACCGGATTGTTCAATCGCAGCGGCGGATACTCGGGTGCGCGTTCGACGCCGTTCTTCGCGGCGGGGCAGTCCAGGCGGCAATCGACCGAGCGCGACGGCGCGCTCAGTATTTCCATGCAGGCGGAATGGCGATATGCCGAATGCGCTGTTGCCAATCCGTCTGGAGCCCGCCCTGATGAATCCCACGCTCGACCTGCTGCTCACCCGTCGCTCCGTACCGGCCGCCCTGCTGGCCGCCCCCGGCCCGAGCGCCGACGAGCTGCGGACGCTGCTCACCATCGCTTCAAGGGTGCCCGACCACGGCAAGCTGACGCCCTGGCGGTTCATCCTTCTCGAGGGCGAGGGACGGGCCGAGGCGGGGCGCCGGATGGCCGAGATCGCCGCGGCGCGCCAGCCGGACATCTCGGAGGCCCGGCTCGAGGACGAGCGGCAACGCTTTGCCAAGGCGCCGCTGGTTGTCGCGGTGGTGGGGCGAGCCGCCGAGCACGTCAAGATCCCGGTGATCGAGCAGGTCTATTCAGCCGGCGCCGTCTGCCTCAACCTCGAAATCGCCGCCCACGCCATGGGCTACGCCGCCTGCTGGCTGACCGACTGGGTGGCCTATGACGCAGAGGCGCGCGCCGCCCTCGGGCTGGCCGACGGCGAAACCATCGCCGGCTTCATCCACATCGGCACGCCGACGATCGCGCCGGTCGACCGGCCACGGCCGGCGCTCGAGGATATCGTCAGCCGCTTCGGCGACTGAGAGCCTGCCCCGAAACGCTACCGGGGCGGGCATTTGGCTGGCTCTTCTTTGTCGTATCGCTTTTGCGGAAAACCGGTTTCCACTGTTCCGCACGATGCTTCGGCTTCTGCGCTTCCGGTGCTCACAAACCCCAAGTTCGCTCCGCTCCGGGTTTCGGTTTCAGCGCATCTGCCTGACACCAGCGAGTTTCGAGTCAGCCTCTGAGGCCAAAAAGCCGAAGCCGCGTTTGGGCAGCGCCCCGTGTGGGGGCGGCCCAAACGAAAACAGCGTCGTGGAGGACCACGACGCTGTCGTCTGCGATCGGGAGAAGGCGTCAGACCCGGCCGGCACCGGCCAGGGCCGAGAAGCGGGGCGCTGCGTGAGCGGTCGTCGCGGAGGCCGGAACGTAGAGGCCGCGCCGGTCGGGGGCCGGCTTGAAGGCGTCGGTCAGGCCGACCACCGTCTCGGCGGCGCCGAGCACCAGATAACCGTCCGGCGTCAGGACTTTCGAGATGCGGCCGAGGATGTCGACCTTGGTGGGCTGATCGAAGTAGATCAGCACGTTGCGGCAGAAGACGATGTCGAACTGGCCGAAGGCCGCGAAGCTGTCGAGCAGGTTGAACTTCTTCCACTGCACCATGGAGCGGAGCGCCGGGGAAATGGTCCAGCTTTCGCCCTGCTGGGTGAAATACTTGAGCAGCAGCTGGATCGGCAGGCCGCGCTGGACCTCGAACTGGGTATAGGTGCCCGCCTTGGCGCGATCGAGCACGTCGTTCGAAATATCGGTGCCGAGGATCTCGATCCGCCAGCCGGCGAGCTGCCTCTCCATTTCCTTGAGGCACATGGCGAGCGTGTAGGGCTCCTGACCGGTGGAGGCGGCGGCGCACCAGATGCGGATCTTCCTCTGCGACGCGCGAGCCTTCAGCATTTCCGGCATCATCACCTGGGTGAAATGCTCGAACGGCGTCTTGTCGCGGTAGAAGAAGCTCTCGTTGGTGGTCATCGCCTCGACGACGGCTTCGGCGAGCATCGTCTCGCGTGGTTCCTTGAGCTTGGCGACCAGCGCGGCGATCGACTCCAGACCGGCCTTGCGGGCTACCGGCAACAGGCGGCTTTCGATGAGATACTGCTTTTCGTTCGACAGGACGAGGCCGGAACGGCTTTTGAGGAACTGACGCAGGTAGTCGTATTCCGCCGGATTCATGGACGGCCTCCGAGCAGGATCTTGGACACCTTCCTGCCGATTTCGTTGAGCGGCAGAACGTCCGAGCACATTCCGGTGTGAGCGGCAGCGCCGGGCATGCCCCAGACCACCGATGTTTCCTCGTCCTGCGCGATGGCGCTGCCGCCGATCTCGCCGATCTTGCGCACGCCCTCGGCCCCGTCGGAGCCCATGCCGGTCAAGATGACGGCCAGCGTTGCCGTGCCGTAGATCTCGGCGACCGACTTGAACAGCGGGTCGACGGCGGGCTTGCAGAAGTTGACGGGCGGCGCGTCGCTGAGCTTGACCATGACGTCATTGCCGTTCTTGACGAGCAGCATGTGCTTGCCGCCGGGCGCCACGTAGATGTGGCCGGGCTGGATCACTTCGCCGTCGCGACCCTCGGCCGCCGGGCGACCGGCCGCCTTGGTGATGTGCTCGGCGAGAATGGCGGTAAACGTCGGCGGCATGTGCTGGGTGAGCACCACCGGCACCATGCCGATGGCCGACCCGATTTCGCCGAACAGCGCGTTGAGGGCCTGCGGGCCGCCGGTCGAGGAACCGATGGTCAGGATGCGCGGCCGAACCGAGGAATAGGAGCGAATGGTGAAGCTCGAGGGACGCGAGGCGCGGAGCGCACTCTGGGCGGGGGGAGCACCAGCCAACGCACCCGTCAGCGACCGCGCCATCGGCCGGCCGACCGGCGGCTGGCTGGGCAGGCCGCGTTTTCTGGCGCGCTGGCCGAGGTGGATGACCTTCTCGATCAGCTCACGGCGGAACTCGGCCGAGGTGGTGACGCCGGAGTTGGATTCCGGCTTCGGCACGTAGTCGGCCGCACCGAGCGACAGCGCCTTCAGCGAGATCTCGGCGTTGCGGCGGGTCAGCGTCGAGGCGACGACGACGACGAGGTTCCGCTTTTTCTCGATCAACAGCGGCAGGGCGGTGAGCCCGTCCATGTCCGGCATTTCGATATCGAGGATCACCACATCGGGATTGGACCTCAGAACATCGTCGACCGCCAAACGGCCATTGCGATGGCTGGCCACCACGGCAAGGTTGGGATCCTCGTCGAGCCAACGGCCGACAAGGCCGCGGATAACCACGGAATCATCGACGACCATCACGCGGATGGGGTCGGTGACGGCTCCGGAAGATGAAGGCGCGCGCGCGATGGCCGACATTGAATCGGTCTCCAATTTCGCATCGATCATTGAGAACCGTCAGAGAAGCCCGACTTCCTGGAACTTCGCTTCGACAATTTCGCGATCAAAGGGCTTCATGATGTATTCATTGGCGCCGGCGCGGATGGCGCGGGCGATGTGGCCCACGTCATTTTCCGTCGTGCAGAACACCACCTTGGGCGCGTCGCCGCCATCCAGCTTGCGGAGCTGGGCCAGGAATTCGAGACCATCCATGACCGGCATGTTCCAGTCGAGCAGGATGGCGTCCGGCATGGTTTCCTGGCATTTCTCGAGCGCCTGCTGGCCGTCTTCAGCCTCAAGGATCGTGAAGGACAGATCCTCAAGAATGCGCCGGGCCACCTTGCGGATGACGCTCGAGTCGTCGACCACGAGACAGGTCTTCATTGCTTTACTCCTGCGGCGGGTGATGCCGGCTTCTTGAGTCGTCAGGCGGCCAGATCGCCATGCATGCGACCAAGCACACGTTCGACGTCGAGGATGACCATCAGCTGTCCCGACAGGCGATGGACGCCGCCGGAGATTTCGGCCCAGCGGGGATCGAGGTTCGCCGGGTTGGCCTCGCGGACGGAGGCGTCGAGGTTGAGGACTTCGCCGACCTCGTCGATGATGAGGCCGTAGGATTCCCCACGATACTCGATGCCGACGGCCATGATGCCGTGGTTGCCTTCGCGCTGCGGCAGGCCGAGGCGGCGGCGCATGTTGATCGCCGTCACGATGCGGCCACGCAGGTTGAGCACGCCGGCCACTTCCGGCGCCGACAGCGGCACGCGTGTCATGCTTTCCGGCACGAAGACGTCATGCACCTTGTGGATCGGCAGGCCGAACAGCTGGCCGCCGATGAACACGGTGACGTACTGGGTCGAGCCCGAATGGCTGTCGTTGGCGGCGGCGCCCGGGGTATGGCTGGTGGCGGTCATGCTGCAATCCCATAGTCAGCGCTGGTGATTTCCTTGAGCGCGGCGATCAGGCCAGGACGGTCGAACTTGGCGACATACTCGTCGAAGCCGGACTGGCGGCCGCGTTCGATCGAAGCCGGTGTACACAGAGCCGACAGCGCGATGATCGGCGTATGCCGGAAGCGGGCATCGCGACGCAGCATCTCGGCGAACTCGAAGCCGCTGACCACCGGCATCTCGATGTCGGAGACGATGACGTCGAAGGTCACGCCCTCGCCGAGCTGGCGCATGGCCTCGGTGGCCGAGGCACAGACCGTCACGTCGAAGCCGGCAGCCTTCATCACCGGTCCCAGCATGTTGCGGAAGAAGGCGCTGTCGTCGATGAACAGCAGCTTGCGCGTCAGCGAGGCCGACGAGATTTCCTTGCGCTTGAACCAGTCCTCGAAGGCCAGCGGCAGGTAGTGGCCGATGTCGAGGATTTCGGTGGCCTTGCCCTTGATCACCGCCGAACCGAGCACGCCCGGCACGTCGGAACCGACCTGGATGTTCAGCGATTCCTCGACGATGTCGACGATCTCGTCGACGACGAGGCCCATCGACCGGCCGGCGTCGGAGAACACCAGCATCGGCTGGGTGCCTTCCTCGCGGCGGCGCACGTCGTAGTTCGGATAGACCAGCGGCATCAGCGAGCCGCGGTACTGCACGAGGTCGCGGCCGTTGGAATGCTCGATCTTCTCGATCTCGAATTCCTCGAGGCGGGTGACCAGCGACAGCGGCACCGCCTTGGGCTCGGGCGAGCCGGCGCGGAACAGCAGCATGGAGATCTTGGCGTCGTTGTTGACACCGCGGGCACCATCGGCGTTGGCGTGGCTTTCGAGCGTGTCGGAGGTCACGGTGGTGCTGATGGCGCTGGCGACGCCGTTCGGGTCGACGATCATGATCACCGAGCCGTCGCCGAGAATGGTGTTGCCGGAGAACATGGTGATGTGGCGCAGCATCTTCGACATCGGCTTGACGACGATTTCCTCCGTGTGGAAGACGCCGTCGACCACCAGGCCGAAGGTGACGTTACCGACCTGCATGACGACGATGAAGCCCTCGTCCTCGCTCTTTTCGGCCGACACTTCGACCTTGAGCAGGCCGGCCAGCGGCACCAGCGGCAACAGCTTGTTCCTGAGGCG
>Ga0316613_10002450_pt1 | contig 11933 bp, 5 predicted proteins | sample OWC_soil_day10_C_2_FD_207647 | JGI IMG/M metagenome (GOLD analysis project Ga0316613, IMG submission 207647) | Wetland soil microbial communities from Old Woman Creek delta, Ohio, United States - OWC_soil_day10_CT_b | ecosystem: Environmental > Terrestrial > Soil > Wetlands | place: USA: Ohio...
TTGTATAAGACTAAAGTAATATTGCGTAGCTATTTCACGACAGGCATAATCGCGTCCTTTTGTCGGGCGGTACCTCATGGCGATTATGCCGATACTATTACGCCGTTTCTTTCAGGCTGCGGTTCTGCTGCTTCTGGGGTTAGCCATGGGCGCGCAAGCCAGCCAGGTGAACCTTGCAGGCTTTGCCTTCGCCGGTGACTTCAAGACGGCTCCCCAGCGCTTTCCCTATAGCTACAAGATTTTCGAGCGTTACAAAGCGCAAAAGAATTCCCTGTCTGCCAAGGTGCTGCAGCGCAGCAGCGATGTCAAGCCCGCCGGATTCGATCTTGCCCCGGCTGGCGCGCTCGTCAATCTCAAAAACAGCGATCAGGCGCTGATGGTCGTGCTTGTCCTGACAGACGAAATCGTTTCAAGCGAAGACTACGGGAGCTATTACAAGACATTCGTCAACCTGCGCGGCAATCTGATGATCTTCGATTACAAGGCGCAGGCGGTTGTCCGCACCTATCCGCTGAGTACTGTCCTGTTCGATGCCACGCCGTCTTCGCCGTCGCCGGAAAGGATCGAGCAGTTTGTCGAAGGCCTGCTGGCTGGCGACGAAGGGCAAAGCATGATCAGCCTCTTCGCCAAACGGCTGGCTTCCGCAGAACTGCCGAAGGAAGGCACGCGGACGCTTCAGGTGAAGAACGTCGAGGTGGCTCAAAAGGCGCTCGACATGATGCCGGAACCTTTCCGCAAGAACCCGAAGATGGCCGGCACCATGGTTGCGGATGCCTTTGCCTCGATCCTGTCTGCAAAGACGGGCGTGCCACTTCTTCCGAACGGTGTCAGCGCCGTCGATGGCGTGATGATGATGCGCCTCGAGAATGGCGACGACTACAAACTCAAGGTCAGCACCGGCGATTATCTGTTTGATCTGAAGATCAACGGCTTCATCAAGAAGAAGATTGAAGAAAACAACGTCGGAGTTTCCTACGTTTACGGCGTCTATTCGAACCTCCACTTCTATGAACCCAGTCTCGGGACCGACTTCATCAACTCGGACATCAAGAATGGGGAATCCGTGGTGGTGCCGGTTTCTCAAGTCAGTAGTGACGACTTCCCCGGCTACAAGGACGCGATCAACGGGCTTTACCTGAAACTTTCCGCATTCCTGGCCGAGAAAGGCGAACCGAACAGCAAGTGGATCGGTTCCGCCGCTTCAGCCAAAGACATTACCTCGCAACTTGAATCCGCTCAGAAAATCATAAGGAACTGCAAATGAAAAAATTATGGCTATGCCTTGCTGCACTGGTGTTGTCGTTCCAGTGTCATGCCCAGGTGGTGACCGCCAAAGGCGTTGGCACGGTGAAGTATGGCTGGAGCCTGTCTGCCGAAGACAAGGACAAAGCCTTCGTCGCCGCGCAGGTGTCGGCTGTTGAACGCTACTTTGCCGAAAACGGGGAAGCCGAGTCGGAAAACTTCGAAGCCATCCAGCCGACCATTGAAGCTAACCTCGATAAGTTCATCCTGTCGAGCACGGTCATTAACGAACAGAATCAGGAAGGCATGAAGAAGTATTCCGTGTCTGTCCGTGTTGAACTCAACGTTGCCAAATTGCGTTCGACAATCCGCAAGAACAGTGCGACGGCGAAAGCCGGGCCGAACGGTCAGAAGTCTCCGCTCGTCTATGTCTTCGTCGGACGTGAGGCTGCCAGCGTGCGTAGCTACGATGCCCGCGTGGTGAAACGCGCCGAGCTGACCACCGAAGCTTCGCTGGAAAGCTCCGAGTCGAGCAAAGGATCCGAAGGCGAACGTATCCGTGGCAACCAGATCGAAACGTCCGCCTCGCGTCAGGACAAAGCCCATGCGAAGGAGAAGCTCTCCGTCCAGGCCGAAACCGGGGGCAGTACCACCCGCAAAGCAGACCAGACGAGCTATCGCCTCCTGCCCATGAACAACACCAAGACTTCGATCACCAGCGTCTTCTCGCAGGGTGGCTTCCAGGTCGCGGAACCTGAGTTTGTTCTGCAGGACAGCGACATGAAGGCGGTGACGGGCGATTTTTCGGCGGGTAACGATCTCCAGCCTTCGACCATGCGCGCTGTCGTTGGCTCGCTGCGCAAGAACCAGATTCCGCTCCTGATCCTGGCCACGCTCGATGTCGGCGCTCCGATGCAGGATGACGCGACGGGCATGCAGCGTGTCGCCGTGACGGTCACCGGCCGCATCCTCGATGTCTCCAATGCCTTCCCGCGTGAAGTGGCCTCCGTTCCTGCCGTGCAGTATTTCGGCGTCGGGCCAGATAACGCAACCGCCCAAGGCAAGGCGCTCAAGGAAGCCTCGCTTGCCGCAGCCCGTGAGGTGGTCGCCCGCATCAACGCAGCAGGTATTCAGTAAAAAACCGCTGGACTGGCAGGCGAACGCCGCTGCCAGTCCGTCCAGAAAACCGCAACATCGTCCCTCTATACAACAAACAGGATCAAATACATGAAAAGCAAATTCTCCGCCGTAATCATTGGTGCTTCCCTGTGCGCTCTGTCCAGCGTGGTCTGTGCCGCTGGCCTCGGCAGTTTGACCAGCGCGATTCCCGGCGCTGGCTCGGGTTCTTCCAGTTCGTCGGCATCTCCCGACAGCATCGTCAACAAGTACGTCGCCGGTTCGAAGAACGTCAATAGCGCCGACATCAAGATGCTGCGTGCCGTTGGCCTCAAAGACGAAGCGGATCGCGCCGAACTTCAGGCCAAGAACCTGACCGAAGGGGCAACCAAGGACGCGCTTGAAGAATCTGCCAAGTCGCAAACGGAGAGCAGCAAGGCGCTTGAAGCAAAGCTGGCCAGCGGCAATGTGCAGATGGATGCCCAGAGCAAGGAGTTGTTTGCTTCCGGGATGGCAGATCTCGGCAAGGGGCTTCTGCAATACACCGCCATGAGCAAGGAAGTATCGGGTTTCAAACCGGGCCCAACCTCGGTCGGTGGCTCCACGATGTCCGCCGTCTACGTCGCCAAGACCTTGCCGGAATCGATCAAGAACCTCGCCAGCACGCTCAAGAGTTCGGTCTCCTTTGCCAAGACCAACAACATCCCGGTGCCGAAGGAAGCGGCTGACGCGACGTCGGCCATCTAGTCCTTTCCCTTACTCGGAATAAAAAGCGGGGTCAGACAAGCCTGTCTGGCCCCTTGTTTTATCAGTCCCCCTCGATTGTATCGCCATGAAGAAATCACTTATCGCTGTCATGGTCGCCTGTGCATTGAGTGCATGCGACAAACAACCCGCCGCGCCGGAAAAGCCCCAGGAGCCCGTGATCGAGAAAACGGAAACCAAGGCGGAAAACAAGACGCCGCCGGTTCCGGACGTTGGATCAATCAAGCACGAAACCGTGTCCGCCAAGGGCGTCGGCATGACGCCCGGCGCGGCGGTCAATGAGGCGCTCAAAAACGCCGTCATGCAGGTCAATGGCGTGACCGTCGATGCGGCCAGCGCCAACCTGAATGTCGTGGCCGAGGCGGTCGCCACCGTCGACGTCTACTCGGATCAAGGCCACGATTCCGCCAAGGCCGAGGCAACGCTGCGCGGACAAGCCTATGCCGAGCAGATCGTTACCCGCTCCAACGGTGTTGTTACGTCCTTCAAGGTGCTGACTATCCAGCCGCCGGCCAAGGACAAGGGCCAGTATGTTGTCGACATCGAGGCCCAAATCGCCAAATTCGCGGCACCGGCCGATGCGGGAAAAATCAAGATTGTCGTTGCACCGCTGCGCACGAAACAGCAGAACTTCACTATCGCCGGACGGACTGTTCCCGCGCGTGAAGTTCTGGATGCGCTGCAGCGCCAGATCATCGATGCCTTGGCCCAGACCGGCCGTTTCACCGTGCTGGATCGCCAATTCAGCGATGAGATTCAGGGCGAGCTCGATATGATCTCGGCGGGAGAAACCAGCAACACGAATGTTGCCAAGCTCGGCCAGGCGCTTTCGGCGGATCTCATCTGGATCGGGGAAATCAACAATTTCGCGTACAACAAGAATGTTCGGCAGCTGCGTACTTCCGATCGCGAGTTGGTGAGCTACTCCGGCGGCTGGTCGATGTCGCAGCGCCTCGTGAATGTTGCTACCCGACAGATCCAGCAATCATCCACATTGCAGGGCAGCGCGGATGCCAAGGGGCCGACAACCATGGATCGCGGCGTGGATGCCACTCAGACAGCGACGACGATGGAAAGCGATCTCGTCAAGAAGGCGACCGAAGCCATCCTGTTGCGCAGCTTCCCCATCTCCATTGTCGAACGTACGGGCAACCAGGTGGTTTTGAGCCAGGGAGGCGCCGTCCTGAAAGAAAAGTCGCGCTACCGCGTTTATCTCATGGGCAAGGAAGTAAAAGATCCGCAAACGGGGCAGTCGTTGGGCCGGATGGAGTCGCCTTGCTGTGATCTTGTCGTCGATCGCGTCACGCCGACCATGTCCTATGCAACGCTCGAAAACGTGACGATCCAGCTTGATAACGTCGAGGCCGGATCGTTGCAGCTCCGCGAGCCCTTGCCGCCTGCACGCAAGCCGGACAGTAACGCGGAAAAGACCGAAGCGCCCAAAGCCGAACGTGCGCAGAAGCCGGCAGGCAAGCCGGCCGGAGCATCCGGCAAGAGCGTCGAGAAAGGTGCCGGTCAGGACGACTGGTAGCAGGGCCATTACGCCGCGCGCAGGCGGCGGTTCAACGGCGCGCCTGGCTTTTCAGCGAGCGGACTTCGAAGGTCACCTCGTCGAGAAGCTTGTTCTGCGCGTCGACCAGGCGCAGGCGGTGGTGGCCGGGTTGCGGGAGCCAGCGGACTGCGCTGTTGGCGCGGGCCAGCGGCTTGTTGTCCAGTTCCCACTTCCAGGCCGTCCCTGCGGCGCCGCTCAGCTGGAACTCGATGCGCTGGAGGCCGGGAGGAATGTCCGGGTCAAGGGCGAGCACCGTGCCGTCTGCGGGGTAGCTGATGCGGGCCAGTGCGTTGGCTCCGGCCTGGCGGATCACCGCCTGTTCGGTTCCGGCGATGAACCATTCATCGCGCGCCGGTTCGCGTTCAGGCTGGAAGCGGATGCGCTGGCGGACGAGTCCCGCGGGTGGCGCGGGTGGTTGGCTCGGCACGGAGGCGCGACCGTGCGCGGGATCGCCGCGTTGCAACCAATCCATGACTTCGCGCCAGATTGGCGCCGCGCCGCTGATGCCGGAAACGTCGTGCATCGGATCGCCGCTGGCGTTGCCGACCCACACGGCGACGGTGTAGCGGCGCGAGAATCCCGCGCACCAGTTATCGCGCATGTCCTTGCTGGTACCGGTCTTTGCGGCTGCCCAGTAAGGCGTGGCGAGCCAGGATTCGAGGCCGAAGGTGGCGGCGCGCGCGTTGCGGTCGCTCAGGATGTCGCCGACCTGAAAGCTCGCTGTGGGCGCAAAAGCGGAATGGGGCTTCCCTGTGAACACCTCGGCGCAGCCTTCGCGCCGGCAGGGAATGGGGGCTTCGCCGCGACCGGGCGTGGCGCGCAGGGGCGTCCATTGACCGCCGTTGGCAAGGCTGCGGTAGGCGTTGGCCAGCATGAGCAGCGAGATGTCGGCCGAACCCAGCGCCAGACTGTAGCCGTACCAGTCGCCGTCCTGGCGCAGACTGGCGAAACCGGCGGCTTGCAGGCGGCGCAGGAAGGACTCGGGACCGATGCGGACCAGCGTGCGCACGGCCGGAACGTTGAGCGAGCCGGCCAGCGCGTGCCGGACCGAAACCCAGCCCCGGTAATGCGGCTCATAGTTCTGCGGGGCGTAGAGGCCGTTGCCGGTATTGAGCGTGAGCGGCGCGTCTTCGATCAGGGACGCCGGAGTCAGCGTGCGCGTTTCGAATGCCTGCGCGTAGAGGAAGGGCTTGAGGGTTGATCCGGCCTGGCGAAGCGCCGTGACGCCATCGACCTCGGCCGCGCCCGAGAGGTCGCCGCTTGAACCGACCCAGGCGAGTATTTCGCCGTTCGCGTTATCCAGCACTATGACCGCGCCGTCCTCCACGTTCTGCCGTCGCAGGGCGCTGAGGTGGCGGCGCAGCGCTTCGCGGGCGAAGTACTGCAGGGAATAATCGAGGCTGGAACGCAGCGATTGCCCAGGTTTGTCGAGCACCTTGCGGGCCAGGTGCGGCGCCAGTTGCGGTGCGCCGGTGTCCTGCATGCGCGCGCCGCCGCCCAGGGTGAATGTGGCGAAACTGGGCAGCGCCTCGCATTCACTATCGCGGCCCGTCTCGCGCAGCAGGTTGCAGGCGCGAGCGGCCACCAGTGCTGGGGCAGAATTCGGCGAACGCAGCAGGGCAGCGGCCAGTGCTGACTCCCGCTCGTCCAGACCGTGCGGCCACTTGCCGAACAGCTGCTGGCTCATGGCGCTGACGCCCTGCAATTCGCCCCGGAACGGCACGAGATTGAGATAAGCCTCGATGATCTGGCGCTTGCTCCAGGTGGCTTCCAGGCGGACGGCCGCAGCGGATTGCGAAATCTTGGCGAAGAAGGAGCGCCTGCCCCGGCGCTGCCCTTCCTCTTCTAGCAGACCGACCAACTGCATGGACAGGGTGCTGGCGCCGCGCGTCCGCTTTCCCCAGAAATTGCTCCATGCCGCCTTGCCTGCGGCACGCCAGTCGACCCCGTCGTGCTCTAGGAAGCGTTTGTCTTCCGAGACGATCACGGCGCGCACCAGTGCCGGCGAAATCTCGGCCAGCGGTGTCCACGCCAGACGGCGCACGCTCTTGTCGATGCGCAGGGTATGCAGCAACTGTCCGTCGCGCGCGAGCAGCGTGGCATCCGAGGAGGTGTAGTCGCGCCTGACCTCGGCAAACCCGGGCAGCGCCAGGGCGGGCTGGACGGCCAACCCCAGCAGGCCGAGCAGGATGACCAGCCCGCGCCGCGGACTGGTCAAGGGGAACGATACGCGAATCACGGAATCGGGCGGCCGGAGATCAATCCTCGACCTTGACCCGCGCATTCGGCACCTCGCCGAAAACGTCGGGCGCGTACATGGCTTCGACGCGCGTCGGCGGGAGCGCGAAACTGCCGGCGTTGTTGAGCCGTAGCGTGTACTCGATGGTGAACCGTCCCTTCGGCAGCCAGGCGTAGTAGGCGCGGAAGGCGTTGAAACTGCGCTCGACATAGGTTGGTACCATGCCATGCACGCTGCGGTTTTCATCGAGCGTGCCGATGCTCGAGTCGCGTCCGTCGCCATCGCCGAGAATGCGGGCACCGGCCGGAATGGGGTCGCTCAACGCAACCCAGGTCATCTCGTTGTCGGCGTCGACATTCAGCGTGACGCGCCACAGATCGCCGCGGCTGATCTTGCCTGGAACCTTCTCCTGGACGGGGTTGACCTGACGGCTGATCCGGTAGCCCATGGCGCGGGCCGGGCCGTCCGGGATAGCGGCCAGCACCTGAATCGTGGCCCACGGCTTGCCGCTGCCGTGATGGGTCACGTTCAGCGCGTCGTCCTTGCCGGCCGGAGTTGGCCAGGGCAGGGCGATGGGCGGACGCGGTTCGTCGGCGACCTTGCTCCAGTCGATTTCACCGCTCGCCTTGCCGAGCGTTGCCTGTGTTTTTCCGTCGACCGGATTGCGTTCGAATTTGCGGGCGAAGCTGTCGAGCGTGACGCGCGCCCAGGCGTTGGCCGTCGTCGTCAGCCAGCGGCCGCGCACCTGGCGCTCCATGGCGCCCTGCACCAGCCTCGGCAGATCGTCCTTCCAGTCGGGGTTGTCGAGCATGGCTTCAATGAGGCGGAAGGCATTGGCGTCGGCATTGAGCATCATCCACCACCAGTAGTCTTCGCGCTCGGTGGTGAAGGCCAGTCGGCTGCCGGCATAGGACAGCCGGTTGCGCAGTTCCTGCTGCGCTTCTGCGAGTTTCTTTTCGCGTTGCGGTAGATCGTCGATGCGCCGGACGACCTGATACCAGTCGATCAGCGCGCCGGTCGGCAGGCGCAACGGATCGATGTCGAGCGCCGCAACGGTGCGTGTCGGCTTCTGCCCCTGTCGCGTCAGCGCCTGCAGGATGTTGAGGCGGCGGAAGAGCAGGGCGTCGCTCCCGGAGGGCGACCACTCATTCGTCTTGACACGCCCTTCCGCATAGGCGGTGAGGCCTTGCAACATGCGCTGCTTGCTCTCTTCGGGAATGGCGAAGCCGGCCAGGCTGGTCACGTCGAGGAGGTAGGCAGTCAGCGTGGCGCTGCCGGGCGTTCCGGGGAAATACCCGGCCAGGCCGTTGTTGTCGAGTTGGCCGGGCAGGCTGTCGGCGATCGCCTGCCAGCGCGCGGCATCGTTAAGGCCGACCGCGATCGAGGTCTTCTGCTCAAGGCAGGAGAACGGATAGCTTTCGAAGAAGCGGCGCAGACCCGGAGGCACCACGGCCAGTTTCGGCGACAGGCTGATCTCCAGCCCGCCCTTGCCGGGCAGGGCTCCTGCGGGCGGCGTGACGCCGACGTCGTACTTGCCTTCGATGCGCGTGAAATTGGCCTGCTGAACCGTGACCGGCACAGCGGGCGCCACCTGTTGCACGATCTTCAGCGCATCTTGGGCATTGCCGCCTTCTTCGCGCGCACTGATTTCCCAGTTCTGCTGGGTGATGCCTTCGCCGGTTTTTGTCTCCCAGTTCAGTTCAGCAGCACCCTCGGGGTCGATGGCGAGTTTCTTTTCGGGCAGTGCCGTTTCCCCGTTCTTCGCGTGGACGCTTACCGTCATCTTGCGCGCCGTGCCGTTGCGCAGCGTCAGCATGGCCTTGAAGCTGTCGCCTTCGCGCACGAGCGGCGGGATGCCAGAGATAATCTGCAAATCCTGACGGGTGCGCACGCTGCTGCCGCCCGTGCCGAACAGGCCGGCACCGACGGTGGCGACGCCGACCAGGCGGAATTCGCTCAGCGAATCGTTCATCGCTACCTTGAGCGTCGCGCTGCCGTTGGCATCGAGCTTGATGCGCGGTTGCCAGGCGAGGAGCGTGTCGAAAAGCTCGCGTGCCGGCGCGCGACCGCCCCCGCCGCCCGGCGGCAGGGCTTTTTTGCCGAAGTGGCGTTTGCCGATCACCTGCGATTGCGCGGTGGCCGTTTCGACGCGATAGCCGCGCTGTTGCAGCAGGGCGTCGAGCAGGTTCCAGCTGTCGTTCGGGCGCAGGTCGAGCAAGGCCTGGTCGACGGCGGCGAAAGCGACTTCGCTGCCGGCCGGGGCCGGCTTGCCATCCGGTGTGGTCACGCGGATCCTGACCGTGGCTTCCTCGCGGGGACGGTAATCGGCTTTGTCGGTGCTGATATCCACCTTGAGCTTGAAGCCGTCCGTGCCCACGGAAATTTCGCCGAGGCCCAGGCGGTAGGCGGGTTTGGCGAGGTCAACCATGGCGGTCGGCTGGTCCGGGTTCCACCACTCCTTGAACCAGGCGACCGGTTCGCGCCAGCCCCAGCGGAAGAAGCTGTACCACTTGAGCGGTTCGACGCGCCCGCGCACGGCGAGCACCGAAACGAATACGTTCGGCCCCCATTCCGCCTTGACCGGGACTTCAATGGTCGGCTTGAAGCGCGAGAGCGGCAGGACGAAGGTATCGATGATGACGTCGGCTTCAACCGAAATCAGCGCCGTGGCTTCGCGGAAGGGCGTGCGCACCTGGAAGCGCGCGGTTTCGCCCGGCTGGTAGCTCTTCTTTTCCGGGATGACGTCGATGCGATCCTGGTTGCCGGCGGTGAACCAGAGGTCGCCGCCGCCGCTGACCCAGTAGCTCGTGCTGGAGCGGGCCGTGTTGCCCTGGCTGTCGCGTGCCTCGGCCAGCAGGTAGATCGCGCCCGGATCGCTCTCCTTCGGTTCGCAGAGCAGCAAGCCGCGACTGTCGGTATTCCCGTTGCAGACTTCGCCGATGTCCTGATATTCCTGCCGGTTCTCGTACGCGTAGAAGCCGCCCACGATGCGCCGGCGGTGGCTGTAGTCGACGCGCCGCTTGGCCTTGACACTGACGGACTGGCCGGCGATCGGCTTGCCCTCGGTGTCGAGCACGGCCACCTCGATGCGGTTCTTGCCGCCACTTGACGCCCAGTCGGCGACCTTGATACCCACGGTGAGTGCGGCCGGCCACAGTTCGACGCGGCCGTGCAGCGTCTGGATTTCGCCGTTCGGGTCCGGGAAGGTCATTTCCGCGTAGACCTCGCTCGGTCCCTTCGGCTTGCCGGGCAGAACGACGTCGAGCTTGCCGGCGCCGGCCTTGTCCAGCGTGACGGCCTGGCGGTCGAGGATCAGCGTTTCTTCCTCGCGATTGGCTTCCACCTTGAAAGCGCTGAGGGCGGCGGCGTCGAAGTCGATATGGAAGTTGTAGGCCTCGTAACCCTTGTAGGTCGGCCAGCGCGGACGCAGAGTCGCCGAAACCTGGACTTCGGCGTTCTTGGCTGCGCCGCCATTAAGGAAGGAAAGCCCCAGCGCCAGCGGCACCTTGCCCGGCGCCACCTGCCGCGCCGGAACGCCTTGCACGCTGCCGGTGAACACGGGGAGACGGAAATCGGCGACGCGGAATTCGCCGCTGTGCTGCTCGCCCCGCTTGCCGCCGCTGAGCACGATCTCGTAGGTGCCAAGCTTGGCGGATTCCGGCACTTTCCAGCTGTTGGTGGCGCTGCCCTGGTTGTCCCAGTTCAGCGGCTGGGTGTATTCGGTACCGCTCTCGCTATGGCGAATGACCAGCTTTGTCGGCAACAAGGCGGCATCGGGCAGGGTGAAACCCTTGCTGTTGCGACTGCGCGCCAGGTGTTTCATCGAGAGCGTTTGTCCGAGCCGGAACAGGCTGCGGTCAAGGACGCTGTGAATCTTGAAGTCGCTGATGTCGCCCCAGCTTTCGACGCCGAAGCGCCAGGGTTCGATCCCCTCATTCCAGTCGGAGCGCACGAAGCTGAAGTCGCCATCCAGGCGGGCGCTGGCGAACAGGAAATGGCTGTCCTTGCAGTTCGGGATGCGCAACGCTTGGTCGATGAGGGCGCGGCCTTGCGTATCGGTCGTGCCTTGCCAGAGCGACTGTCCGTCGCAGCCGGAAACGCGGACCTCGGCGCCGGCGACCGGCTTGCCGCTGTCGAGGGTGGTGACCCACACCAGCGCGTTGTCGCTGCCGGTCTTCAGGTGCACGGCCAGGTTGGTGACCAGCGCGGCGGCGCGCACGTACATCGGCTTGGGCGTAGCGAGCAGGGCGTTGCCGAGCAAGCGGCTTTCGATTTCGACGATGTGGTAACCCGGCTGCTTGAGCGGGATGCCCATCACCTCGAATTCGGTGCTGCCGCCGGGTTTGGGCAGATCCTGACGGACGACGCCGGCGCGCCCCTTGAGGAAGGAAAGCTCGCGTGCGTAGAACGGGTCGATGAAATCCTGCATTTCGCCGTCGACCTCGATTTTCACCTTGTGCGTCTGGTACTCGAATTTTTCCAGGGCCAGCATGGCCGCGATCACATCGGCGTCCTCGGTCAGGCGCTGGGCGCTGAAGCGGTGATTGCCGGGCAGCGCGAGGCTGGCGGTTTTCAGCGAGGCCTCGACGTTGCGCAAGGTCACGGGCAACAGGCCGCCTTCCTTCAATTCGACGATGCCGAAGTTGCCGGGGAACTTGGCGAGCGGCGGCAAGCCGCCCGTGCGTGTCTTCAACGGGAAATTCGAGGCGTTGGCGAGCGGACGCCCGATTTCGTCCTTGAAGCCCGACGGCAGTTCAAGCGTGAGTTCGGCGTTCTGTGGCAATGGGCCGGGGAACGTCACCGAACTGAAGGTGGCTTGCTTCTCGCTCTCCCTCTGGTTGGGATCGAGCGGCGAACGCTTGCCGTCCGGCGTCAGCAGCTTGAACTGGCCGATGAGCTTGGCGTCGAAGGGCGCATTGAAATTGAGCGTCAGGCCCGAGAGCGGCGAGCACGGCGCGCCGGCTTTTTCGCGTTCGCACGTGAGGCTGGCCTTGAAGGCTTCGCGCACGTTGAAGACGA
>Ga0316613_10002452_pt1 | contig 11932 bp, 10 predicted proteins | sample OWC_soil_day10_C_2_FD_207647 | JGI IMG/M metagenome (GOLD analysis project Ga0316613, IMG submission 207647) | Wetland soil microbial communities from Old Woman Creek delta, Ohio, United States - OWC_soil_day10_CT_b | ecosystem: Environmental > Terrestrial > Soil > Wetlands | place: USA: Ohio...
ACGGCAGGGCGAGGTTCCCGCCCAAGGCGTTACCCTCCAGGGCCGAAAGCACCAGCAGCGGCAACCAAGCCAGGAGCGAGATGACCAGGACGCGTCGTTTCACCAGCATCAGTGCGTCGTCGGACAGGCGAGTCCGGCACAGCAATTGGAACAAGGGTCCGCCGAGGACCAAAGAAAAATTCTGACGATCCTCTGCGGTAATGTTGCTGGGCGCAGCTGCTCGGGTCTTCATTGGCGGAGTCCTCTTTCCATGTTCCTGTTTTCTGTCGCCCCAGCGTAACGCTCTTTCCGGTTCAATGACAGGTCTCCTGTTCCGACTGTAATCGACCCCTGGTCCAGAGCCGCTCCATGGAGGCTCTGCTGCCGGGTGGCTCGTCAGCCCGGCTCGCGTGCTTGCCCATGGGGAGGTCGAGCCGGGGCCGCATACCACTGCTCGCGGGGGACTATCTTGGGTTGTTCCGGGTCTCCCTCGTAGGCCGGTGTCATTATCTGGACTCCGTACTCGTTGAACAGATCGAGGATGTTGCGATGCAGCTCGGTGTAAAGCCGATCCATGGCGTGGGAGTCGTCACAGAACGCGTTGATCTCGTAGATGACGCAGAAATCCCCCAGCGTCTTGTGCATCACGAACGGTGGTGGCTCCCGCAGCAGGCCGGGCGTGCGTGCGGCCGCCTCGAGCAGCATCGCTTCCACCTGGCGCCACGGCGTCTCATAGCCGATCCCCACCGTCGTGTGCAGGATCAGCCCGGCCTTGCGTGACAAGGTCGTGTAGTTAACCACTTCGCCGTTGATGATCGTCGAATTCGGGATAACCACAATCTCATTCTTGACGGTGCGCAAGTAACTCACCAACATCCGCACCTGATCCACATCGCCAACGAATTCTCCTATCCGGACACGGTCGCCGACCTTGAACAGTTTTCGGTAGATCATCGTGTAGCCGGCGATCATGTTGCTGATCACCGACGACGAGCCAAGCGAGAAAATGACGCCGATGAACAGCGACACACCCTTGAACGCCTCGGAACTCGACCCGGGGATGTACGGATAGGCCACGATGACCGCGAACGCGACAACCACTATTTTGACCAGCCGGTAGGTCGGAATAGCCCAGTCCTGCTCGAAATCGGTCAAGGTCACCTTGCCTTCGGCTATGTTGTCGAAAAAGAGCCGGATCAATTTCAGCGCGTAGCGGGTGATGAAGTACAGGACCAGGAGGAACCCCAGATTCGGCAACGCTTCGAGAAAGCCACGCCCAATAGTGCGCAGTGGGTCGACAAGCAGCATGATCAGATTGCTGGCAAACCCGCGTGTCCAAGGAAACAGCATCAGAACGCTGCTCAGGTAAAGATAACCGGCCGCGAGAATCGTCGTTACCCAAAACAGTCTTAGCGCGCCACCCAGCAGCACCCAGAGTTGTTGGGCGCGCAGAATACTGAGTCCAAACACGTTGACGTCACGAACTCGTTTGCCGAGGCTTCCGTCCTTGAGCCGGCTCGCACGTCGAAATAGCACCAAGCTGGCCCACAGGACCAGAAAGAAAGCCAGCGTCGCACCGGCCGCAAATAGCGCGTTGCGCCCCAGAATGGCGGGGGCTCTGTCGTGCCGCCAGGTGTCTACCGCCTCGCCGATCCGAATGACGATGGATGCGGCCAGAATATTCGGGGCAACGCCCTCCAGGCGGGCGTCAGCGTCATACACCGCCATCAACAGCGTGTTATCGGCCATCACCACGGCGACGTCGGGCTGTGCGTTGTCGATGCGCAACTTTTCACGGGTAAAGGTCGGGTCAGCTGCCAAAGAGACGATCCGTTGCGCGATGATGCCGGCTCGCTTGTCGGCGGGATACGCCGACGTGCCACGTACCCGGAAGAGAGCGGCGCCATCGACCACGACCGGCGCACTCATTTCTTCCGCAACATGTTCCTGAGCTTCCTTTTCCGGCGGGGTAGCCGCGGCCATCGCTGCGGAGGAGCAAAGCAGCAGCAAGCACCATCCCAGCCACTTGAACAGCATTTGCTTTAATGTTCTCCCGCTTGTCATTGCACACCTCTCTGATGACCGGATCGGCTGTAGCGCCTCTAGAAGCTGAATAAGGGGCCGAGGTAGAGGTACAGGCTCCCTTCCCCGGTATTATTGCGCCCGTAGGCGAAATACAGCGGCCCGATCGGCGTGTCCGCTCCGACAAAGACGCTGCCTCCCAGGATGTTGTGCCCCTTGCCGATGTCGCCGGTTTTTTGCCAGACGTTGCCGGTTTCGACGCTCGCGCCCGCATAGGCCTTGAACTGCTGGATGTCGTTGATCCGGCGCATATATATCACCCTTGCCAGGGCAGCCTGCTGGCCGGTCAGCCTGTCTTCCGGGAAGCCGGACAGACGAAGGAAGCCGCCGAGACGGTTGAGGCTCTGGATAGGAGCAGTGCCCTTGACGGTCGTGTTCAGCGTCAGGCCGCCTACCAGCGTATGGCGTCCCCAGGTGCGCGCCAGGAAGAACCCGGCGTTGGCCTGATCGAAGTCGGTGTCCGCGCCGAAGTCCCTGCGCGACACTCGCCATTCGGCGCGGGCGAAGTGCCCGTTGCGCGGAAAGTAAAGGCTATCCATTTTGTCGTCGCTCAAGCGCAGGAAAAGATCTCCCGTGTCGAAATCCCGATCCGGGGCAGGGGCGCCGGTACCGACTTCGATGTTGCCGTTGCGGCGCAAATAGCCTAACCGCGCTTCGCCCCAGGTGCCGAATTGCCGCCCTATGCCTACCTCGATCCCCGGGCCGCTAACATGCAGTTCGGCCGTGTTGTTGCCTTTATCATCGAACGTGTTCACGTTCCTCGTTTGATAGGCAATTCTGCCGAAACCAAAATAGCGCGCCCCCGGGTCGAGCGGCTGGAAGATCTCTGTGAAAACCATAGGCTCGTCCCCGATCTGCAGGCCCGTTCGCCATTCCCCGTTCAAGGGGTTGATCGCCGTACGCGTATAAGTCACGCCGAGCCTGAACGCTGCGTCACCGGAGAAATTGCTGGAGGTGATAAGGCCTGTCTGCAGATAGCCGGGGCCCCACGGCTTTTCTTTTGTCCGCACGACGAGTCCGGACTTTCCGTCCTCCTCGACGACCTCGTAGCGGACCGAGTCGAAGATCTCCAGTCCGTAGATCTGCTGGATGTCGTGCTCGAGTAGCGCGATATCGAGAGGCTCGCCGGGTTTCACCGAAATATGTTGGGCGATGACTTCATCGCTGACGCCCGACTTGTTCTCGATGCGGACGAAGTCGATGCGCGGCGGCTCGCTGTAGGTCGACTTCCGGGACGCCATGTGAACCTGGTAGCTCTGCTCGGCAACGGAATACCGACCAAGTGCCTCGGTGGCATTTTTTGCAGCCTGTGCGCCGAGTGGAATCGCCTCTTTGACGCGGTCAAAACTGCCCGCGCCGATCTCGCCCAGTTCGACGGATATGCGCACGTCCCTGGATGACAACGTCTTCAATTGTTGCCGTGAGTTGATAACGAACAGAAAATTGACCATCTGCGCGGCGACGTCGAGGCCGGAAGTGATTTCCTGTCGCGTCAGCATGGCGGTGCCGAGTTCGGATACGATCAGCACATCGGCGCCCATCTCCCTCGCCACGCTGACCGGGATGTTGTTGGCAATGCCACCATCCACCAGCAACTTGCCATCCATTTCGACCGGATCGAACGCCCCGGGCACGGCCATGCTGGCGCGAATCGAACGGGCGAGGTTGCCCGATTTCAGGACAACCTCTGCGCCTGTCTCCAGATCGGCCGCGACCGCCCGGAAAGGGATCGGCAACTTGTCGAAATCGTGGACAGCGGCGACCCGCTGCGTCAGCCGGTTCAGTTGCAGATCGAACTTCTGCCCCTGGATATAGGCCAGCGGCAATTTGATCTTGCCGTCGCCGAAACCGGGCTTGGCTTTGAACAGGTACAAGGCATCGTCAGTCTTGCGCCGGAAAGAGCGGTCGGCGCGTTCGGGCGCGTCGACGAACAGGTCAGTCCAATCGATTTCCTCTATGGCCTTCTCGATCTCCTGCGGCGTCATGCCGGCGGCGTACAGGCCGCCGACGATGGAACCCATGCTGGTGCCAACGACGTAGTCGATGGGGATGCGCAATTCCTCGATGACCTTCAGCACGCCGACGTGCGCCGCTCCCTTGGCGCCGCCGCCGGCCAGCACCAGACCGATCTTAGGGCGCGCCTGGGCCTGGGCGCTGCGGTCCGCACGAGGCACTTCCGTGGCGGCACCGAGTCCGAGCGCGAAGAAGAGCACGCTGCCAACCAACAGTTGGCGACCATGTCGGACGCATCGCGTTGCTGAATCAATCCTCACGGTTCTCTCCTTGGGTTGTCTTTTGCGACAGGTACAGCCACGCCGGCATCTGGGCCCACCCGAGCGCCGGGGATTCCGACGCGGATGCGGCCGGAAAAGTCCGCCGCCTGGTCCGCCTTCTTTGCACGCGCATTGACATGGCCAAGGCGTTGCAGGTCGGCGAATGGCACCCCCGGCGCGAGCATGCCCGCCTCGTACAAGTATTCCGGCACATAACCGCTTGCCAGGATTTTCCAGGAAAGCGGCACATGCCCCGGATTGATGCGGGTGTTCATCCAGATGCCCGTCGTACAGTTGTCGATCAGCGTGTTGTAGAACTCCGGCCGTTCGTTCAGGTCATTGATTCGCTGAATGTATTGCAGAAATAGACGGCGCCCGTTCTCCAGCGGGCCGTGCAGGCGATAAACGTACACGTCCTCCGGTGGATCCTTGCGGTAATTGGTGCGCAGCCTGATCACGTCGCGCTCGTCGGCGACAACGTAATACAGTTCGTACTGCTTGAAAAAGCCCTTGATGGTCGAATAGTCCTCCCCCTTCTCCTTACGCGTCTCGATCGAGATGGCCAGCTGATTTCCCCCATCGAAGCCGAAACTCAGGATCGTGTGCGCGATGGCCGGCCCCATCCAATAGACGGCGACCAGATCGACCGACTCCAGTTTGCTCAGGTCATACGTCTTGTCGTAGTAAGCCGGCGTGTAATCCGTTTCGCTGCGATAGTCGAAGTTGCGTACGTTACGTACGGTAACGAGGTCGCCCTGGATCTCGGCGTGGGCGAGGCGCGCGACGTCCATCTGCCAGTCACGGTTGTTGGAGGGCGCGATGCGGCTCCACCACCCCAGCAGGACAGCGACCAGTACCGCAAAGCCCATCAGGGCGAGCAAGGCCTTGCGTTGCAGAAGCACGGCAAGCGCCGCTGCCAGGCCGCACAAGGCGAATGCGCCGGAAAGAAAGCCTCCGATCAGCGCATTCGCTGAGCTTGCGTAAAGTAGGGCCAGGGCGCCCCACAGTGTCACCCCGAGCAGCATCGGTAAAATCAGTGCGCGACCCGCTATGCACCACCCGGATCTGCACGGCATGACTGGGGGCTCCTGCGAAGATTACTTCGGAGTGAACTTGGTCAGCTTTTGCCCCTTCAGCGAGTAGCCTCCCATCAGTCCTTCCTTGCCGAAGATGAAGGCGACAACCGATGACTTGGCTTTCAGGGTGTCGATGGACGCGCCGACGCTTTCGTCTACGACGGTGACGCCCGCGTCAATGCCGGCATCCCAACCCTTCCCGGAGCGGAAGGTCTTCAAGGCTTCCTCGGTCAGGAAAATGAACAGGTAGTTGGCCTTTTGATAGCCCGCCTGAAAGCCGACCGAGCCGGCCTTCATCTTGTAGTAAGCGGCTGTCTTGCCATTGATGCGCAGGGCTCCTTCGCCCCATTGGCCGCCAACTACCAAACCGACTTTTTTCACTTCGGGGATCACGAGCACCCCTTTTGCTGCGGCAAGGTATTCGTCAGCGCCTTTGACGTTCTTGCGGAAGTCGGCAAGCGCCGCATCTGCGCTGGCATTGATCTCGCGCGTGGTGGCAGCTTGCGCTGCGCCGGCCGTGACCAGCGCCAGCAGCAGCGAGGCGAGGCGGACAAACTTAGTGAGTCCGGCTAGGGTGGTGATGTTCATGATTGAGTGTCCTTTGTGTGAGTAAAAGTGGCTCGCCGCCGCCGTGGAAAATTACGTCCGGTTCCGAATCATTTCGGAAACAGGAACGTCACGGCGACACGGAACCCCCAGCCCTCGGGGCCTCCGTGGGGGCTTTCTGCCCAGTAGCGGGCGCCGGCCTGCAGCGTCAAGGGTTGCCCGCCAACCCGCAGCATCTGTGTTGCCGTCAGATTTATCGGCACGGTCCAGGCCTTGTTCTTCCAGTCGTAGGTCGATTCCGTGTTGATCATGAACGTCGTAAAGGTACGTGTGGTGTAACCCACGAACGGTTGCACATAGGTCGCGCTGATATCGTCGCGCTTATCCTCGCCGGCCACTGACCAGATGTGGTTGCCGAGCACGCCGTAGGTCCAACCATTGTGCTGCCTGAGCACCACCGCAGTCGGCCCGAGCCCCCATTTCTCGCTGCCCAGAACCTTGTCGCTGGCGGTCGGCAGTAGGAAAACCGGGCCGGCGCCCCAGATCCATCCGCCGGATGTGGGCGACTTGGGCGAGAAAAACAGGCTCTGCGTGATATCCCCGATGCCCGAGGCGTCCAGCGTGCCGCCGGGCGCCATGTCGTTCTGGTCAATCAGCGGCACGACAGTACGGGAGATCAGGTTCCACTCCGGATTGAGGTCGAACGGAATCACCGGCTGGACATTCAGCAACCATTTTCTGCCGTCATCACCCGCCCCGAGGCGATTGTCGTAGTTGAGCTGCATCGGCATGCTGATCATGGCGGCAATCGGGTTTTGCGCCTTTTTGGCCAACTCCTCGTCAGATTCGGCACAGGCCGATGTGCTTATGGAGACACCGGAAAAAACCAACAAAACGGTAGTGACCACCCTTGCCGGATGTCCCACATGTCTGCGTGATTCGGAGGATTTCAACGACTGCGTATGCGTCATCTTGGTCTCTGAAGTTACTTCTTCGGCGGCTGTACTGGCATGAAGACCGGTCCGGACGATCCGTAGGCCTGCATGTAGTACGACTTGTCGCACCGGTAGTAGGTGACGCCATTGACGTTCGTCACCTCCGGCGCGCACGGGAGGGTGGCGATGGTGGCGGGCGGCGGCGTTACCACTACGGTGGTTGTGGTGGGGGGCGGGGGTGGCGCGCTTTGCTTGGAAGCACTTGTTACTGCTGCTCCGACAACGGCCCCAGCGACGAAGCCGACCGCCGCAGACCCGCTATCCCAGTCGTCATCATCGTGATGGTAATACCCGGGCGGCGGTGGCGGCGGATAGTAGTAACCCCCGCGCGCCTGCTGCGCGTTCTGCTGGCGCGTTGTCGCGCCCGATTGCCGGGTGCTTACATTCTCGTTCGACGCCGCTTGCCGCTGTGCCTGGTTCTCTTGGCTTGCAGATTGCCGTGACTGCTGGTTGGCGGCGGCGGCCTCCTGCCGTTGGGCTTGGTTGGACGAACTGGTGCCCGCGGGCGGGCGGGCTGCAGCAGTTTTTGATCCTCCGGAGAAGCTACCTGTCGCCGCGGCGCCCTGGCGCGAGAATCCGCCGCCCGCAACCGGACTGGCGCTAGGCTTGCTGGCGCTGGGCCTGGAACCGCCGGCGACTGCGCGGTCGCCGCGCGCGGCAGCGACGGGAGTCGCGTAGATGCCGGCAATCAGGGCTGCCAGCGTTACCACGGAAGCGATGCATGTGTGTTTCCTCGCAGTCATGGCTTGACTCCTTTGTCACTGGCTTGATCCGTCTGGGTGTTGGACTCCTGCGCGGTCTGAAGCTGAACCACGAATACAATCTGCTTTGCGTCGGACGGAGGTCTGAACCTGAATGTCGCATTGTCGAAGCGTGGGGACAGGTTCCACTGCGAGAAGTCAGCACTGAATTGTGGTTGCCCCTCCTCGGCCGGGTAGCTCATGACGATGCGCAGCGGTAGCGGTTGCTTGCCCTCCGCGATCCATACCTGGAAATCGGCCCGGGCTGTACGCGCGGCGATGTGGTGCGCAGGTTTGCCGAGAAGATCGGTACGCTCCACATAGTCGACGCGAGATACCCGGCGCTGCAGTTCGTTGGCGAAGTTTTTCATGAGCATAGGGGCCAGAGGCAGCCGCAATTGCAGGTCGCGCACGAAATAGACAACGGATTCGTCGATATCCCCTGGCTGGGGCGCCTGGGCATAGGCAGCCGTCGCGCCGTCGAAGATCGTGAGCGTTTTCCCGTCGAACAGGGTCATGTCACGTGTTCCATCGCCGGCCTTCTGCAGGATACGCACCCGGTCCGGTCGCTGCACCGCGAGTTCGCGGATTTCTCCGAACTGTATCTTCTGGCCGTTCTCCTGCACCACGTCGTAAGCGACGCGCAGCGAGACGCTGAATTTGTCGGCATTGCCGAGAAACCGTGCCATTTCCATCAGGCGGGCACGTGCAAATTGCTGTGTCTCGGATTCGGCCGCGGCGGGAGCGTTAGCCGCCACGCTCGAGGGAGGGGAAGCCTCCTGGGCGCTTGCGACGTTCATGGCCAGCGTTAATGTGGCCACCATAAGGCTAGTTCGAAGCATCAGTTTTCTCCTTGGTTCACTTGGTTCTTCCAGAACGGCCTGCTGGATCGGAGACAGGACTGCCGCACGGCAAGTCCTGCGCCCGCGCGGTGTAATCTGCCGTCATTTGGCCGACGACATGCGCGCCTTGAAGCGTTCGGCGTAGAACTTGAAGACCTCGTTGATCGAATCCCACGATAGCGTGTCGCTCCCCGTTGCCGTGGGCGCCTTGTCGACCAGCACGCCGAGTCGTTCGCCAGTCGTTGAATCAAGCATTTCGATTTCCACAGCGGCGTCTTTCAGTGAAATGCGTGCGCCGGCCGCGTCGGCGACGGCAGTGGCGACCAGTCCGATCGGTGTATAGCTGAGCAAGCCGCGCTTCTTCTTGGCCAGCTTGACGTTGGTCAACGCCGCGCGCAGGTACACGACCCCGGGGCCGGCCTTGTTCAGTACAGCAATTTCGGGTTCCAGCGTCTTGGTCAGGGATTCGTTGAAACCATCCGCCAGTGCCTTGAGTTCGTTGGCGTCGAGATCCTGGTATTCCGAATCCCGGCTGATGAAGATCGTGATCGGTTCGATCATGACCTTGGTGTAGGCCGCCCGGTTGAGGTCCGGTTTGGTCCAGATCATCGCCCCCGCCCGATCAGGATCCTGAGCGAGTTGAGGCATGTTGTCGATGAACTTGAAATCGGCGGCGACAGCCTGGTGCAACGATATGCTCAGAAGTCCTGCAACCAGAAGTGAACGCTTGATCAGCATTTTGTGTTCCTCAAAAATTGATGTAAGGGCCATTTTGCACGGTCAGTACGCCCATGGAGCCGGCGTCAAGCATGTAAGGGGGGCTTCGAATGTCCACGCGTTCTCTTCGGCCGCCGTTGCGGGTTGCGCATGCAGGAGAGCCATACAGGTGCTTGAGAGGATCGCAGAGGTTCCGAGTGTTCGCATGATCTTGGTCTTTATCGTGACGGGCAGCGAGATGTGGATCGCGCGATGGGACTCTATTGCCGCAATTGACAGTTAGCCATTAGACCTTGGTCCTATCGACGTTCCGCGGTGGGCTGCGCCCTCGACTCGCATACCCACGAAATCGAGTCGATCAGTGCCTGGTCGTCGACCGGCTTGTGCAGAAAGAAACTGGCCCCCAACTTGCGAGCGCTTTCCCGCGCCTGATTGTCGTCGTGCGCGGAAACCGCAATGACCGGAAGGGCGATGCCCATCTTCCGCATCCGCTCCTGCACTTGCAGCCCGGTCATGCCGGGCATGGTCATGTCCAGGATCAGGCAGCCGCTCGAACCGGGTGCCAGTTCTCCGAGGAACCGTTCGGGCGATGCATATGTCTTCACGTCGTAGCCGGAGGCTTGCAACAGCCGGCAAAGCGCCTTGCGGACCGAATCGTCGTCGTCGACCACATACACATAGAAGGGATCGGGCATCGCGGGGCCAAGGTTCGCTGATGGAAGTGCGGGCAGGTTATTCCTCTCAAGGAATGCCCCGCCATTGGACCTTGGTCCCATGCACTGATCTCGAGGTCGAGCGCCTGCTTACGGACGGACCTGGCTCGGCATTTCCAGCCGATGCGCGTCGATGGGCGCAGGTGCTTCTATATCAACGGAATCAGTCGGGGGTTGAGCCGTTGAGCCTGCACCTGCCGCCAGAGCTCAGGCAGGTGCGCCGGGCGCAACTCTCATCAGGAAGCATTTCGAACAGGCAACGGCCCGTTTCATTGGACGCGCGTTCGCAAAGATGGACCAGTTCGGCCAGCGAGTGGGCTGCCGTTTTCTCCATGACATGGCCACGATGTGCCTTGACGGTCTTGATGGAGATCCCCAAGTCGTCCGCAATCTGCTTGTTGAGGCGGCCGTCGATGACGTGCTTGAGAACTTCGCGCTCGCGCCTGGACAAGGCGGCAAGGCAGCTCTCGATTCCCTGCATCTGCTGCCCTTGCCTTTGCTGCGTCGTGTGACGCCCGACCGCAAGGTGCAAGGTCTGCAACAGCAACTCATCGTCTACAGGCTTTTGCAGGAAATCGACAGCACCCTTCTTCATCGCCCCTACCCCGGTGGGCAGGTCACCGTGTGCCGTAAGGAAGACGACGGGCAGGGAGACATTCCTTTCCAACAATTCGCTATGCAACTCGGGGCCGCTGATTCCGGGCATCCGGACATCCAGCAGGATGCAGCCGACGCCGGTGAAAGGCTCGCGCTCGATGAAAGCCCTGGCCGAGTCGTAGGACTCGGCGTTAAACCCTTCCGCGCGAATGAGTCTGACCAGGCTGCGACGCAGACTCTCATCGTCGTCGACGATAAAAATGGTCGGGGCACCTTTCACCAATGGGCTCGTCGAACCCTCGCCTTTTATCTCGATAGTCTCCGTGTGCATCGAATCAACCATGGCATCCTGATCAGAAACAAGGGTACGCCAACGTGGCTCACTGCGCCACCGCAGGCAGCGCGAAGTGGAACGTCGCGCCGGGCCCAGTGTTGTTTTCCGCCCAGATTTTTCCGCCGTGCGCTTCGATGATCGAATGGCAGATGGCGAGTCCCATTCCAATGCCGTTCTGCTTCGTCGTCCAGAAGGCATCAAACACTTTGTGCAGGTCCTCCGGCTTGAGGCCCGTGCCGGCATCCGTGACCGAGAAAACGACTTGCCCATGCTCGCTGCGGGAAACCTTCAGGCAAAGGCGCCGTCGGTCAGCGGCCCGGTCGCGCATGGCCTCTATCGCGTTCATGACGAGATTGATCAGAACCTGCTGAAGCTGGACGCGATCACCCATGACGTGGCATTCACCGGCGAGATTCGCTTCCGCCTGAACATTTTGCTTGATGTATTCGCTGTGCAGGAGCGTCATGAGATCGCCGGTCATCTGTGCGCAGTCGATGATCTGACGCTCTGTCGTCCGGCGGCGCAGCATGACGCGCAGGGATTCGATGACCTGGCCGGCGCGCTTGTCGTCGGCAACGATGTCCTCAAGAATGGCGATGGCCTCGTCCGTTTGCAGGCTACCCCGTCTGATCAGGCGCAAGGCCGCCTGCGCGTTGCTGAGAATGGCCGTAAGTGGCTGGCACAATTCGTGTGCCAGTGAAGAGATCAGCACCGCGATCTGCGTCAGGCGGGCGGCGTGCCATTGTTGCGCACGGAGCGCGTCGAGTTCCTGCTCGCTCCGTCGGCGCGTCGTGATGTCCTGAATCGTTCCGAACACATGAGGCCGATCCTCGCTTGCCGAACGGATGACTTCAAAGTGGTTTTCCACAATGCGCTCGTCGCCGTCCGGTCGGCAGATCCGGTGTTCAACACGGTACTTGGTGCCAGCCGCGGCGATCCCGGTTTCGATGGTTCGCCGCAGGATTTCCCGGTCGTCCGGGTGGATCGCGGCCATGAATGCCTCGTACGTGGCGACCCGGGAACCGAGAATCAGGTTGG
>Ga0316613_10002454_pt1 | contig 11925 bp, 10 predicted proteins | sample OWC_soil_day10_C_2_FD_207647 | JGI IMG/M metagenome (GOLD analysis project Ga0316613, IMG submission 207647) | Wetland soil microbial communities from Old Woman Creek delta, Ohio, United States - OWC_soil_day10_CT_b | ecosystem: Environmental > Terrestrial > Soil > Wetlands | place: USA: Ohio...
AAGGAGGAAGAAAGGAATGTTATCAATGGATGATATCAAGTATATCAAACGTCTCTACGAAAGTGAAGGGATTTCTATCCGGGAAATCATGCGCGGACAGGCTATCACTATGAAACTGTCAAAAAACACCTGGTTATGGAGGACTTCAATAAGCCGCTTCATCCACCAAAGGATTCAACCTCTCTACTGGATCCACTGAAGCCTGTCATAGATCAATGGCTCCTTGATGATTTAAAAGCACCACGTAAACAGCATCATACTGCAAAGCGTGTGTTTGAAAGGTTGCAGGATGAATACCCTCAAATGCTTGAGGTAAAACTCCGCACTGTTCAGTATTATGTATCACAAAAGAAAAAGGAATTTTATCAATCACAGCAGAAAGCATATCTTCCGCTGTATCATCCGCCAGGTGAAGCACAGATAGACTTTGGACATTTCTCTTATATCAATAATTCTGGAGAGATGACGGATGCATTGAAACTGACGATGTCATTTCCCTTCAGCAATCATTCCTACTGTCAGATATTTGGTGGTGAGAACCAACAATGCCTGCTCCAGGGAATGAAAAATATCTTTGAGTACATGGGCAAAGTTCCTTACAGGATTGTATTTGACAACCTCTCCAGTGAAGTAGCACATATAGGGAAGGGACACAACCGAGTGCTGACAGAAGGTTTCAAGCGTTTCATGGCACACTATAAGTTTGAGGCAGCATTTTGTAACGGTGCTGCTGGCTGGGAAAAAGGTAATGTCGAAAACAAAGTTGGTTACGAACGCAGAAACATGTTCGTACCGGTTCCAACAATCCTTGATTTTTCTCGGTTTAATCAGGAACTATTTGAAGTATGCAACAAAGATGCAAAGCGTAATCACTATGTTAAAAATGTTACAATCGAATCCCTGTTTCAAGAAAATCAGGCACAGATGCTTCCACTGAATGAAGGCCCGTATGAAGTCTTCCTGGAAGATGAGTTTGTACAACTTAGACTTAGATGACTTTCAAAGTGATTTGGTAGATTTTCGGTGTTTTAAAAATAGCAGGTTGGAGAGTTAATGAAGATGGATTACAAGAAAATATACGAACAGTGGTTAAATGATGAGTTCTTTGATGAAAAAATCCGTAAAGAACTTGCAATGCTTACTGATGAAAAGGAAATAGAAGACCGATTCTATCGCGACCTTGAGTTTGGTACGGGGGGGTTACGAGGCGTGATGGGCGCAGGAACGAACCGTATGAACAAATACACAGTGGGCAAAGCAACTGCGGGTTTGGGAAGATATCTGCTTGATACCTATGGTGCAGATGATTGTAAAAAGCGAGGCATTGTCATTGGATATGACACTCGCAATAATAGTGAATATTTCTCAAAAATAGCGGTAGATGTTCTGAGTGGCATGGGCATAAAAGTCTATCTTCATATTCATGCCCGGCCTACTCCTCAGCTCAGTTTTTCCGTAAAGTTTTGGAATGCGCTTGCTGGAGTTGTCGTGACTGCAAGCCATAATCCGAAAGAGTACAATGGCTACAAAGTTTATGACGAGTTTGGTTGCCAGCTGGTTCCTAGGCAGGCAAAACAAGTTATAGCCTATATCGATGACATCACAGATTATCATACTATCAATTTTACTGGTGATGATTCGCTGGTTTCGCTGGCAGATGTAACTGACAACTTTGTGTTGGCTGTTATGAGACAGAGCCGCTATGACAGTAGCGAAGCAAAGAGCAAGCTGAAAATTGTTTATACTCCGCTGCATGGTACGGGTAATGTCCCTGTGCAGAAAACACTCCGTTTGGCTGGTTTTAATCAAGTGGATGCAGTTGCAGAGCAAGTTGTTCCAGATGGAAATTTCCCGACTGTTGTTTCTCCGAATCCGGAAGACCGTCGGGCGCTGGAACTTGGTATTGTGCAGGCGAATCGTACGGAGGCGGATATTGTTCTTGGCACGGATCCTGATAGCGACCGTGTTGGCGTTGCCATTAAGAAGGTTGAGGGGGAATATCAGCTGCTGACGGGCAATCAAGTTGGCGCATTGCTGATGAATTTCATTCTGCGCCATACGGATATGAACAAATATCTTCATCCCGCAGTGGTTAAGACGGTTGTCACATCGGAGCTTGGTGCAGATATTGCCCGTAAGCATGGTATCGCTGTGTTTTCAACTTTGACTGGATTTAAGTTCATTGGAGAGAAGATTACCCAGTTTGAGCAGGCAAAGCTGAAGGGTAATAAGGAGCAGGATTATGACTTCCTGTTTGGTTATGAGGAATCTTATGGTTATCTTGCTGGTACCCATGCCAGGGATAAAGACGCAGTTGTTAGTTCTTTGTTGATTTGTGAGATGGCAGCAGAAGCAAAAGCTAACGGTAAATCCCTACTGGATGAGATGGATGAAATCTATGCGGAATATGGCTATTACAGTGACGCTTTGGACAGTTTTACCCTTAAAGGGAAAGATGGTCTGGAGAAGATAAGCTCTTTGATGGCCGCCCTCCGTGATTCCGGTTCCCCATTTGAGGGAACAAAGGCTGTGATTGATTACAGTATTCTTATAGAGGCTGAGCCTGGATTTGGTATATTGCCGACTTCCAACGTCCTGAAATATGTTTTGGATGATGGCTCTTGGATTGCTGTACGGGGTTCTGGTACAGAACCAAAGATTAAGCTGTACTACAGCATTAAGGGCTCGGATCAGAGTGCTGCTGAGAAGAAGTTGAAAGAAATCCAGGACAAGATCCAAAGCAAATTGGGATTGAAATAAAAAGGAGGACAAGGATTATGAATATCATTTTACTTTCTGGTGGTAGTGGCAAACGTCTTTGGCCTTTATCCAATGATGTGCATAGCAAACAGTTTATTAAACTGTTCAAGGATGAAAATGGTAAGTATGAGTCGATGGTTCAGAGAGTTTACCGCCAGATCACCACGGTGGACTGCGATGCCAGGATTATGATTGCGACCAGTAAATCACAGGCGAGCGCCATTAAAAACCAGTTGGGAGAGAAAGCATCCATCTGCGTTGAGCCTTGTCGCCGCGATACGTTCCCAGCCATCGTATTGGCGGCTGCTTATCTGCATGATGAGCTACATATGGGCTCTGAAGAGGTTGTTGTGGTCTGCCCAGTTGATCCCTACGTAGACAATACATATTACGAGACAGTCAAGACCTTGCAGGAACTGGCGGAACAGGGAGAGGCTAATCTGACACTAATGGGTATCGAGCCAACGTATCCGAGCGAAAAGTACGGATATATCATTCCGGAAAGCGGCGATAAAGTCAGCAGGGTCAAGGAATTCAAGGAAAAACCTACCACTGATACTGCAAAGAAATATCTGGATCAGAATGCTTTGTGGAACGCAGGTATCTTTGCATTCAAGTTGGGTTACTTATTGGATAAAGCCCACAGTATGATTGAATTTGAGGATTACAGGGTTCTATTTAGCAAATACGATACGCTTACTAAAATCAGCTTTGATTATGCAGTTGTTGAGAGAGAAACAAGTATTCAAGTTCTGCGCTACAGCGGTGATTGGAAGGATGTCGGTACATGGAACATGATGGCAGAGGTTATGGCTGGCAAGACCAAGGGGAGAGCAATTCTTGATGAGACTTGTGAGAATACCAATGTCGTGAACGAATTAAATATCCCAATTCTTTGTATGGGATGCAAGGACTTAATTGTTGCAGCTAGCGGAGATGGTATTTTAATTTCTGACAGAGAACGAAGCGGCTATATGAAACCGTATGTTGAAAAAATCGAGACTGAGGCAATGTATGCTGAGAAGTCATGGGGATCCTATACCGTCATTGATGTCCAGCCAGGTTCCATGACTGTGAAGGTTTCTATGAATGTTGGAGAAAGAATGAGTTACCATATGCACAACTATCGGGAGGAAGTTTGGACGGTTGTGTCAGGTAAAGGCAAAGCAGTTGTAGACGGTATAGAGCAGATACTTCGTACTGGAGATGTAATTACCATCGCAGCAGGTTGTAAACATACTGTAGAAGCAATTACGGCTCTTGATATTGTTGAAGTTCAGTTGGGTGATGAAATCAGTGTAAACGATAAGATCAAATTTTCAATGGAGTAAAAGGCGGTAGGGAAAATGGAAATTATGAAAATACTACCGACTGGAAAAGGTTATCTCTGGGGAGGAACAAGGTTTCGTGAGGAATATGAGAATTGTGTCAGAGACGAAGCAAAAGCCACGATTGGTGAATGTTATCCAGGGTGTTCATGTGAATTGTTGCGCCGTTGTAAGTATTTTGAAGCGGAGCGAATTCAGATGAAAAAAGGTCTCTCATTCTCAGTGCTTAAGAATTCCTTAAAGATGCTGATCATTTGAATGGTTACGGACAAGTCAAGACTATAGAAGCGGGTCAAAAACCGATACGATTCAGCAAAGGGGAGACATTGTTTTTACCAGTTCGAATAGGAAGATTCATGATTATTGGCGATGCGACAGTACTAAAGACAAGATGTTAGCTTGTTTTTCCTGTTGCAGGGAGGATATAAATGGCAAGAATGAATTTTATGAACACAAAAATAGACAATCTGACAATGGAAGAAGCATTGCAGGCTATCGACTTGTTGATTAAGGAAAACAAAGGTTCTTATGTAGTAACACCAAATGTGGATCATATTGTAAAACTAGAAACAAGCAAGGAATTGCAGGCTGTGTATAAGAATGCTTCTCTGATTTTGACTGATGGAAAGCCTCTATTGTGGATTGCGAAGTGGTATGGAACTCCAATTAAAGAAAAAATATCCGGTTCTGATCTATTTCCACTTTTATGTAAAATGGCTGCGGAAAAAGGATTTAAAATGTTTTTCCTTGGCGCTGCTGAAGGTGTTGCTGCAAAAGCAGCGAAGAATCTTGTAAATAGATATAAGGGGTTGCAGATAGTTGGTACATATTCACCACCGTTTGGCTTTGAAAAAGATATAGGAGAAATGGCAAAGATTAAAGCGATGATAAAAGAAGCGAAGCCCCAAATTCTAATTGTTGGATTAGGTTGTCCGAAACAGGAGAAGTTCATGTACCATCATTGCAAAGAATTGTGCGTTCCAATTTCATTAGGATTAGGAGGAAGTTTTAATTTTGAAGCAGGAGATATTAAACGCGCACCAAAGTGGATGTCTAATCATGGACTTGAATGGGTATTTCGCATTACACAAGATCCTAAAAGAATGGCAAAAAGATATCTGGTTGACGATCGGAAAATTATAGGTTTGGCTTTAAAATATAAAAAACAGGGAGTGTAGCAATGAAAGGAAATACTTATTACGGTAATCACGCTTGTCTATAATAATGAGAAATATTGTTGACAGTATTTTTTAAATTTACCTCATTTATATTTATTGATTATGTAAACGATGGAAGTAATGATCATTTTAGGATAGTTGAATGCTGCTGATACTATAAAATATAAATCATTTAAGACTCTCTCTGTTCTATTCTAGATATAATATGATCGTGATTACAGAAACCATTCTGTACGTCTGAAAAGGACTGGATTTTAGTAAGTTTGAAACTAAAAATGTGGGGTGTGGACATGAAGGTGCTAATAGATTTAACTTCTCTTGCAGATAATTTTTCTGGAATAGAGAGATTTGCACTTAGCATTACAAAAGAATTAGTAGTAGATAATAAAAGAAAAGATATAAAGTATATTTTACTGTTTAAAAATAGCATTCATGAAGAATTTAAAAGTTTAGAACCGAATGTAAACTGCATAGTACTGAAAGGGAAAAATAAATTGATTTTCAATCAAGTGATACTTCCATTCGCATTAATGAAAATACAAGCGGATTACTATTTCTTCCCAGCCTTTCCAGCACCTTTTTTCTTTTTTAACAAGAAAGCTATCAGTACAATTCATGATGTAGGATGCTGGGATTGTCCGAGCAAAAATAAAAAATATATGACAGTATACTTCAAAATTATGTATTGGAAGGCAGCATATGGAAATAAGCAAGTGGTTACTGTCTCGGAATTTTCCAAAGAGAGAATACAAATAATTTTAAAAAAATCACCATTACAAATCAATGTAATATATGATGGAATTGCAGATTGTTTTGGAAATTTTACGTATGATATAGAAAAAAACAAGAAGGCTATTACTGAATATAAATTACCAGATGAGTATCTTCTGTGTCTTTCAACATTAGAACCGCGCAAGAATCTTCGTTTATTAGTTGAGGCTTATGATCAACTTTTGACTGAAGGCAAAGTCAATATTGATTTAGTGCTGGCTGGAAGAAAAGGTTGGCTTGTTGATGATTTGTTGGCAAATTTAAAAAAAAGCACAGTGGAAAGAATTCATTTCACAGGTTTTGTTGATGATAATTTGCTTCCATATGTGTATAGAAATGCGCGATTGTTTGTATTTCCATCTATATATGAAGGCTTTGGTGTCCCTCCTATAGAGGCTATGTCAATGGGGATTCCAGTTGTATCTTCCAATGCAGCATCGCTGCCAGAGGTACTGGGAAATGCTGCATTTAATTTCCCTAATAGAGATTGTGAAGGACTTAAAAAAGAAATCCTTAATGTGCTTTCTCTTACAGAAAACGAACTATCTTTAATTAAAAAAAAGGGAGTAAAACAAGCTCAAAAGTTTAGTTGGAAAAAAGAGGCAGAAAAACTTAGAAATAATATTTTCATTTGATTTTGTTGAAGGATTAAGTATAACATATGTGCACAGCAGAAAATTGTCAGTATAAAAGTAATATTATATTTGATGTAATAGGAAATGATATCAGATCAGTTTTATTTGATATATTTAGCTACCAGAGACGGTTGATGATGTAGTCATTTATTACAAATATAATAAAAAAGAATTATATTGGAGGATCTTCTATTCTCCACTATTGGAGAAAGCAAAGAAATAGAACTAATTCAAAGGTCACATTAATAATAGTTGGAAATTTCAGTGGCTTGTTATGGTATATAAGATTGGTAATCATATGGATGAATGCCCAGATAGAAGGAGTTGAATAAATATATGGCAAAAATTATAGCATTATATTTACCTCAGTTTCATCCCATTCCAGAGAATGATGGATGGTATGGAAAAGGGTTTACGGAATGGACTAATGTCGCAAAGGCAAAACCACTTTTCCCCGGACATAAACAGCCGAGAGTTCCAGCTGATCTTGGATTCTATGATCTTCGTGTTCCAGAAGTAAGGTATGCACAGGCTATAATGGCACAGAAATACGGGGTCGATGGATTTTCATTCTATCATTATTGGTTTGGAAATGGTAAGCAGCTTTTGGAGAAACCTTTTCAGGCTATATTAGCAGACAAGAATTATAAGTTCCCGTTTATGTTGCACTGGGCTAACGGCTCATGGTCAAAAAAGCTATGGAACGCCAACGGCACTGGAGACAAGCTCCTTGTAGAGCAGATCTATCCAGGAGAAGAAGATGCTATCAGGCATTTTTATACGCTTCTACCTGCGTTTAAAGATGAGCGATATATACGACATGATGGTAAGATTATGTTTGCGGTTGATCTTCCATTGAATTCTCCGGAGATTGAGAAGATACTATCTTTGTGGAGAAGGCTTGCAGCGAAAGAAGGCCTTGGTGAATTCTTTTTTATTGCACATGCAGCACACTATAAGGAATCTACTGTATTGAGTGAGTCAGGAGTTGAAGGCCTGTTAGGACTGAACGGCTTGTACCATGGCGCTTATGATGCTATAATGGATTCCCAATATAGAAAGGTAATGTACCGAAATCTATATTATAAAGGTAAGTATAAGATTCGGAAAAAATTGAACATCCCGAACACATATAATTATGGGACGACTATAAAATGGGTCATGAAGGAATATGACAAGGATGAGAGAGTCTTCCCAGAGATATTCCCGCGCTTTGATCACTCTCCGCGTTCAAAGGGAAAAGAACTGATTTACACTGGTTGCACGCCTGATCTTTTTAAAGATTATGTAAAAAGTGCGTTGGAGATCGTTAAAGATAAGAAGCCAGAGAATCAGCTGATATTCATTCGCGCATGGAATGAATGGGGCGAGGGCAACTATCTTGAGCCGGATACAAATACCGGACTAGGTTATCTGGAAGCCATTAGGGGGGCATTGGATGAGTTCAGGAAACATTAACTGTATTGGAGATAACTGCTGCGGTTGTGAAGCTTGTTATTCGGTCTGTCCGAAAAATGCCATATACGCTGAGCGTGGGCGTAGAGGTGAACTTCTCTATAAGTCAAATGAGGAGTGCATTAACTGTGGTATGTGTCTCAAAGTATGTGCCGCAAATAATGCAAAGCTACATGATGAAGTAGACATATTCTACAGAGCTATTACGAAGCAAAAAGATGTATTGGAGAAATCCTCTTCTGGCGGAATTGCTTATGAAATGGCACGTCTTATTCTTTTAGAGGGGGGTATTACGTATGCGGCAGTTTGGGATGTTGAAAAGCAAAGAGTGCAGCATTCAAGGATAGCTTCGGTGCAGGAATTGCCAGCCATACAGGGAAGCAAATATGTCCATAGTACAATTGAAAAAGACACTTATGGAAATATTCTGAAGGATGTAAAAGAGCTCAAAGTACTCTTTATAGGATGTCCTTGTCAGGTTTCAGCAATAAAAAATCTTGTAGGAGACAATAGTAAATTGATATGTATTGACTTGGTATGCCATGGAGTACCAAGCGCTGAAATGCTGAAGGAACAAATTAAAAAAATAACAGATGACATGGTTGAGACAATTTCATTCAGGCGAGGTCTTAGTTTCTTTTTAGATTTAAAGGATAGATCTGGAAAAACATATTCAATAAATGGATATGATAATCCATATTATGTGCTTTTTCTTACTTATACATCCTTAAGAGAAAGTTGCTATAAATGCAGATATGCTCAAAGGAAGAGAGTTGGGGATCTCACTATCGGAGACTATACCGAACAGGGAAAGGGATATTCATGCGTTCTTTCGAATTCAGAAGTGGGACAAAGGTTGTTGGCAGAAACCTGTTCATCTATTCTATATGAAGAAAGAATTACTGCATTGTTGAAGGAAAATGATGCTTTAAATCATCCAACTGTCAGAAGTCCAAAGGTGGATGTCTTTACCGAAAGATATAATACGCGAGGAATTTATTATGCATATTACAGAACATTCTTAGCCTTTGTAATGAAACGCATCGGAAGAAGATTATTAGGGGACAAAATATACGATAAAGTTATAAAACGAATTAAGGGAAAATAGATTTAAAGGAAATACAGGAGGCCGAGCCATTGGGACTTTTTTATTTGGTATGCTACGCAGTCATTACGTGTGTAATCACGATTCGATCAATAATGAAAAGAAGGAATATTATATACTTTGCGTTATGGTTTGAGTATGCGATTTCTTCGGTTTTCTGTGTACTCTGTAAAGTGTATCAAGCTAATTTGGTTGGAATTAGTACATGGCACAACAAGTGGTATGATCTGTCTGATACGACTTGGTGGGGATATGCACTGATTATTATCTGCAACCTGATTGCATTCAAACCATTTGAGCTTTTTGATCACGATTCATCTTTAGGTGATATGGGTGAAAGAAAAGGTGCAAAACAATATATGAGTTATTATGCATACATTTATATTTTGTTGGCACTTATATTTGTTATACTTTCACTCAGCAATATTAGAAGTATTCTAGAAACAGGAGACCTTGGTGGATTACGTTCATCTTTGTATGGAAACAGTAATAATGAATCAACGCTGGTAATAACGAATAATTTTGTTGCAAATTTATGCTACAAACTTTGTATTCAATTCAAATATTTAAGTGTTTTCATTGCGCTACTTATGTTTAAGGAAAAATATCGTGTTAAAACAGCAGTGTATCTCCTTGTGACGACTTTTACAATTTATTATATCTATGCATCTGCAAATGCAGCACGTGGAGGATTACTTATTTTTGTATTTTGTTCATTCCTTATGGTATTGACATTTTTTAAGTATTTGAGCAAGGGCTCAAAAAGGAAACTCATAATCCTTGGGTGTGTATGCGGTGGAGTTGTGGTTTCATTTTTCTTAGCCGTTACAATGTCTAGACTTGCTACCGACTCTGGTGGGGGAAATTTACTCCTTAGAAACATATCGTTTTATTTGGGACATGGTCCAATTGAGTTTAGTAAAGTAACAGGGTCTTTGGAGGATTTTGCATATGGCAAAACAATCATCGGAAGGCTGTTGAACCACTATTTTGGAATATCCTATAGTTGGGAAAATATTCAAGCGGAGATTGGATATCCAAGTATTGGACCAGTTTTCATCACATATTTGGGCTACATCTATACCGATTTTGGAATCTTTAGCTGTGTTGGTTTCACCGCTTTGTGGTCATACTTTATGTGTAGGCTGTTAAGAAAGCCAACCTTGCGTATTAGCACAGTGTTTATTTTCTTGTATTATCTGAGCTTCTATGTGACTGGAAATTTTGCTGTTGGTCGTTTGGAATATGCAGGAATGATCACAGCGCATATTATCGCGCTTTTGATTCGAGTGATTGAGGATCAATTGAGAATTAGAAGCCGGAAGTATTCACTTCTATGTACATATAAGGAGAATATATATTAAAAGAGGTAGCAGAGTTGTTTGGAATAAAGAATAAGATACGAGGAATTTTTTTTAGATATAAATGGAGGAAACATAATCCACACAATTTAACGAATGCAAATACTATATTTGATGAGCAGAAGGTATCTGTAGGAAAGAAAACCTATGGAGAACTGAACATTAACCTTGGTACCAATCCAATTCGTACAGTTAAAATCGGTAGCTTTTGCTCGATTGCTCCGGGAGTTCAGTTCATCATAAATCCTCACAATTATCGTTTTTTCTCATCGTGGGGATGGCAGATTTATGAGTATCATGAGCGGTATTATGATTGGGAGAAAAAGACCAGCATCATCGTAGAAGATGATGTTTGGCTTGGGCAAGGAGCATCAATACTCGGTGGAGCTATTTTACATCAGGGCTGTGTGATTGGCGCAGGTTCTGTAGTAAGCTGCGAGGTTCCACCGTATGCGATATACGCCGGTCATAAGATTATCAAATACCGATTCAGTCAGGAAGTGTGCAATAAATTACAGAAGATTGATTATTCTAAATTTGACCAGGCGGTCATTGATCGGATCAAAGGGTGGCACAAGATAGAAATCAATGAGTCTAATGCAGATGAGTTGCTGAAGCTTGTACCACTGAAAGAAGAGATTTAATTTGAAAATACATAAATATGAGGGCATTATGAAATGAGAGTTTTATTACCATATCATTTAGGCTGCGGGAATCGTGGCTGTGAAGGCATAGCGAGGGGCATTGCTAAGATTTTAGATTTAAATAAGGATCAATTAATACTATTTGACATTTCTCCGTATGACTATGCTAGCGATTTAAAATTGGGATTAAATAAAGTCGGAGTATTAAAGCAAACCAAGGACAATAATGGAGTAGAAATGGTAAGATTAATGTGCAGGGTACTGCAGAAAATGAAGCTTCCATATTTTTATAATGAACTGATGAGTGGCTATTATGTAAATACCGCAAAACCAGGGGATGCCATTTTTATAACTGGCGGTGATATCTATTGCTATAAAGGAGCCTCCACACTTCCCAACCTGATAGCGAAGAAGGCAAGGAAAAAGGGTATAAAACCAGTACTCTTTGGAGTCTCAATGGAGAAAAAACACCTTGATGATAAGGTAGTAGCTGGGTTAAGAAACTATGATCTTATTATCACGCGCGAAACAATATCTGCAAAAACCATGACTGATCTCGGATTGAAGAATTATCTTTATCCGGATCCAGCCTTTTCGCTTAAACCTGTAAAGTGTCCGCTACCCAATTATTTTGGGAAAAAAGTTGTGGGTATTAACTTCAGCCCCTTTACAGACACTGATACTTTGT
>Ga0316613_10002455_pt1 | contig 11922 bp, 10 predicted proteins | sample OWC_soil_day10_C_2_FD_207647 | JGI IMG/M metagenome (GOLD analysis project Ga0316613, IMG submission 207647) | Wetland soil microbial communities from Old Woman Creek delta, Ohio, United States - OWC_soil_day10_CT_b | ecosystem: Environmental > Terrestrial > Soil > Wetlands | place: USA: Ohio...
GTGTAGGGTAACCAAAATGAAAATGAGCTGCTTTTGCCGCTTTACTAAAATCCACATGTTCAAAGCCAAAGGTGTCATTACAACCGGGATTATGAAGAAATAACCGGTCAACCCCCTTTGGTGCCAGAACAATCGTGTAGGATGTATCCTCTCCGGGAATAACCGTAATGCAGCTTTCACACCCTCTTTCCTGTATCTTTCCTTTTAGGATCTGCCCAAAGTCATCATCCCCTGTGTCTGCCATTAAAAGGACATCTGCTCCCAGTGCATGGAGCCCAAGGCCTGTGTTAAAAACCGCTCCGCCTCCGGATATGTTGGCGTTTCCCACTTCTAAAAGTTTACCGGGCTGAAAGGACTTTAAAATTTTCTTTCCGTCACTGCTTTTAAAGACCGGTGTAATATCCAGGGAAATGTGTCCGGCAACAATTATTTTTTTATTTCCCGCCTCATCTGGCATATAAATACCCCCTTTCCTGTTTTCATCATAACAACAGCAGGAAGAAAGTCAATAATATTTATGCATATATCACTATATAGCTTGTCTGTATGACAATTGTCATGTGAATATTGCACAATGATTATTTCTGCTCTACTTAAGATTCTAAAGATATAAATACTTTTTCATTTTACTGTTGACAAATGAATACAAAATCCTTATATTAATTGTTAATATAAAAACTTCATACGAAATATATAGACGAAGACGTTTCCTGCCCGGAAATTCCCTTCGTCTTTTTTATTTGTTCTTTCGTTTGTGAAGCTGCCGGAAGGAGGTATATGGTTGTACAGTATTGGCGTGGATATAGGAACCAGTACAACGGAAATTATTATCAGTAATATTAAGATCTCAACCAGTATGGGGCCTTCCCTTCTTCCCACCACTAAAATCGATGAGACTGAGGTTATCTATCGCAGTCCGGTTATCTTCACACCACTGATTTCAAGAGATACCATAGATTTTGAACAGATCCGGGAACAGGTAAAGGCAGCTATGAAAGAAAGTGGAATTGATAAGGAGAACATAGAAACCGGAGCCGTTATCATTACGGGTGAAACAGCCAGAAAGGATAATGCCCGGCAGGTGAACATCTGGTTATCAGAGTTCCTGGGTGATTTTGTTGTTGCTACCGCAGGACCCAGGCTGGAAGCGGTTTTAGCCGGGAGAGGGTCCGGAATCAGCGAAGAATCAAAAAAAAGGAGCAGAAGAATCATTAACCTGGATATCGGTGGGGGAACCTTAAATGCGGCTGTATTCGATTGTGGAACATGTACGGATTCTTTTGCAATGGACATTGGCGGAAGGCTGATAAAACTGGATGACACTGGCAGAGTGACCTATATTTCAGACAGGATTGTCCATATAATTACCAGCCATAAACTGGCTATCAGACAGGGAGAAACTGCTGATATAAAAGTGCTGGAACGTTTCTGCTCTTATCTGGCAGACTGCTGCCTTCAGGCCCTTGGATTACGTGAAATGAAGGAGGGTACTCTCCCCTTGTATATCACAGATTTTACCATTCCAAAGAATCTTGATTTTATATCCATATCCGGCGGAGTGGGCGAATACGTGGGATCATTAAACGAAAGTACAGAATGGTTTCAGTATGGAGACATCGGACCTTTACTTGGAATCAAAATCACCCAGGCTCTTGCCCCCTATAAGAGCAGACTTATCCTTCCGGAGGAAAAAATAAGGGCAACCGTAATCGGAGCAGGAAGCCACTCTCTGTCCGTCAGCGGAAGTACGGTAGGTGTGGAATCCTCTATTTTACCTATGCGAAATATTCCCATAGTAAAATGCCCGGCAGCTGCCAGCCAGTGGGAAGATGTGTTTAGAAGTACCAGACCTCTTATGGAACTTTACGAGGATGAGGTTCTTGCAGTGAGTATAAAGGGGGAAAAAAGTCCCGGATACAGAGAACTTAAACTTCTAGCAGATCAGATTGCCAGACTTTATGAGGGATTAAAAAGTCCTGTAATTGTGCTTTTAAAAGAAGACTTTGCAAAAGCACTGAGTCAGATGATCCGGATTCATACGCCATGCAGCAAACCGGTTATCTGCCTGGATCAGATCCAGGTTGAGGAAGGTGATTACATAGATATCGGATCACCGATTGGAAGCGCAGTACCCGTTGTGATTAAAACATTAGTGTATCAATAAAAATAAGAAAATCAGGAGGATTTCATTATGGAAGAAAAAAATTTGAACAAAGCTCTTACACCGGTTAAGCTATGGGCGATTATTGTAGGTGCAGTTGTATCCGGTATGTATTTTGGCTGGAATTACCTGTTTGAAATGACTAATTTTACAGGAGCCTTAATCGCAACATTCATTGTCACACTTTTCTATGTCTCCTTTGTTTTTTGTTACTCTGAACTGGCAACAGCCATCCCGTCTGCAGCTGGTCCAACCGCATATGCAGAAAAATCATTTGGTAAGTTCGCCGGTTTTATAGCCGGTTTCTCAATACTCCTTGAGTATATCTTTGCAACACCAGGAATTGCACTTTCCATTGGAGCATATGTTCATGGACTGCTTCCTGTTATCCCGGCAAATATCGCCGCTATTACTGCCTTTTGTATCTTTGTTTTTATCAATATCAAGGGAATTGAATCTGCTGCTATCGTCAGTGTAATTGTTACGGCAGTGGCGATTCTTGGAGTAGCTGTTTATTTTATCCTTGGAATTCCAACTGTAGATGTACACGGTCTGTTCTCTTCCGGAGCTTCCATGAACGGCATGCATGGCATATTCGCTGCCATTCCATTTGTAGTCTGGTTTTATCTGGCTGTGGAGTCCGGAGCAATGGGTGCGGAAGAATGTAAAAATCCTCAAAAAGACATACCGAAAGCATTTATATCGGGGATCGGCGCACTGGTTGTTATGGCAGTTGCTGTCCTTATTGTTACTGCAGGTAACTCTGCCTCGGATTTGTCTGCTGTTGCCTCCACCGATAATCCGCTTCCGGCAATTTTATCAAAAGTCTATGGTGAAGGTTCATTCCTTGTAAAATTAGTTGGATTTTTTGGATTATTCGGTCTGGCGGCCAGTCTTCATGGAATTATGATCGGATATTCCAGGCAGGCATACGCCATGTCCAGAAGCGGTTATCTTCCAAAAGCACTTTCAAATCTTGATAAAAATGGTACTCCGGTCTTCGCTCTTGTGAGCACCAGCCTGATTGGTCTCTTTTTTGTAATCACCGGAAATGTAGGCAGCCTGGTTGTCTTCTCCTGCATCGGCTCTTCCGTAATGGCAGTTTTATCCATAGCCTCCTGGTTTGTTCTAAGGAAAAAAGAGCCGGCACTGGCACGTCCATACCGGTTGAAATCCGCATTGATTCCAACCATTGCAGCAATTACCTGCGCAGTAGTCGTAGTTGCCCTCGTGGTTTCCCAGGCCTCTCTTTTATTCCTGGCTGCCATTGTTTATGCTGCCGCTATTGTTTATTACCTTATAAAAGACAAGGTTTTTGCAAATGGATTTGTATCCACAGAAAATGAAATGGAAGCATAGGAGGCCGGAAAGGTGAAATTAAAGACAAGATTATTCGGTAAAACCTACGAATTTCGATCTGTCAGGGAAGTACTGGCAAAAGCAAATGAAGAAAAATCCGGTGATACACTGGCTGGTATTGCCGCGGCAGATGCAGCAGAACGCATTGCTGCCAAGGTTGTACTTGCCGATTTATCCGTTTCCGATTTACGGAACCATCCGGTTGTTGATTATGAAACCGATGAAGTCACTAGAGTCATTCAGGATGGAGTGGATGAGGAGGCTTATAAAAAAATCAAATCAATAACACTTGGAGAGCTGCGGGAATTTATTCTGGCCTCTCCTGCAGCTGCCATTGAAGAGATTCGTGATGGTCTCACTGCCGAGGTGATAGCAGGTGTGACAAAGCTGATGAGCAATCTTGACATCATTGTGGCTTCTAAAAAGCTGATTGTTCCGGCCACCTGCAATACAACAATCGGTCTTCCGGGAACCCTGGCCTCCAGGCTGCAGCCCAATCATCCCACAGACAGCTTTGAAGGGGTTATGGCATCTGTGTTTGAAGGAATTTCCTATGCAAACGGCGATGCATTAATCGGTTTAAATCCCGCCATAGATACGGTGGAGCAAACGGATAAAATTTTGCGGGCTTTCCGTGATTTTATGGATAAATGGCAGATTCCCACACAGAACTGCGTACTCTCCCACGTGACCACCCAGATGGAGGCTTTGAAAAAAGGCAGTCCTATGGATTTAATGTTTCAATCCATTGCCGGATCACAGATCTCGAATACGGCATTTGGAATCAGCACTGCCTTAATGGATGAGGCTTATGAGCTGATGAAGGAAAAGAAAAGCTCCAAAGGTCCCAACTTCATGTATTTTGAAACAGGTCAGGGATCTGAACTTTCCTCAGAAGGTCATCACGATGCGGATCAGCTGGTAATGGAAGCACGGTGCTACGGATTTGCCAAGCGTTACCACCCTTATTGTGTCAATACCGTAGTAGGTTTTATCGGACCGGAATATTTATATGACGGAGCTCAGGTAATCCGGGCCGGACTGGAAGATCATTTTATGGGAAAACTCACCGGTATCCCCATGGGCTGCGATGTCTGTTATACCAATCATATGAAAGCCAGTCAGAATGACCTGGAAAACTTAGGTGTCCTACTTGCCAGCGCCGGTGTCAATTACGTAATGGGAATACCGGCAGGGGATGATATTATGCTGATGTATCAGTCCTCCAGTTATCATGACGCGGCCGCCTTTCGGGAAACAAGCGGAAAACGCCCTATGAGAGAATTTGAAAAACGCATGGAGGAACTGGGGATTATGGAAGACGGACAACTGACGGAACGCGCCGGTGATCCCTCTATTTTCACACAGGAGGTGTAGTAAATGGATCAGGACCTTGTAAGGGATATCTCTTCCCTTGATTTAACAGAACGGGTAACAATTAACCAACCGGCTGACCTTCAGTCCTGTGTCAATTTAAAGAAGACGACGGCTGCAAGAATCTGTGTGGGCAAGGCAGGAACCAGGCTGAAAACAGAAACCTATCTTCGATTTCGTGCTGATCATGCTGTCGCCATGGATGCAGTCTGGTCAGAGGTGGATGAAAAAGTGGTGGATCAGCTGGGATTTTTAAAGGTTCAGAGTTTATGCAATAATAAAGATGAATATATAACAAGACCGGATCTTGGAAGACGTTTTTCCAATGAAACCATGAAAATAATCAGTGAAAAATGCAGACACGATGCAGATGTGCAGATTATCGCAGGTGACGGTCTTAGTTCTCCTGCAATTACCAGTAATCTTCCGGATATTTATCCCATGCTAATGGATGGCCTGAAAGAAAAAGGCTATACGACAGGTGATCCAATCTTTGTTAAATTTGCAAGGGTTGCCACTATGGACCGGATTAGTGAAGCATTACATGCGAAAATTACCATTATTCTCATAGGAGAAAGACCTGGTCTTGCGACTGGAGAAAGCTTGAGTGCCTATATGGCATATGAATCAAGTACGTCAAAGCCGGAATCCCAGAGAACGGTGGTTTCCAATATTCATAAGAACGGAATGCCGCCGGTAGAGGCCGGGGCACAGATTATATCGATTGTAGATGCAATGATGGAAGCAAAAACCAGTGGGATTGATTTAAAATTATAACTACATGTCAGGCGGGGTACGGATTCCTTTTAAGGAACTCATACCTCGCCTGACTTTTGGATTATTGTAAATAGTCACTAATACCCTTCCAGGAACCTTTTAAATGAAACTCAGTCTGATCCTGACTCATATCGACTGACTCCTGTTTTTTATACTTCTGTAAATGAAAACCGTCTTTTAAAACTGCAGAGGTTAAGATTCCTGGTTTCAGTACCTGAACCGGACAGGAATAGATGCATCTTAAGCACAAAATACAACGAAAGCCGAATTTGGGAATTCCCTGTTCCATTTTAATGTTCCGGGTCGGGCATTTTTGTGAACATTTACCACAGTGAGTGCATTGTGAAGAGGAGTGGATGGAAGCGCCGAATAATCTTGCACCCAGATGCTCTCCTTTTCCAAGCATTGCAAGAAAACGATCCTTGGGCTTTGCCATCAGAAAATGATGTTCTCCGTTCAGAATTTCTTCTATCATCTCTTTTGTTTTTTCAGGTAATACGCGAATTAATTGCTGATTAATTTCATCTCCCGCATTGGTACCGAAATTAGACGGCATTACAATCATTTTTTCATAGATCAGATGATACCCCTTTTTCTTTAACATACGTCTGCTAAAAATGGTGCATGCTGTATTGGGTGAGATATCCCCTCCTCCCGAAACAGGTACGATCACAACCATGGTACGGCTGGATCCTGGAAGTCCTTTTACCCATTTTTCAGTAATGGAAGCCAGGCGGAAGGCATATACAGGTGAGAATATCACCAGGAGATCCGGCGGTTTTAAATTTCCCGGATCATGATTTTCCAGACTGACGGTTTTGCTTTCCAATCCCTTCTTTGCCAATTGTTGTGCGAAACACAGACAGACTTCTTTTGTACAACCAGTCCCTGAAAAATAAGCCAGGGTGATTTTTTTTGGTTTTAACAATGGTATTCCCCCTCTGCGAATCAAATTTTTATGAATTCATCATACTATCTGGGTGGTGAAAAAGATAGTGCCTTAACAAGAAATAATATCAAAACTATTTGAAATAAGTTGTTTTTACAACAAACAAAACAGGGAAACTATGATATGATAAACGTAATTTCAGAAACCAACTTACAATTAACATAGAGAAAGGAACTATTATGTCAAATTATTTTAAAGCTTCTGATACGATCTTTCATATCACGGAAACCTATCCGGAAACCATTGAAGTATTTATTGCCAATGGTTTTGAAAATTTAAGCAATCCTGTTATGCGCAGAACTCTTGGTAAAACCATTTCTTTAGAAACAGCATTGGCTATGAAAAAGGTGAATCAGGAACTTTTTATAAAGAAACTGGAGGAAGTAATCGGTCAGAAGGCGCCCAGCCTGACAGACGGTCTCACTCCTGCACAATCAGAGAATAAAGGGGATATCCGCATCGAGGGTGTACTGCCCTGCCCCATCCGTATTCCTCTTTTAGAAAAATTCGAATCCTGGCTTGAGGAAAATAAAGACTCCCTTGGATATGAGGTGGAGTATCATCTAAAATCCGCAAACCTGGGACTTGATGACGTAAAGGATCGGGTTATTTTAGCAGATGGAAATCCTGACGGTCTGTCAGACCTTTATCTCTCGGCTGGTTTTGATTTATTCTTTGACAAAAAGATGATTGGCGGTTATCAGGATTTAGGCGTATTTGAAGATCTTTCGGGTATTGATCATTTAAACCCTGATCTAGATAATGAGAGCTTATCACTGAAGGACCCAAAAAACCAGTATGCCATTATCGGAATTGTTCCTGCAGTTTTCATGGTTAACACCAATGTGTTAGGAGACCGCCCATTCCCTGAGAGCTGGACAGATTTAATGAAGCCGGAGTTTGAAAACAGCATCAGCCTTCCCATGAAGGATCTGGATATGTTTAATGCATTTTTGCTTCACATCTACCGCTTTTATGGGGAAGAAGGAATCGAAAAGATGGGGAAAGCCCTCTTACAGAGCATGCATCCGGCTCAGATGATCAAATCCCACAAGTTAAAGGATGGAAATAAGATTCCAGCCATTACAGTTGCACCCTATTTCTTTGCAAGTATGACAGATGAGAAAAGCCCTATGCGCCCAGTGTGGCCAAAGGACGGAGCCATAATCAGTCCGATTTTCCTGCTGGCAAAATCAAAGAATAAGGATAAGGTAAAACCTTTCGTTGATCTTTTATATTCAAAAGATATTGGAGATATTCTTTCCTCCAACGGAAAATTTCCATCTACCAATCCCATGGTGGACAATCAACTGAAACCCGACCAGAATTTCATGTGGATCGGCTGGGATTTTATACACAACAATGACATTGGAGAATTAATCAAAAAAATAGAAAAGCTGTTCTTTGCAGCTGCTCAGAAGGAGTTCTTATGAATCTGATTGTATTTTCAGGTCCTCCCTCTTCCGGTAAGACATCGGTCATTTTAAAAACAATTTCATCCTTTCGTGATAAGAACATTAAAGTGGGCGTGGTGAAATTTGACTGTCTTTATACAGACGATGACGTTGCCTATGAAAAAGCGGGAATCCCTGTGAAAAAGGGCTTATCCGGCGCTTTATGCCCGGATCACTTCTTCGCTTCCAATATTGAAGAGGTGGTTAACTGGGGAAATGAAGAAAAGCTTGATCTGCTTATTACAGAATCGGCAGGTCTGTGCAACCGCTGTTCCCCTTATTTAAAAGAAGTAAAGGGAGTTTGTGTAATCGACAACTTATCCGGTATTAATACCCCTAAAAAAATCGGTCCCATGTTAAAATCCGCCGATTTTGTGGTAATTACCAAAGGTGATATCGTTTCCCAGGCAGAACGGGAGGTATTTGCTTCCTGTGTCAGCTCTGTAAACCCAAGGGCCATTACCATGCATGTGAATGGGCTGACCGGACAGGGAGCTTACGAACTGGCAAGCCTTCTTTATGATGAAAACCAGAACATTCAGACAGTCCAGGGAATGCAGCTCCGTTTTCCCATGCCTTCCGCCCTGTGCTCCTATTGTCTTGGCGAAACAAGAATCGGAGAAGCCTATCAGATGGGGAATGTAAAGAAAATTGATTTAGGCGGTGATAAAAAATGACAAATATAAGCATAAAAAAACTGCTGGAGGAAAATCCGTTTGCTGCTGCATATTTTGAACAGAATAAGCTTACGATCACTGGATTTGAAGATCAGACATTTAAGGAATTTTTAAATCATTTCTCAGAGGAAGAACTGGAAGATCAGGCGATTGATAAAGCAAAGCTTTTGTCAGACCTGCCTCTGTATCTGGATCAGATGCGTCAGTTTTTGGGAATGGAAAATGACCGGCTGGTGCATTCTCTGACAATTTTACCAGGTCATGATAAATCGGGAAAATTGGAAGGCTTTAAGGAACTGACCGTAGAAACATCCCAGATTATATCCATAGTGGGTCCTACCGGTTCAGGAAAAAGCCGCCTCTTAGCAGATATCGAATGGACGGCTCAAAATGACACTCCTACCGGACGCAGTATTTTAATTAACGGCGAAGTCCCTGATATGAAGTGGCGTTACTCCTCAAATAACAAGCTGGTAGCCCAGCTTTCCCAGAACATGAACTTTGTTATGGACTTAACGGTAGTTGACTTTTTGCGGATGCATGCGGAAAGCCGTATGGTTTTAGATCCTCAGTCTGTAATAGACCGGATTATTGCCGCAGCCAATGATCTGGCAGGAGAAAAATTTGAACTTTCCACTCCCGTTACCAGCTTAAGCGGCGGGCAGTCCAGAGCCCTAATGATTGCAGATACTGCCATATTAAGCTCCTCTCCCATTGTCTTAATTGATGAAATTGAAAATGCCGGAATCGACCGGAAAAAGGCATTAAAACTTCTTGTAACATCAGATAAGATTGTATTGATGGCAACCCACGATCCCCTTCTTGCATTAATGGCAGACAAGCGGATTGTCATTAAAAATGGTGGTATTAATCATGTGATCTATACCAGTGAAGAAGAAAAACAGCTGCTTGGTAAGTTGGAGAAAATGGATTCCCTTATCCAGACTGCACGCCAGGAACTTCGGTCAGGAAATACACTTTCTCCCGACCTGCTGGCAAATTAAAAAGATCTTTGTTAATCCTCCAATCAGGTTTAAACAGCCTGTATTGGAGGATTTTTTTGATTTAAGCCTGTATCCCGCGGATTAAATTAACCATCTCAATGGCTCCCGCAGCGCAGTCAAACCCTTTGTTGCCTGCTTTCGTTCCAGCCCGCTCAATTGCCTGTTCAATATTTTCTGTCGTCAGAACTCCAAACATGACCGGAATTCCACTGCTTAAGGATACCTGGGCGATACCCTTTGAGACTTCGCTGCAAACGTAATCGTAGTGAGTGGTGCTGCCGCGGATGACCGCTCCCAGACATATGACAGCATCATATTTACCGCAGCCTGCCATCTTGGAAGCGATCAGAGGGATCTCAAAAGCTCCGGGCACCCATGCTACTTCCATGTTCTCCTCACTGATCCCGTGTCGCTTTAAACAATCCACAGCGCCGCCCAGAAGCTTTGATGTTATAAATTCATTGAAACGTGCGGCTACAATGCCGATTTTGATTTTCTCTGATACCAGTGAACCTTCGAAAACTTTCATAATAAATTCTCCTTTATGATTAATAGTGTAAAATGTGTCCCATTTTCTTCTGCTTTGTTTTTAAATAAAACAGATCATGATCATTCGCCGGAATCTGTATCGGGACCCGCTCTATAATTTCCATACCAAAACCAGACAGTCCATACACCTTCTCCGGATTATTGGTAAGAAGGCGCAGGGTTTTAACTCCCAATTCCCTCAATATCTGAGCACCGATGTAATATTCTCTTGGATCGCCTTCAAAGCCTAATGCAAGGTTGGCTTCCAGAGTATCCATGCCCTTGTCCTGCAGAGCGTAAGCCCGCAGTTTGTTAACCAGTCCGATGCCTCTGCCTTCCTGGCGCATATAAAGGAGAATGCCCCTGCCTTCCTGTTCAATCTGGGTCATGGCGGCAGCAAGCTGCTGTCCGCAGTCACAGCGCATGGAGCCGAACGCATCTCCGGTCAGGCACTCAGAATGAACACGGCACAAAATGTTTTCTCCATCACCGATTTCGCCTTTGACAAGAGCGACATGATGCTCTCCGTTTAATTTATTAATAAAGCAGTAAGCTTTAAAATCTCCATATTTTGTAGGCATGTCGCTGATTGATGTCTGCTCCACCAGTTTGTCGTGTTTTTTGCGGTATTCCTGCAATGCAGCAATGGTAATAAAGGGGATTTTCCACGTTTCAGCAAGCTTTATCAGTTCAGGAGTCCGCATCATGGTACCATCCTCTCCCATGATCTCACAGCAAAGTCCGCATTCCTTCAGCCCTGCCAGACGCATGAGATCCACGGTGGCTTCCGTGTGTCCGCCACGCTCCAACACTCCGTTTCGTTTTGCAAGCAGTGGAAACATATGACCGGGGCGACGGAAATCTCCCGCTTTTGCTGTTTCATCCACACATTTTATTGCAGTCAGTGATCGCTCCGCTGCAGAAATCCCGGTTGTGGTATCCCTATGATCCACAGATACAGTAAAGGCAGTGGAATGATTGTCGGTGTTTTCAGAAATCATCTGGGGCAAATCCAGGCGGCGGCACAACTCTTCATTCATAGGCATGCAGATCAGCCCTTTCCCATGCGTAGCCATAAAGTTAATATTTTTGGTGGTGGCAAACTGTGCGGCGCAGATGAAATCGCCTTCATTTTCCCGTCCCTCATCGTCTGTTACAAGAATAATTTTTCCCTGCTGAAGCCATTCAAGCGCCTCTTCTATGGTATTATATTCAAACATTTTACTCCTCCTAATAGCCAGATTTTGTTAAAAATTCTCTTATGATACCGCTTGGCTGCAGTTTATCTGGTTCCGATAATAAAAATTTTTCCATGTATTTCCCCACAAGGTCATTTTCAAGATTAACCAGATCACCAGCTTTTTTATATGACAGGATGGTGGATTTTACTGTATGGGGGATAGCAGAGATACAAAACTCCGTATTATTTACAAAGGCCACTGTCAGACTGATGCCATCCACTGCAATGGACCCTTTCTCTACAATATAACGAAGTATCCTGCTGTCAGCGGCAATGGTGTACCAGATGGCATTGTCATCCTTTCGAACGTACATTATCTTACCTGTTCCATCGATATGACCAGAGACAATGTGTCCGCCAAAACGTCCGCCAGCCGCCATTGCGCGTTCCAGATTAACA
>Ga0316613_10002457_pt1 | contig 11919 bp, 10 predicted proteins | sample OWC_soil_day10_C_2_FD_207647 | JGI IMG/M metagenome (GOLD analysis project Ga0316613, IMG submission 207647) | Wetland soil microbial communities from Old Woman Creek delta, Ohio, United States - OWC_soil_day10_CT_b | ecosystem: Environmental > Terrestrial > Soil > Wetlands | place: USA: Ohio...
GGATATGTTCGAGACCTGATCCTTGGTGGAGAATCCCGCCATGAAAACCAGTTGCAAGCTTTGCTTGTCATCCAGACTATTGGCAGTTTCTGCGTCGATCAGGCCTTTCTCAACAGCTTTGCGGCGGATGACATCCGGGCGCATTCCCTTGCCATCATCGGTAATCTCGATAAGGATATGATCGCCGACTTGCGTAGCAGAAAGTTCCACAACTGCCTTGGGAGGCTTGCCGGCAGCAATTCGCTCTTCGATGGTTTCCACGCCATGGTCAACGGCATTACGAACCAAGTGAACCAGCGGATCATTCAAGTCTTCCAGCATGGTCTTGTCGAGTTCGGTTTCTTCGCCGATCAAGACAAGTTCCACGTCTTTCCCGAGTTGACGGGCCAGATCGCGAGCCAGGCGGGGATATTTCTGGAACAAACGTCCGATTGGCTGCATGCGAGTCTTCATGACCGCGTTTTGCAGATCGCTGACCAACAGATCAAGCTGGCCAATGGCTTCGTCGAGTGCCTTGATCGTGGGGGCATCCATCTTGCCGGCCATGATATCGGTACGCAATGTCGTCAAACGATTCTTGGTCAGGCCGATTTCGCCGGAAAGATTCAGCACCTGATCCAGTCGGACCGTGTCGATGCGAATGGTTGTTTCCTGTGTAGCCAAAGGTTGCCCTGTTGATGCTTGTGCCTTGCTGCTCGTGGCGGCCGGGGCCGGGCGCAACACTTGCATTGGGTCAACAACAATAGATTTGGACTCGGTTGCGCTCACGGTTTCAACCTTTGGATTTGCCATTTCAAGTTTTGGCATGGCGATTGGTTCGCGCGGTGCCACTTCTGTTGGTTTGCCGAGCAATACGTCATAAAGAACCTGCCAATCAGGTTCACCCGCTGGCGAGGTATTTTCTTTAAGTGTGGTGTTGGTTGTTACATTCGGCGGAAGGTTGACTGAGACCGGGGCGACTTCAGAGACCGGCGCTGCGGTTTTTCCATGCAATACGTTATCCAGCGCGGTCAGAATGGCTGGATCGGCGGCGCTTGGCATGCGGGTTTGTGCCAGGGCACCAAACATGTCGCGCACAACGCCGGTAGCGTTCAGGATGACATCCATGAGTTCCGGTGTCATGCTCAATTCGCCATTGCGTAATTTGTCGAACAAGTTTTCGGTGCGGTGACAGAGTCCAACCATCGGGTCGACATTCAGGAAGCCCGCGCCGCCTTTGATGGTGTGAAAACCACGAAAGATCGTGTTGAGCAAAGCCTTGTCGTTTGGCCGCTTTTCCAACTCAACCAGTTTGTTGTCAACGTCAGACAGGAGCTCGGAGGCTTCTGTCAGAAAATCCTGCAGGAGATCGTCCATGCCGGAAAAATCGCTCATCCTTGTCCCCTTGAGTGCGGTTTGTCAGAAGCCAAGGCTCTCGAGCAGATCATCGACCTGCGCCTGATTGGTAACGACATCGGTGCGGCCTTCGGAGTTGATGACTGGACCATTCAACAACGTGTCTTCGTGCTTGATGCCTTGCGGGGAAAACATCAGCAGGAAGTCCAGCAGATGTTGTTCCATGTCCTTGGTCATCGACAAAATCTTTTTGATGACTTGCCCCGTCAAATCCTGGAAGTCCTGCGCCATCATGATTTCCAGCATCTGGCTGCTGACTTCATCGGATTCTTCCGCAGTCTTCGCAAGATGCTCGCGTGTTCTTCCGACCAGTGCCTTGAACTCATCAACCGATAGCTGGTTTGCGAGCAACTGATCCCATTGACCGGACAGCAGGCGTGAATCCGTTGAGATCCGGTCCTGCAAGGGTTTGGCAATATCCAGTGCGTTGAGTGTGCGTTCTGCCGCCTGCTCGGTCATCGTGGATACATAGGCCAAGCGGTCGCGCGCATCCGGGATTTGCGAGGCGGCCTGTTCCAGCGATTTGTCCAGTCCGAGTTCGCGCAAGGTATCGTGCAATTTTCGAGTCATGTGTCCAATGTGCGAAAACATGGAGCGGGCCGGCTCAGCCATGTCTTGCAGGGCGGGAGCTGTCTCCATTTTTTCGGCGCTGGAATTCGCCATGGCAGATGTCTTTTCTGCCGTCTGGTTGGCAAAAAGAATGCTGTCAAATAGCGCTTCGAGATCGGCCGAATCGCCGCTGTTGAGGGCTTGATCGCTCACAGTCGCCTCCTGTGCGTCTGTTTGTTTTTATCGTCGGGCTGAGATTACTTGCCCATATTGGCAAAGACTTTCTTGAGTTTTTCGTCAAGAGTCGCTGCGGTAAAGGGTTTTACGATGTAGCCGCTGGCACCAGCCGTGGCGGCTTCAATAATATTTTCCTTTTTGGCCTCCGCAGTCACCATCATGAGCGGGATATGCTTGAGCTGTGGATCGGCACGGACGGCCTTCAATAGTTCAATGCCGGTCATGTTGGGCATGTTCCAGTCGGAAACAATGAAATCGAAATGACCGTTTTTGAGTTTATGCAATGCGATCTGGCCGTCCTCGGCCTCGTCAACATTGGAAAACCCAAGTTCTTTCAATAGATTACGGACAATGCGGCGCATGGTGGAGAAATCATCCACCACAAGTATGCGCATGTTCTGATCTGCCATGTCTTGCTCCAGGGGCCCAATTGAAAAGCCCGCCTTGTTTTAAATGTCAGTACTGATATCAGCTTGCCAGCAAAGGTGTCAGTGTATCAACCAATACGAGAGGATCAAATTTTGCCACATAGGCATCAACGCCAACGCTTGCTCCCATTGCTCGATTGGCGTTGGATGAGAGCGAGGAATGCATGACCACGGGAATGCCCTGGAATCGGTGGTCGGATTTGATGTGTTTGGTCAGCACATACCCATCCATTTCCGGCATTTCTGCATCCACCAAAATCAATTTCAGCTTTTCTGCGAGAAGCTCGCCATCTTGTACTGCCCGGTTGGCCAAGCCCTGAAGCTTATCCCAAGCTTCCTTGCCATTGTTAGCCTGGTGATATTTGATGCCGATCTTGTCCAGTACGCTGACAATTTCTTTGCGCGCGACCAGAGAGTCGTCGGCAAAAAACATGAAGCTGTCCGAGTCGATGGATGCATGGGGCAAGTCAGGAATAATCTTTTCGCCGATGACTGAGGAAAGCACTTGTTCTACATCCAGGATCGAAACCAGTTTCCCGTCCGGGAGTTCGGTGATGGCGGTGATGAGCGCTTGATTGCCGGCCAGCATGGATTCGGGTGCCCGTACCTTATCCCAGTCGACCCGGATGATGCGGTCTACGTCATGCACCAGAAAAGCTTGGGTGTGCTTGGAGAACTCGGTCACGATCATGGTGCTGGTCGAATTCGCCTGTTCGCCAGTTTCGGTGGCGATGAACTTGGACAAGGAAATGACCGGGATGATGTTGCCACGCAGTGAGATCACACCTTCCACGCCCAGCGGCATGTTGGGAGTTTTTGTGATCTTCGGCGTTTGTGAAACTTCGCGTACCTTGAACACATTGATGCCGAATATTTCCCGCGAGCCCAACGTGAAGAGCAGGATTTCCATTTTGTTGGAGCCTGCGAGCTTGGTGCGTGCGTCCACGCTGTCGAGCAAATTTCCGGATTGGCTTTGGGTGGCCATGTAGTTATCTCCGCTTGAATGGCTTGAAATGCTGGGTTATTCACGCAGCAAATATTCTGCGACCATTTCCGAAAGTTTGTGAGGTTCGAACTTTGCGACGTAACCGTCAACACCTACGGACTGCCCGAGCTTCTGATTGGACATGCCAGAGAGCGAGGAATGCATGATAACCGGGATGCCGGAAAAACGCGGGTCACTCTTGATCATTTTGGTCAGCATGTAGCCATCCATTTCCGGCATTTCAACGTCGGTGAGGATCAGTTGAATCATGCTTTTGACGGGTTTGCCTTGAATGTCTGCGGATTGGGCGATGCGCAGCAGCTCTTCCCATGCACGTTTACCATTAATGGTTTGAATGTATTTGAGCCCCATGGCGCTAAAAGTCAGTTCGATCTGCCTTCTGGCTACTGCGGAATCATCGGTAAAGAAAACGGTCTTGTCGGTGAGCTTGTTGTGCCTGATCACCAGACTGTCATCAATGTTGTCCCCCGTGCGGGTGGTTTCAGCCAAAACCTTTTCAACATCCATCATCATGACAAGCTTGCCGCTGTCCAGCTCCGTGACGGCAGTGACCAGTCCGCCCATTTGGTTGGTCAACATGTCCGGCGGTACCTGCATGGAAGACCAGTCAAGTCTCAGAATGGTGTCTACGGCTTCGACCAAAAAGCCTTGGGTGTGACCGTTGTATTCGGAAACGATCATGATTTCAGGCCTGTTTTCAGTGATGATCCCGGCATATTTGGCCAAATCAATCACAGGGACCAGTTGTCCGCGCAGGCTGACCATGCCTTCTACCGAAGGAGGCATGTCCGGTGCCTGGGTAATCTCCGGGGTGCGCATGACTTCCCGCACTTTGAAAACATTGATGCCAAAAGTCTCGCGCCGGTTGGTGCGCTGATCCAGCCCAAGGGTGAATAGTAGTATCTCAAGCTTGTTGGTGCCTGCTAGCTTGGTGCGGGCATCAATGTTTTTTAAAAGGTCCGACACAATTATTCCTCGTTAATGCACGCCAGATTTGAGGGGGGAGCCACTGCGCCGATTATAACCAATTAGGTGACTATAAAAATGTTTCATGCACAGGTTTTTTCCCGCATGGCTGAGAAGCATCAAATCAACCTGGGTGGTTGCAACGGGCCCTTTATAATGCAAAACATACAAGTCAACAAGGTTCAGGATGGACATGAACACAGGAAATTCATTTATTGATCCTCATGAGCTGGAACAAGCTTTTTCCTTGTTTAATGAGGCTTCCCGTCAGCTTTCTGCTGCGTACGCAGAGTTGCAGGGGCAGGTTACCTCGCTGACCGCCCAGCTTGAGATTGCTAATGGCGCGCTGCGGCGGGAGCTGGAAGAAAAGGCGGCATTGTCCCGGCGACTGGGGTTGTTGCTGGAACGCCTTCCGGCTGGGGTGGTCGAACTCGATGCTTGCGGGCTGGTAATTCAGATGAATCCTGCGGCCGAGCGTTTGCTTGGTCACGGTGTAACCGGGCAATCGTGGAAGCTGTTGAAGCAGTCCCGTCTTGCTGCGACACCGGAATCGGATCTCTGGAGTTATCAAAGCGAGCAAGGGCTGCGATGGTTGTCCGTGGTGGAAAGCAATATTCCGGAGGAGGAAATCAGTCTGTTGCTTATCCACGATCTGACGGAGTCTTGGGAGTTGCAACAGGCGCTGGCAAGGCATCAGCGCTTGGCTGCTATGGGTGAGATGGCGGCGGGCTTGGCGCATCAATTGCGCACCCCACTGGCGACCGCGCTGCTCTACACGGGACACTTGACTCGGCCCGAATTGGGCGATGCGGAGCGTCAGCGATTTGCCGGGAAGGCCCTGGATCGGTTGCGTTATCTTGAAACATTGATTGGTAATATGTTGCAGTTCGTTCGCGGGCAAGCGCATGAGTTGGAGATTGTTCATCTGGGGGAAATCTTGGATGAAGCTGCACAAGCGTTGGCTCATCAGTATGCACAGAAAGATATACATCTTCTGGTGCGTTGTGCTGACCCCGAGGCGCGGGTGAGAGTTAATCGTAAAGAGATGGTGGGCGCGCTGTCGAACATGCTGGATAATGCATGTCATGCATCGTCAGCGGGCATGCAGGTTGAAATGACACTTTCCTGTTCAAGGGACCAAGCCTTGGTTGAAGTGCGCGATCATGGATGTGGAATGTCGGAGGAGGTGTTGGCTCGCCTTTTCGATCCCTTCTTTACGACGCGCAAAGAAGGTACGGGCTTGGGGTTGGCCATCGTGCGTAATCTGGTGACCATGTATGGGGGAGGTGTTCGTGCCGAGTCAATACTTGGAGAGGGAAGCAGTTTGCAAATCTGGTTGCCTCTTGTTGCGGCACAGTCTACCGTTTGAATTGGTTTGTCGCAGGCCTTGCCTTGATGCCGAAAGTATTTGATTAATAGTCTTTTAATTGTGGCATGAACGTCTGTCATGGGTAAATCCGGCGCTAAATTGAATGGTGGGTCTATTTCAAACACCATTAGCGTTCTCTTATTTTGCCACGTTTTTGTGCTTTTTTTTACAGCAATTGGTATTGTTGCGTCCTGTAATTAATGACTTGTGGAAGGTTGGATCGATCATGTTGCCAACAGTTGATATAAATGGCGAAGTCGGGCGGGTAGTATTGACCGGGCAATTTGACTTCAGCTCGCATCGAGAGTTTCGGCAGGTTTGTGAAACATTGATTGCAAATCCTGAGGTAAAAGAGCTCTTGATCGATTTTCAGAATGTGGTTTATCTGGATAGTTCGGCGTTGGGTATGCTCTTGTTGTTGAAGGAAAAAATTAATGCAGCCAATAAGAGTCTGGCGCTGGTGAATTGTCGTGATGCTGTGCGTCAAGTTCTGGAAATTGCCTGTTTCGGGAAAATATTCACCATACGCTGAGGTGCGCAAAGTAAAGACTTGTCATGAAGATCCTCGTTGCTGACGATACCGAATCTGTCCTGCTGTTGATGAGCCGTTTCGTCGAGGCGTTGGGTCATCATGCCGTGCTGGCGCATAACGGTTTGGATGCGTTGGCGTGTTGGCGGCGAGAGAGGCCTGATCTCGTACTGATGGATATGATGATGCCGGTGATGTCCGGTCCTGAGGCGGCATCGGTCATCAAGAAGGAATCTGGCGAAACATGGGTGCCCATCGTTTTTGTGACGGGAGTGGGGGAAGATACGACGCTGGCAGAGGCAATCGAATGCTGCGGTGATGACTACCTCAACAAACCCGTCAATTTTCGTGTTCTGGAGGCCAAGCTCAAGGCGTTCAGCCGTATTCTGGAGCTTAACCGCAAGGTGCGCGAGCAGTCAGCAATCCTTGCAGAGTACTATGAACGTAGCGAGGAAGAAAAAGGGGTTGTGCGCCATTTGATGGAGCAGATGGTTAATTCCGAAAGGCTTGCAGATCCTCAGCTTGAGTATTGGCTAACGCCGGCGGAGAGTCTTTCGGGTGACCTGATTGCGGCAGCTCGTACGCCTGGTAAGGCTTTGCACTTCATGCTGGCCGATGGGATTGGTCACGGTATTACGGCCGCATTGAATGTTTTACCTCTTACTCAACCGTTCTACAGCATGACCGAAAAGGGATTTACCCTTTCCGAAATTCTGGCCGAAATGAACAATAAAGTGCGACAAGTGTTGCCTGTTGGGCGCTTTGTCGCAGTGGCGCTTTGCTCGATCAACGAAGCGGATGGTTGTGTGGAGGTCTGGAATGGTGGCATGCCCGAGTTGAAAATCCTCGATCAGGCATGTCGCGTGATTGAAACTTTCAAGTCTTTCAGTTTGCCGCTCGGCGTTGTGCCGAGCCATGCCATGGAGTTCTCGCCCAAGCGCTACTTTTTTTCGCAGCCTGGCACGGTGCTGGCGTATTCGGATGGTTTAGTTGAGGCGCGCAATCGCGCGGGAAGCGCTTTTGGCTTTCCTCGCCTTCTTGATGCAATTTCTACCGCGTCTGCAGGAAGACGTGTCGAAGCGGTAAAGTCATTGCTCCTGCAGTTTCTCGACGGCAAAGAATACCATGATGATGTTTCGCTGGTTCTGGCCGATTTTGGCGTGAATGAATGGAGCCGTCCGGTGTGCCGGCAGTCCGGCGCCGGCCCTGATCTGATCCGGTTGGAGCGATTGGTTGCTGACCATAAAGTGTTGTGGCGCTACGCCCTGACTCTGGGGGTTGAAGAGCTTAAGTACATTAATGCGGTGCCATTTGTAATGACATTTGTGAACGATATTCGACCACTGTTGCCATGCAAGTCGGATGTTTTTCTGATCTTGAGGGCACTTTTTGATAATGCACTGGAGCATGGCGTTTTAGGAGCGGGCTTGCCAGCTGCTCGCAGCATAAAGGGGCGCGCTGAGTGCCAGCTGGAGCGCATGAAGCGACTGAACAATTTGCAAGATGGACGGATCGAGATGGACTTGGCCGGGGTGTCTTTGGCTGGGCAGTTGGTATTACGCATTCGCGTCAAGGATAGTGGAAAAGGTTTTGACTGGCAGGCATGGGATAGGGCAGAAGGGACTTCAGTTTCATCGGGCGGCCAGGGTTTGGCGTTGGTACGGTCGCTTTGTGCTGGCCTGCAGTTTCTGGGGTCTGGCAATGAAGCCGTAGCCTATTATCTGCCGGGTAGTGCCTGCAAGAATCACGAATAACTTTTTCGCTTGTTTGGTGGCTTCGCACCAATAATGTCAAAATCATTTATGTTTTCACTGAAAGCCGTGTTGGCTTAAGGGTGTGTTTGCGGTGGGATGGGTTGGAGGTGATTAATTGAGTTTGCCGAATGCAGACCGGGTACGGACTGATCGCGTACACGAGGCTTCGCACGGCCTGTCGCAATCGGTACATCCTTGCCATACAGCGGATGTGATCTTAAAGAAGCAACCGCGTCATGCGTCACGAGGCGAATGGTTGATTGTTGTTGGTGCATCTACGGGTGGTACCGAGGCGCTTAAAGAATTCTTGATGATGATGCCGGCTGATTCGCCGCCTATTTTGATTACGCAACATATGCCGGAAATGTTTACCCGCTCATTCGCCAGCCGCCTTGATGTCTTGTGTCGAATACGTGTCAAAGAGGCCGGGCAGGGCGATGTTGTCCGCTCTGGCTGGGCTTACATCGCGCCGGGGCATTCCCATCTTATGCTTGGCTATTCAGGAGGGAATTACACGTGTGATCTTTCCCAGGGGCCTGCTGTAAATCGGCACCGTCCTTCGGTTGATGTGCTGTTTCGCTCGGCGGCCAATGTGGCGGGCCGTTATGCGCTTGGTGTTATTTTGACGGGAATGGGAAAGGATGGTGCGGCCGGAATGCTGGAGATGAAAGAAGCAGGGGCGGTTAATTTTGCTCAAAATGAGTCGACCTGCGTCGTGTTCGGCATGCCCAAGGAGGCCATTGCCCTTGGTGGTGTGGATGAGGTATTGCCTCTGCGCGAGATTGCTCCGCGCATATTGCACTGGCTGGGTCAGCACCGGACGACGTCATGATTTTGCCGATCCTTGTTGTTGAAGATGATGATGCGCTGCGCGAGGCGCTCACTGATACGCTTGCTATGGGGGGGTATCAGACGTTTACGGCTGAAGATGGCTCATCGGCGCTTGATCTGCTTGAACGCCAGCGGGTGGGATTGGTGTTGTCTGATGTTCAGATGCAGCCTATGGATGGTGAAGCCCTGCTGCGCGAGATCAAGATCCGTTATCCCTGGCTGCCGGTGATTTTGATGACCGCCTATGGCGTGATCGACAAAGCTGTCGAGGCGCTGCATGCCGGGGCGTGCCATTATTTGCCGAAGCCTTTCGAGCCAGAACGCCTATTGCAGGAGGTGGCCAAATATCTGCTGCCGGATTGTGATGATGAGCATGTGATTGCAGAAGACCCCGCCATGCGTCAGTTGCTGGATGTGGCGCGGCGGGTGGCGGCTTCCGATGTTTCGGTCATGATCACGGGCGAGTCGGGGGTGGGCAAGGAGGTCTTGGCGCGCTTTATTCACCGTAATAGCGTGCGGGCAGACAAGCCTTTCGTGGCGATCAACTGTGCGGCGATTCCGGAGCAATTGCTGGAGTCTACCTTGTTCGGGCATGAGAAAGGTGCGTTTACCGGCGCGGGCTCCCAGCATATCGGCAAGTTTGAGCAGGCACAGGGCGGCGTATTGCTGCTTGATGAAATTACTGAAATGCCGCTGGCGCTGCAGGCCAAATTGTTGCGTGTGCTGCAGGAGCGTGAAGTTGAGCGCGTTGGCAGTGTCAAAACTATCCCGATTGATATCCGTGTGTTGGCAACTTCCAATCGCGATGTGGGGGAGGAGGTTGCCGAGGGGCGTTTTCGCGAAGATCTTTACTACCGGTTGAACGTATTCCCTTTGCATTTGCCTGCCTTGCGCGAACGGCCTGACGATATCTTGCTGCTGGCGCGGACGATGCTGGCACGCCATGCAGCGCAACAGAAGCGCCGTGTCCCGGTCTTGTTGGCGTCGGCCGAGACGTGTTTGCTGGCGCATGCTTGGGATGGCAATATCCGTGAGCTTGACAATGTTGTGCAGCGAGCCCTGATCTTGGCGCCTGGCGATACAGTCGGTCCGGAACATCTGCATTTGCCGGCTACTGCGGCAAAAATTGCCGCAAGTGGTTTCTCTGCGGAGGTTGTTCGGGATCCTGATGTTGTCATGGATATCAAGGAAGTGGAAAAGCAGCATATTCTCGATACCCTGCGTGCTGCGGGGGGAGTGAGGAAGCTGGCCGCGGAAAGACTCAATATGAGCGAGCGCACGCTGCGGCACAAATTGCAGCAGTATCGCGAGTTGGATGGAGATTTGCACATTTAAGTAGATCCTGGCGCAGGAATTGCTTGCGGGAGATGTGTTCCGCCCCCTAGAATCAGGCTTGGAAGGATAAGTATTTATGAGTAGCGTGCAAGGTATCGACCAATTGCTCGGAGAGCTTCGCTCTGCTGCTGCACTGGCGGCGGGGCAGCCTGTGTCCGTCGGGCAGGATGGCACGGATGTGCCTGAGTTTGCACAGGTTCTCAAGCAATCGATGGACCAGGTTAACCGGCTGCAAATGGAATCTCAGGATAAGCAACTGGCTTTTCAAGCCGGAGAGCCTGGTGCAGATTTGCAGGATGTGATGGTCTCCTTGCAAAAGGCCAGCCTGAGTTTCCAGACCATGGTGCAGGTTCGCAACAAACTCGTAGGTGCTTACCAAGAGATCATGAACATGCAGGTCTGATATTGGCTAAGCTATGGCAGAGGCGGGCGTAACGGCTCAACGCAACCCGGTTGCGGATAAAGATTTTGGCGGAATCCGCCAGCGGTTTGATGGGTTGTCCGGTCCGGGCAAGCTTGGCCTAATGGTAGTAGCTGCGGTAGCTATTGCTTTGTTGGTTGGCGCTTTGCTTTGGTCGAGAGAACCCTCTTGGCGCATTCTTTTCACCAACGTTCCGGATAAGGACGGTGGTGCCATCATTCAATCCCTTCAGCAAATGAATGTGCCATACAAGCTTGATGCCGGCGGCACTATCCAGGTTCCTGCCGACAAGGTTTATGACGCACGTCTCAAGCTGGCGGGGCAGGGGTTGCCCAAGGCCGGGAACGTCGGATTCGAGCTGATGGATAACCAGAAGTTCGGCATTTCCCAGTTTGCCGAGCAGGTTAATTATCAGCGCGCCATTGAGGGGGAGCTGGCTCGATCCATCGAAACTATTTCGGTAGTTGAGCGGGCCCGCGTGCATCTGGCTATTCCCAAGCAGACCGTTTTTCTGCGCGATCAGCAAAAGCCGACTGCGTCAATTGTGCTGACCCTGCAGCGAGGGCGTCAGCTCGATAATGGCCAGGTGGCTGGTATCGTGCATCTGGTTTCGTCCAGCGTGCCGGATCTGCCGGTGAACAATGTGACGCTGGTCGATCAGGATGGCGCATTGTTGTCTCGCGGACGCGATAATCAGCGGACCAACCTCGATCCCAGTCAGTTGCAGTATGTGCAACAGATTGAGCGAGGTTTTGTTGATCGCATCGAGGCCATTTTGGCTCCGATCGTTGGGCGCAGCAATGTGCGTGCCGAAGTGACTGCGCAAGTTGATTTTGCCGAGGTGGAAGAAACTTCGGAAAAGTTCCGCCCCAATAGTCCACCGAATGCGGCGTCGATACGCAGCCAGCAGACTTCTGAACAGTCAGGGCGTACTGGCAACGAGGCGGCTGCAGGCGTTCCGGGCGCATTGTCAAATCAGCCCCCGGGGGCTGCTGCTGCACCGATCACGGCAGCCGTGGCATCAGTTGCTTCTGCGATAGCTGCTGAAGGGGCAAGTAGCTCCAATTCCCGTCGCGAAGCTACGACCAATTATGAGATT
>Ga0316613_10002458_pt1 | contig 11918 bp, 7 predicted proteins | sample OWC_soil_day10_C_2_FD_207647 | JGI IMG/M metagenome (GOLD analysis project Ga0316613, IMG submission 207647) | Wetland soil microbial communities from Old Woman Creek delta, Ohio, United States - OWC_soil_day10_CT_b | ecosystem: Environmental > Terrestrial > Soil > Wetlands | place: USA: Ohio...
ACAAGAAAAACCTGGAGGAAAACTGGGTAGAGGACATCTCTTTAAACGAGGCCATGAGAAGACTTCCGGAACGGGAACGGCATATTATTGATATGCGTTTCTTTGAAGGCAAGACCCAGACGGAAGTCGCGGAAGAGATCCATATCAGTCAGGCCCAGGTCAGCCGTCTGGAAAAAAATGCTCTTAAAACGATGAAGAATTACCTTTCATAAGTTTATGTGTGACTCACATGGCATAAGCCCACCTTTTTAAAAGGCAGGCTTAGCTTACATAGTTAGAATTCAACTGTAGATTTCGGTATGGTAAATTCCACAGAACCCATATATCCGGGGGCTACTTCATACTCGTCAAATACAATGACCAGTTCTCCATTTTTATTAAAATAAAAATTCTCTTCTCCTGTAATCCGGTCAAATCCATCCCCGTCTATTTCCTTAACAAAGTAGGTCAGTGAATCATCCTTTGCCATCTGGTCTTTCATTTGTGTTTTTATACTTTCTGTTATTGCCTCCTGATACCCCGGCTTATCAGCCAGTATATCCTTAAGAGAGATTTCTTTTCCTGTTTTTTTATCAATGTTAAATATTTTAACAGACTCTGCACCGCTTGCCATAATAACGGTAGTATTGATCCGGAGGGATAAATAAGTTTCATTATCCGCTATTACTTCATAGGAAGATGTAACGGAGTAATGCCCGTCTCCTGTAAAATCAGCTGTCACCTGCTTTTCATATTCTTTAATCAGCTGGTTTGCATAATCTTCAATGGAACGGTTTACCTGACCGCTGTCATTGTTTCCAATGGATACCTTTGGAATATCAATTTTTGCATCGTAATTACCTTTTTTATCTTCAAAGGTTCTGAATGTCACAACTTTTGCGATTGCACCCAAAACAGGGATATCTTCCATGGCACTTGCTGTCACAGAACTTAAATTTGCCATAACTCCAATGGTAAGTAATACAGCAGCCGCTGCAGCTCCTGTTCTTTTCAGTGATCTCATAATGATTCTCCTTCTCTTTTCTTCTTTTGCCTGTTTGATTCCTTGTTTCATGCGGTCGTATGCCGCTGCTGGAACTGGTATATTAACATATTCTTCTTTTAAATCATTCAGTCTGTCTTTGCCTTCCAAATTTTCAGCCCCTTTCTTAATCAGACGTGTTCTGTTTCCAGTGTAACCCGGATCTTTTTCAGTGCACGGTACAGCCTGGTTTTTACCGTATTGACATTCATATTCAGTGCATCTGCGATCTCTTCCAGTTTCAAGTCTTCAAAAAATTTTAATATGACAATGGTTCGTTCCTCTTCATTTAGAAACGCAATCATCTCTTTGGGATCATCACCCTGATACTGATCCTCATGAGGAATTTCCAAATCATAAATACTTACCGTTTCATTGTTCCGCTTTCTTAAAAAATCGATGGAAGTATTGATTACAATCCTGTAAATCCAGGTAGAAAGGAGGCTTTGGTCTTTTAACTTACTTATATCTTTCAGCACTTTATAAGCACTCTCCTGGACAATGTCCAAAGCATCGGATTCATTTTTTGCATAGCTGTATGCCAGCCTGTAATATTTCTCATAATTGTTAAGAAGCAGACTCTCTGCCTGTTCTTCAATCTTTTGTTTCATCTCTTCCTCCTTTTCGTCTTCTGTCTATTAGACGAATGATAAGCAGTAAAAGTTTCAAATTTTAAAAAAAGAAAGACCCTTTTGAGTCTTTCCTTATTTTAACCACATTTATTCAAATCGCACAATTTCTTTTTTCAGCCGCTTCATGATTTTTTTCTCAAGTCTTGATATGTATGATTGGGAAATGCCAAGTAAATCCGCCACTTCTTTCTGGGTCATCTCTTCCCCGTCCTCATCGGAAAGACCAAACCGCAGTTCCACGATTTTTCGTTCTCTGGGGCTTAAACGGCTGATTGCTGAGTTAAGAAGGTTTCTTTCCACCTCTGTTTCTAAGTCTTTATATATTACATCCTCATCTGTGCCAAGAATATCGGACAAAAGTAGTTCATTTCCATCCCAATCCACATTCAAAGGCTCATCAATGGATACTTCCATTTTTGTCTTGTTATTTCTTCTCAAATACATGAGTATTTCATTTTCAATGCAACGGGAAGCATAAGTAGCCAGTTTTATATTTTTAGTCGGATTAAAGGTATTAATTGCTTTAATCAATCCGATGGTACCGATGGAAATTAAATCTTCCACACCAACACTTGTATTATCAAATTTTTTAGCTATATATACCACCAGGCGGAGATTGTGTTCAATCAATTCTGATTTTGCTTTCTGATCGTCGGCTCCTCCAAGAAGTGCAATAATCTGAGCTTCTCTCTCATTATCCAGGGGCGCTGGCAGGATATCCGCACCTCCAATGTAATGGATTTCCCCCTGAGACGGCATCATCAATGTTCTAAATGTAGGAATTGCTTTAAACTGAAAACGATTTGGTACAGACACTTTTATAATCATATCGACACTCTCTCCTTTACATCAAACAATCACTCATCGTGCAGCAGCATCTGATATTCTCCGCTTGAGGACAGGGCCTTTTTGCAGACAGCAATCAGAGGCTTTTCAATTATTCTCACATCATCTCCCTGACGTACCTCCATCTCGTCTAAAAAAATACCGGGCATGACTCCGTTTGATTTCCCAACGCTTCCAAATGGAATGTAGACCACTTCTGAAACGCTTTCACAGAGTTCCCGGACGGCTTCGTAGGTCACAACATGGGCTGGGCGGCGGCTTACCGGCTCATAAAGGCGGTTTCCTGTATCAAGAAGAGCAGTCACCTTCTTTTCCTTTCCTCTGTAATGCATGGTGACTTCATAAAAATTACTCTTTGCTTTCCACAACCCCGGCAGCCATCGAAGCATGACCCGGATTCCAAAATAGGATCCGGCTCCCAAAAAAATCAACTGGTAAAAAGGTATGGCCTTGCCTGTATTTCCTCTAAGAATCTGTTCTATATAATAGCCAGCCTTCGTATGCTGATATAGGAACTCCATAATTCCTCCTACAGCCACAGCAGCCAGATAAAGGGCTATTAATCCTTTTCCGATATCTTTGGGTCTCTTTAAGTCGAAAGCCGTCATTACCATCAGGGTACTGACTCCCAGATAAGTAACTGCCATCTCTAGCAAAACAGGCAAATATGGAAAAGCAGCGGCAAACACGGCCCACGCTGCTCCTAAAACTGCCCCCAGAATCAGCCTCCATCGGATCAGACGGTACTTCATTGCACGTCTTACGATAGACAATACCAGAAAATCCATGGTAAAATTAATAAAGAACAATACATCTATGTACAGGTTAAGTTCCGTTGCTGCGTTCACCTCCCGCCCTGTAGGAACATTATAGCCAGTTATCCTTTCAGAATTTGTCAAAACCACGGAAAAAATTCCACTTTTTCATCGTCTTTTTCCACCCCGCTGTGTCACTTCCCGACAGTATTTTACAGTCCCAATCTGATATTTTTGTCTTACCCTCACTTATTCGGAAATGAACGTCAGGGCTGAGAATGATTCTAAACCAATCCCGGACAGCAAAAAAACAGCCGGACACGATTAAGTTCCGTGTTCGACTGTTTTTTCATACAAAATTAAATTGTCGATTTTTTAAAAGCTTTAAGAGAGTTGGGAAAGGCGTTCCTTCACCTGTTCCATCATCTGAGCATATTTCTCAAGTTTTGCTTTTTCTTCTTCGATTTTGGCCTCAGGCGCCTTGCTTACGAATTTTTCGTTGCTTAACATGGTACGCACACGGGACAATTCCTTTTCCAGACGTTCCTCTTCCTTTTTCAGACGGTCGATTTCTTTTTCAATATCAACCAGTTCAGCAAATGGCATATAGATGACAGCCTGATGAATCACTGCTGAAACCGCATCCTCGCCGATTCCTGACTTGTCCTTTTGAATGAACACCTCACCTGCATAACCAAGGGTTGCAAAGAATACTTTGCTGTGTTCAAAGATATCAAGTATTTCCTGGTTCTCAGAAACCACATATACCTTTGCTTTTTTGCTGGGAGGAACATTCATGGAGGTTCTCACATTTCTGATTCCTCTTACTGCTTCCTTAATGGTTTCTACCGCCAGCTCTTCCGCTTCAAATGCATATTCTTCCCTGTATTCCGGCCAGTTTGAGATCATGATTGACTCTTCTTCCTCCTGAAGATTACAGAAAATCTCCTCCGTTAAGAACGGCATGTAGGGGTGAAGAAGTTTTAAGGAGTTAATTAAAACAGTTTTTAAGGTCCATACAGCAGCATTCTTTGTGGTGTCTTCTTCATTCCACAGCCTTGGTTTCACCATCTCGATATACCAGTCACAGAATTCTTCCCAGATAAAATCATAAACTTTGGAAAGAGCAATTCCAAGCTCATATTTATCCAGATTTTCTGTCACATCCCTGGCAAGGGTATTGGCTTTTGACAAGATCCATTTATCCGCCATGGTAAGCTCAGAAAGTTCTGCCTTTGCATCAGGAGCCTTTTCAATATTCATCATGATAAAACGGGAAGCATTCCAGACTTTATTGGCAAAGTTTCTGCTTGCCTCTACCCGCTCCCAATAAAAACGCATATCATTTCCAGGGGCGTTTCCGGTAATCAGTGTCATTCTAAGTGCGTCTGCGCCGTATTTATTGATAACCTCCAGAGGATCAATCCCATTTCCCAGGGATTTGCTCATCTTTCTTCCCTCTGAATCTCTTACCAGTCCATGAATCAGAACCGTGTGGAACGGAAGCTCCCCTGTCTGCTCAATTCCGGAGAATACCATACGGATTACCCAGAAGAAAATAATATCATAGCCGGTTACAAGAACGCTGGTAGGATAAAAATATTTTAAATCCTCTGTATTGTCGGGCCAGCCAAGGGTTGAGAATGGCCAGAGCGCTGAGGAGAACCAGGTATCAAGGGTATCTTCATCCTGTGTAAAGTGAGTGCCTCCGCACTTTGGACAACCATCAGGTGAATCCTTGGAAACAATAATCTCATGACACTCATCACAATAATATGCCGGAATTCTGTGACCCCACCAAAGCTGTCTGGAAATACACCAGTCCCGGATATTCTCCAGCCAGTGAAGATAGATCTTATCAAAACGTTCCGGAACGAATTTCAGCTTGCCGGTTTTCAATGCTTCGATTGCCGGTTTCGCCATCTCTTCCATCTTTACGAACCACTGCTGTTTTACCATTGGCTCTACTGTAGTCTTACAGCGGTCATGGGTACCAACTGCATGGGCATGGGGAACCACCTTAACCAAAAGTCCCAGTTCCTCCAGGTCCTTTACAATTGCCTTTCTGGCTTCATAACGTTCCATACCGTCATACTTGCTTCCCGCAAGACATATGGTAGCATCATCGTTCATAATTGTCAGTTCAGGCAGCTGATGTCTTCTTCCTACTTCAAAGTCGTTAGGGTCATGAGCAGGAGTGATCTTAACACATCCAGTCCCAAACTCTTTATCAACATAGGAATCTGCAATGACTGGAATCTCTCTTCCGGTCAGTGGAAGTGTTAACATCTTACCAATGATATCCTGATAACGCTCATCATCGGGATTTACTGCAACTGCCGTATCGCCTAATAGGGTTTCTGGTCTTGTAGTTGCAATTTCCACAAATCTGCCTTCTTCACCGGCAATGGGATAGTTTATATGCCAGAAAAAGCCATTCTGGTCTTCATGCTCTACCTCTGCATCAGAAATAGAAGTCTGGCACACGGGACACCAGTTTACAATTCTGGAGCCCTTATAGATAAAACCTTTTTTGTGCAGCCGAATGAAAACTTCCTGTACTGCCTCAGAACAACCCTCATCCATGGTAAAACGCTCTCTGTCCCAGTCAGCGGAAGATCCCATCTTGTGAAGCTGGTTAATAATCCTGCTTCCGTAATCTTTTCTCCAGTCCCAGCATTTTTCCAAAAAGCCATCCCGTCCCAGATCTGCTTTCTCAATTCCCTGGGCTCTTAAGCTTTCAATTACTTTTACTTCTGTGGCAATGGCTGCATGATCCGTTCCCGGCTGCCATAAGGCCTCAAATCCCTGCATCCTCTTATAGCGGATGAGAATATCCTGCATGGTATTATCAAGGGCATGTCCCATGTGAAGATGACCGGTAATATTGGGTGGGGGCATCACAATGGTAAATGGTTTCTTATCCTTATTTGGTTTGGCATGAAAATACTTTTTGTCCAGCCATTTCTGATAAAGTTTGCCTTCAATCCCTGACGGATCATAGGTTTTTTCCAACTCTTTCATAATCTACTCCTTTTGTCGCTCATTATTTGGGAAAACAAAAAGCCCTCTGCATCCGAAGACACAAAGGGCGTATAAACGCGGTACCACCTTTATTATGGCAGATTCTGCCATATCTTTACGGCCTTTAACGGAGCCACGCGTGAAAGCTTACTGTATATTAAAACTTCAGCTTTCCGGTTCCGAAGCTACCTTCCGCAAACACTACCTTAACCGTCTTTCAGCCAGTGAACGGTTCTCTCTTTCAGGGTTATGTGCGTACTCCTCTTCATCAATACCTTTTCCTGTTATCTAGTATATGATAGAAGCTTTTTGCCGTTTTGTCAAGACATAATATTGCGGTATTCCTTCTTCCACTTGGAAACCAGTTCTCCTGCTCCCTGGAAACGCTTGATGGGATCTTTCTGGAATAAGTTTTCCAGTTCAAGCAGGCTTTTTGCCTTCCCTGCGTTTTCGTTTGCCACCGCCCGTTCCTCTTTGCATACTTCCTTTAATTCTTCCGTCATCAAAGACAGAAAACGTTCTCCTGGTGTTACAGATGGGTTCCACTGGCTTAAGTGACAGATCTTCTTTAATACTTCCTCATTGTTAACAAGGTCATATGATTTTTCATAGGCTTTGCAGGCTTTATCCATCAGAAACAGCCGGGCATAGGCAGCGCCTAAGTTATGATAGACCTTTGCGGTAAAACTGTCACTGCCCCGGTCCGCTCTTGCCATATCAAGAATTCTTATATAGATTGAAACCGCCTTGCCGTATTGATTCTTCTGAAAAAGAAAATCCGCTTTTTGCTTTAACAGTTCAGACTGGGATAATCTTCGAAATGCCGCCAGCTGCTGACGAAACCGTCCCACTTCCGTAGCGCTGTAATAATCGCATTCGTGAAGAATCATCGCCAGAAGCTCATCTTCCTCTTCCCCGCTTTTCTGCCATTTTTCCAGCTTTGCTGCAAAAAACGCCATATCTAAATCTTCCCGGATAAATTCCAGCAGGCTTTCATCCACAAAGCCATCCAGTACAAGAAGGGGATGATTATAAATCACATAACAAAGTTCCTGGGAAGAAAAAATACGCACTCCCAGATATTCAAAATAAAAAGGCCGTTTTACCGGTTCCTGCCGGCACAAAATCAGGCTCATAGCATAACCTCCTGCCTGATCACCGTATCGGTAGCAGGAAACAATTCTCCAAATCCCTTATCCTTTAATACCACCGCCATGGTTCTCTCATCCAAAAAGCCAAAGCTGATTCCCAGTCTGGTAGTCCTGTCAGGGCGGTTGGGGAATCCCTCCAACCCTATCTTTACCAGCCTCTTTTGCTTGGGATCCATAGGCGTTACCATAAACTCCACATAATCCTGTTTGTCTACGATTAAATCAACACTGCTTTTTGCCTCATACCAGTTATCCCCTGCTGCGGCAACTACCAGCTGACTCTCCCGTTCCTTATGAAGCACACGTAAGGATACCGTAGAATGAAGATGTCCGTCACAGATACAGATAAACGGATAAGCGCTGTTATCCTGGAGATAATCCATGCCTTTAAAGGCAGCTCCTCTTGCAAACAGCTCCGGCTCCATATAAACCTTTTTTCTGGAGCAGAGTACTTTCATGGAATCTTTTGCCCAGTCATGGCGTTCAAACCCTTTTCCTGTTAAAAATACAGAAGAAAAGAGTTTCTTTTGCAGAAGTCTGTCTGCACAGGAGCTTAGGATTTTATCTGCAAGCTTTCCGCCCGAAGGGGTATCTAATATATCCAGATTAAAGCTTTCTTCCAAAGCCTCATGCTCTGCAATCACCATCATTTTCCGAAGTCCTCGCTGAACCTTAAGCTCATGATAATGAAAGGAGTCTTCCGATAAATCAAATACACCCACCTGATTGCCCCAGACTTCTTTTTTCTGGCTCAGGACATAGTAAACAAAGCTTTCCGTATGACTGATAATATGAACCTTCTCCCGCTCAATCCCAAGGGAGTCCGCGCAGTACATCAGCGCATCCATCAGTTTTGTATCCACTTTCTGCATGGTAATTACCAGCTCTTTAATCTCCTCACAAAAGAATTCTTCCATAGGGAGCTTTATTATTTTTTTCAAAAATAGTTTTAATAAGTCAAGACCTTCATATTTTGTACCGCCAAGTGTTGCTGTACCGTCTTTTCTTACCATCTTTATCAGCTTGTCCACAATGATGCCTTCACCCACAAGAGTATAGGCGTATGCTTCTTCTCCTATATACCAGGCTTCCTCATCCTTTTTCTTACAGATAACCGTAGGAATACTCCATGATTTTTCTCTGTCATGGCAGCATATCCGGGTATAGGCATCACACAGATCAAGCCCTATTATCAGTCCGTCCATTGACATCCCCTTATCTTACATCAGTGAAAATATTTCTTCTGCAGCAGCATTTTTCTTTAAATACTCCTGCATCCGTTTTTTAAGCCCGGTCTCATCCTTCAAATTAAGAGACAGGCTCATTTCGTTTAAGCAGGCATATCTGCTGTCCGAATCTTCCGGTGTCACGCCTGCCTCGCAGCTGACGCTTCCCTCTTCCTTTAATACCCATTCCTCGTCAACCAGTTCTTTTACCCGGTATTCCATGATTTCGCCTTCAAACAGTATCTTCTGTTTTACGAAAACGCCCTGATACATACGGGTAATATCCTCACTGTGATATTCTTCTTCATCAGGAAGAATCCTGATCTCAAGTTCAATTTTAGAATCCCGCTCTGCACAGTGGGAAATCATGGCCTTATCCATGATATCCTCTGGCATGGCCACATATTTTGCCAGCCTTTTATAGTATGGAAATACCAGACGTTCTTCCAGCAAAAGGGATACCATGCTTTTTAACAATTCTTTCTGCTCTTCATCAATGGTCGGCAGCTGTGAATAATATCTGGTCAGAGCCAGTAAATAGATGGTGGGAAAACGGCCTTTCTGAGCAGCCGCCTGTATGACCCCTTCCAAATACGAAAATACCCACTCTTCCGGTTCTTTCTCATTCATAAAATAGTCGGTGCACTTTATGGTAAAATATGCTTTTACTATGCTCTCACCCGGCTCTTTTCTGCTTTGGTACAGATGAAAAACCTTATCCAGTCTTAAGGTGTCGCCACTGAACATCATCTGTGCGGACAGACGCTCTTCTAAGTCATAGGTCTCCACATGAAGAGAGACTCCCTGCAGCAGAATCCGGTACATCTGGCTGCTGAGACCATTATAATGTTCGCACAGGTAATCCAGAAGGACACTGTCGTTCTCCTCTTCTAAAAAAGCGGCATATGCCAGATGGAGTAAAAGTCCATCCTCACGGAAGAGATTCTTAAGAATCATCTCCGTGCAAAGCTTATGAAGCTGTTTGGAACTGATCCCTTCCGCGCCGAAATCCCGAATCATTTTGTAAGCTTCTTCCACGTAATTGTTGCGGATCAGCGTATCACAGACTCCAGCCCGTTCCTGCCTGGTAAGTACCTTTTTATCAAGCTTTAGTAAGTATCCGGCTCCCTCTCCCTGTTCTGGAGCAGTTTCTGACTGCTTTTGATAATATTCAATGACTCTTGAGAGCAGCAGCTTCTGGTAAAACGGCCGAAGATTCGGATCTTCCAGTGTGCTTTCCAGAATCTGAACCTCTCTTGCATCGTTGGCTCCGTCAGCAAGAATCTGATCACAAACACGAAGCCGAAGCATGGAATGCTCCGGATACAGTTCAAAGCATCGTTCTTCCAGCTCGGTCCGTTCCATCACCGGATCCTTCTTATATGGAATATTAGCGTACCGGTTTCCATAGGCATCCTGGAAAAGCAGAATGCTGTGTTCGGAAAACAGGGGTACATAGGCAACTCCGTCATTTAAAAGAAATGCATCTTCCTGTGTCATCTCTTCATAGCAGACAATTACATATTTCATTTTTTTATTGCTGCATTCCACACGGTAAGAGCGCAGTATAGAAGGAAGCACTTTTGCCATGGATAAGTCCACTACTTCCTTTAGTAAAATACGCTCATAGATGGCAGCCAGGTAATTATCAATTCTGGATTCAAAAAGCTGCTCTGTGGCAAACTTTTCAATGACCCGTTCATAAGCCTGATAAAGAGGGTCAACTGGCTCTAAATATACGAGAACATTCTTATATAAAACACTTCTGCTGTAAAGATCCAGCTCGCTTCCTCCATAGGAAAAATAAAGAAGCACTTCCTTGGGAAGCAGATAGCAATAGTTCTTCGGCAATGCATAAATATAGTATTCATAAAGCCTGGTCAGGCTGATCCCTGCCCTGATTCCCTTCTCATACCAGGAAAAGGCCTCCAAATTACGGCACTCCCCTTTGATTAACAGGGAACAGATGGCTTCTAATACCTCTTTTTCAGATGTCTCTTTGTACAGTCTGCAAAGCATCCGGTAATGCAGCCGGTTATAATGCTTGGCTGTGAGAGTGAGCCTGCAGATCTGTGTGATCAGCCCTTTCTCTATAATCCCTTTTCCTGCAGAGGAAAACAGGATCTGAAGCTCCATGGGACCAATGGCACGCATCAGGTCTGGAGCACTGTTTAAAACCTGACATCCCCACACATAGAAAAAGGGGCTTCTTACCCCTGCTTCATATTGACGCTTGAGGATTGCCAGCAATGCCGGAGGATTCTCAAGCAGCCGACTGTCTGATTTTGTCAGAAGTCCAAACAGATAAAACAGATGCTGATCTTCTTCCAGGTATTTCTTCATCAGACGGACAAGAGATTCCCTCTGGTATTCATCGGGCTGGATCTCAAGCCTTAAATACTGGTAATAACAGTAAATCTCTTTCTTTTCCTGTCTTTGTGAAAGAATCTCATCCCGGCTGTCATCGAGGAAAAGGGCAGCTTCTGATTTCTCTCCTGCAAACAGACGGCACTGCGCACGAAGCAGCTTAATAAGACCTGACTCTCCCTTCATCAATTCGAGTTCATCCAGTGCCTTCTCCATCTCTTTGCACAGGGAAGCGGCGGGTTCTTTCCCTGTCTCTGCCTCCAGGCGGAGCCGCAAAAATCGGCCGAATGCCTCTTTTGCAAAGGCGTCCTCCGCCGATATTCCTCCTCCGGGGTTACATACCGATGTTACTGGTATTAAAAAGCACTCTTCCACTCCGTTTATCTGAATTCTGCCATAATTTTCTCCCTGATGCATACGATCCGGGTGTACAAGAAAGGGCAGCTCATATCTGTCATCTTCAAAATCCTGCTCGCCAATAGTCTTCTTTGGCAGCTCTATAAAATCACAGTCTGTCGTCACTTCCAGATTGATATAGCCCCAGCTGCTTCGCTTTAACTCAACCCAGTCTTTAACAACATCCTCCAGTTGTCCATATCTGCGTTCTGCGGTATCCACCGATAGTTCAACCGGCTTTTTTACCTTTAACGCTACAAGAAACTCTTCCAGTTCCTTTCTTCTGTCTGGCCGGCCCTTTAATCCGTCATAAATTGCCCTTACGTGAAGGTCTTTCATAAACGGGGCCGTAACAAAATCGCGGTACTCAAATAAGCGAAGAGCCGTATCCATATCTTTTTTTGCAGTATCTGCAAAATTCTCTGCTGTCGTTAAATCACTCAGTGCTTTCCCTGACGTGCCAAGCTCCACCCGAAACGAATAAGGGACTTCCTTCTCGC
>Ga0316613_10002460_pt1 | contig 11912 bp, 5 predicted proteins | sample OWC_soil_day10_C_2_FD_207647 | JGI IMG/M metagenome (GOLD analysis project Ga0316613, IMG submission 207647) | Wetland soil microbial communities from Old Woman Creek delta, Ohio, United States - OWC_soil_day10_CT_b | ecosystem: Environmental > Terrestrial > Soil > Wetlands | place: USA: Ohio...
GGCCTCCGTCGCTCGCCCCCGGCAGGCGTGGCAGCGCGGCCCCTTCCGATCGACCGAACGCCTCGAGAAAGCCCTCGGTGGACGGGTCGACGATGATGCAGGCGCTCCGGCTAGTGGCGCTGTGCACGGCCTGGCGGAACCGGGTCGAGGCCAGCTGCCGCACCAGCGCGGTCCTGATCACCATCGGCTCGTCGCCGGCCTGCAGCATCTCCCAGGGGAGATTCGCGGTATAGCCGTCCACCACCAGGGCCAGGCGCTCGAGCTCCCGCGCCGTGGCCTTGAACGGCAGCGGCACCATGAGCTGGAACAGGGTGCGCGCGAGGTCGGCGTCGTAGCGGTCATGGCCGATGGCCTGCGCCACCAGCGCTTCGGCCAGCCCCGGCTGGCGCTGCTGGACCACCGTCTCGGCCCGGGCCCGGGCGGAGAGGTAGACATAGTGCAGTCGCGCGGCCACGGTCGGAAGGTCGCCCTCGGACCCGGCCGAACCATCGCCCGCGCCGGACTCCGTGGCCGTGACCAGCAGGCGCGGCCAGTAGCCGAACGCCCCGCTGGCGTACAGGCGCTGGCGCACGCCCTCGCCCTCGGCGAGCCGGTCGGCCGCCGCAATCTCGACCTCCAGCCGCCGCAGGTCCGCCGCGAGCCGCTGCCCGATGCCGCGGACCGCGTGGGCAGCGGTGATGGCGACGTCCAGGAAGACCTCGAGGAATACGAGGCGCCCAACCCGCAGACGCGGCCCGGCCGCATCCGCGAACTGGCGATTGGCCTCGCAGACCCCCAGGCAGATGGCGTCGACGAAGTCCTCGACACTGCCGAGCGTGGTCGAGTTGTAGCCAATCAGCAGGCTCGCCAGCTCGACCTCGGGCACCGCGCCCCCGGCCGGTCGGTCGGCGAGCGCCGGCGCCCCCTCGTACTCGCGGTCGAGGCTCTGCAGCAGAAACCGCAGCGTGCCGGCACGGACCGTCTCGGTCAGCTGGGCGACCGTGAGCTGCCCCATGTCGCCCAGGCCGACGATGACGGCCCCCTTGCCCGTGCCGCGGCGCAGGTCCTCGTCGCTGCGGGGCATGAGCACCACGGCTGCCGAGCCGACCTCCCCGGCATAGACCCCGAGCCGCTGGCGCTGGCGCAGGGTGCCGTCCACGAGGTGGCGGTCGATCTGGTCCTCGGCCCCGGCGATCGGGTCGCCGACGTAGTGGCCGCACATCACGGGCAGGTGGGCATTGCGCAGGTCCATGGCCACCACCTCGACGGCGAGGCGCTGCCGGGCGACGGTCGGCCTGCGCCGTGGCGGCTTGCTGGACATCAGGCTGCGGGCCAGCTCCTCGCCGGTCGGATAGGGCACCGGGCCGGCATCGTAGGTCCGTTGGCCGACGGTGCCGCGCGAGACGGGCAGCCGGCCGAGCCGGGTGGTGTCGCCCGTCTGCAGCAGGTCGACGATGGCGGGGAAGTGCTCCGCGGTCCCGGCCAGGGCGCCGTGGTCGACAGGCATGTGCCAGCAGCGCTCGTCCGGCAGGAAGTCCAGGCGCCCGGCGGCCCAGCTCACCGAGCCGTCGCCCTCGGCCGTGCCGACGATCTTCAGGCGTCCCCCCTCGAGCCTGAGACCGCAGGCCGTCCTGTCCGCCTGGCCGAAGACATAGGCGACGCGGTCCGTGGCCGCGATGGGGCGGTGGCGCCGGACCCCGGCTTCCTTCACGAGCAGCAGCTCGTCCCAGAGCCTGCGGGCGGTCTGCAGCAGCGCTGCGTCGGGGACGCCGACCGCTCCGTCGCCGAACCAGCGGTCCCTGACCTGGGGGCGGAAGCCCTCCCAGGTCGCGCCGGCGAGGTAGTCCTCGGCCCCGGTCTGGCCGGCGTCCCGGAAGCCCGGCCGCGGCAGCAGCTGCAGCCCGCCCGGGAACCCGGCGACGATCGCGAGGACCTCCTGGAGGGAGTGGGCGACGTCGATCCGGGCGAGGTTGCGCACCGCGTCGGACTTCCCGAGCAGGGCCTCCACCATGGCGTGCGAGCCGTTGTTCGGCGTGCCCAGCATGACGAATCGCCCGCCAGGGCGTGCCACGACGGTCTGCCAGAGGTCGGTGTCCCTGGCGATCATGGCGCGGACCACCAGCCCGCCCATGCTGTGGGCGAGCAGGCGCACCGGCTGGTGCGGATGCGTCTCGAGTGCCTCGCGGACCACGGCCGCCAGCCGTTCGGCGGTCTCCCGGATGTCGAGCCGCCAGTCGTACGGGAAGGGGATGACGGCATGCGTTACCGCCAGGTGGTCGACCAGGTCCCCGTAGAACATCTCGAACAGGGACTCCTCGCGGATGCCGGGGCTGCCGAAGCGGATCTCGCCGAGCCCGCCCCGCGCGAGGTGCAACGGGTCGAACCAGATCCGGTTCCCGGCACCGATGCGCTGCCCGGCAGGGCGACGCTCGAGGTGCGTCCCCATGATCCCCGGCAGCACCACGACCACCGGCCGGGTATCGGGCTCCGGCGCCGCGCCCCCCCGGCGCCGTGCGCGCGCGGCAGGGGCCGCGGGCTCCCCCGCCTCTGCCAGCGCGCCGAACGCCTGCAGGTCGGCCGGGGCCTCGACCGTGAGCCAGTCGCGCAGCGCCTCCCTGGTGCGCCGGTTGTCGAAGTACCTGAAGTGGCTGACGGTGGCGCCCTGGTCGAGCAGGTAGCGCGCGCCCGGCGCCTGCGCCAGCCCGCCGTACATCGAGCCGGTGTCGACGACCAGGTCGTTGTCGGCCTGGTCGAAGAACATCCAGTCGGTGAACAGCAGGCCGAGGCGCCTGACGAGGTCGGCGCCCTCGCTGTCGCCCGCGATCACCGCCATCGCCACGCCCTGCTTGCGCGGCGCCCGGGCGAGGAGGCGTCCCATCGGCGCATCCGTCAGCATGGCCTCGATGCCGGGCACCAGGTGCGGGTCCAGGCGCTTGTCGGCGATCTCCAGGACGATCCGCTTGAAGGCGGACAGCACCGGGCTCGCCGCCGGGCCGGCGACGGCGCCGACCACGCGGCTCATCAGGGACAGCAGCCCCGACAGGAAGACCTCGAGGTTGTCCGACAGCAGCAGGGTGCCGCGCGCGGGGCTCGCCACGCGCACGTAGCGCTCGATGCGCAGGTCCTTCTCCGCCAGCAGGTCGCGCAGCCTCGTCAGCTTGGCCTGCTCCGCGGCGGCACAGGCCTCCCGCAGGGCCTGCTCCTCGGGACTCTCCTCGACGGCCGCGGCGGGTGGGCGGCGGTACTCGGCGATCAGCGCGGCATCGAGCCCGCCGAGGGAGAGCAGGTCTCCCACCAGCCCGCCCCGGGAGTGGGTGACGAGGGCCAGACGCGTGCCGGCCGGCAGGATCTCCGCCAGCGCGAGCGCGTTGTCGATTGGGCTCTCCGAGAAGGTGCGGTGCTCGAAGCCGAAGACCCGCTCACCATAGCGCTGCGCGATGGGGGCCCAGTCCGCGGCACCGGCCGACGACCGCAGGTCGCCGAAGCTGCCGACCGTGTGCGACCCGGTGCCGTGGATGAAGACGAGCAGCGGGCCCGTCCGCGCCGCCTCGGCGAGGCGCGGGTCGTCCCGGCGCAGGCGGTCGGCGGCCGCCAGGGTCCCGCCGCCCCAACGATAAAGGCCCGGCTCGCCCGGGAGCCGCGACTCGATGGCCCACATCAGCGCCTGGGCGCCCAGGGTCGAGGCGGAGAAGCCGGCGAGCTTCCCGACCTTGTCGGCGAACTGCTCGCCGAGCGTCTCGAGGACCCACTCCCGCGCCTTGTCCTTCGCGGCGTCGATGATGGCGTCGGGCTTCAGCGCCAGCACGGAGAGCTTCGACCAGACCCAGTCGCCGAGCCCCCGGGACGCGGCCTCCCGGTCGCGCAGCACCGAGAGATCGAGCCGGCCGTCCTGCACTGCGCCGGAGTAGAGCCGCGCCAGGTCCTCGCGCAGCCGGTCGGCGCGGATGAAGACCGTCGTGCCGTCGTCGGCCTCGAGGGCGAGCAGGCGGTCCGCGCCCGGCTCGGCCGTCTCCGCCACGGGCGAGGTCGTACACCGCCTCCACCGCCACCACGCCCTCGTTGACGAAGGGGTCCGCCGGCCCGTCACCGCGGTGCGGGTCCTGCAGCAGCCGCGGCAGTGCCGTGCCGCCGGCTGGCAGCCGGCGGCCGGGCAGGATCATCGGGACGGAGGTCGGTTCGGTGGCGGGGTCAGACAAGGTCGGCTCCTCGGTCGAGTCCACGACGAGTGTCGGCGCGACGGCTCGTGTCGCCGGCCCTGCGCGCCGTCGTCGGGCGACGTGCGCACCGATGACGACGCGCCTCTGGTCAGGCGAGCACCTTGAAGCGCTGGGCGCCGGCCGAGCCGAGAATCTGTGGCGACTGGGGCAGCCGGGTGCTCGGCAGGTAGGTGCGGATCGCCTTCAGCCAGGCCGCGTAGCTCGCGGGCCTCTGTTCGCGCAGCGTCTTGAGGGCGTAGAACGTGAACGCGCCGTTGGGACGGCGGTGGAACTGGGTGTCCCAGCTGTACTCGGTGTCCATGCATCCCGCCAGCAGGAGGTCACCGCCACTGCGCTTGAAGCCGCTCACCAGCTTTGCGGGGCGGGCGACGGCGACGGGCAGGTCGCCGGCCGGCATCCAGGCCTCGAGCGGCAGGAACCGCGCCCGGGGCATGCCGGGGTCGATGTCGTCCTCTTTGCCGCGGGTCACCGAGCCCGAATGGCAGCTGTCGGAGATCAGCAGGACGCGCACGCCCTTGGCGCGCCCGGCGAACAGGGCCCGGATGTCGTCGTCGAGCAGGGGACCGACCGTTGCGATGTCGTGCGGACAGAGGGCCTCGTCGCGGCCGTCCGGCTCGTCGCCCGAGCTGTCCGGCACCCAGGTGCCGTGGCCGGAGTAGGTGATCGCCACGGTGTCGCCCGGCTGCGCGCCGCCGATCAGGGCGGTGATGGCCTCGGTCATCGCCGCGTGGGTGGCCGCGCGGTCCAGCAGCTGGCTCACGGCAAAGCCGCGGCTCGAAAGCTCCGCCGCCCAGTCGTTGGCGTCGTTCACGCAACCCGAGAGGTCCGAGTTCGTCCCGGGGTAGTCGTTGATGCCGATGCAGAGCGCACGCTTGGTCATTGGTGTTCCCCTCGTGGTGGATGACAGGCCCGGCCGGCAGCGCCGCGGCTCATGCCCAATTAGACTAGTCACAGAGTCGGGTATTCGCCACGTTGCGCGCGGCCCGAGGTCTGGAAGTCTCCCTTCCCGGAGGTGTGGCACCGCCGCTGGCCGGCCCCGCACTCGCTCGCCGCCCAAGTGAACGCACGGCACCGAACGTGGGAGACTTGGCCACCGGAGGATCGGACACGCCGCCCCATGAAGCCACACGCCTTCGTCGCAATGCCGTTCGGGACGAAGCCCGGACCGGACGGCCAGCCGATCGACTTCAACCGGGTCTACGCCGAACTGATCGCGCCGGCCCTGGAGGCGGCCGGGCTGACGCCGTTCCGCGCCGACCAGGAGACCCGCCCCGGCGACATCCGCACCGACATGTTCCAGGAGCTGCTGATGGCTGACCTGGTGGTGGCCGACCTGACGCTCGACAACCCCAACGTCTGGTACGAGCTGGGCGTGCGCCACGCGTTGCGCGCGCGGGGCGTCGTGCTGGTGTCCGGCGGGCGCGTGCCCACTGCGTTCGACCTCTACACGGACCGGAAGCTGCGCTACGGCGTCGCGGCGGGCGGCCCCGACCCGGCGACCCTCGACGCCGACCGGCGGAGCCTCGCCGAAATGGTGGAGGCCACGATGGAGTCCTGGCAGGGCCGGAAGGTCAGCCCCGTCTACCAGCTGCTGCCGAACCTGCAGGAGCCGGACTGGCGCTCCCTGCGCATCGGCGACGTCCGGGAGTTCTGGGAGAAGCACGAGGCCTGGGAGGCGCGGATCGAGCTCGCGCGCCGGACCGGACGGATCGGCGATCTCCTGGTCCTGGCCGAGGAGGCGCCGGTCGCGGCCTTTCGCGCCGAGGCCTGGATCCGGGCCGGCACCGCGTTGCGCAAGGCCGAGCGCTTCAAGTTCGCGCTCGAGCAGCTCGAGCGCGGCCTGGCGATCGAGCCTCACCACCTGGGCGGCCTACGCGAGCAGGCGACCTGCCTGCAGCGGCTGGCCTTCGCGGACGCCGCGGGGCACTCGCTGGACCGCGCCCGCGCGCACTGCCGCCGCGTGCTCGACGACCATCCCGACGATGCGGAGACCTGGGCCCTGCTCGGCCGCATCGACAAGGACGCCTGGACCGCGACCTGGCGGCGGCCCGACCGCCCGGTGGCGCAGATGCGCGCCGACGCCGCCGACGAGGACGCGCTGCTGCGCGCCGCCATAGACAGCTACGGACAGGGCTACCGCCGCAACCCCGCGCACTACTACTCCGGCATCAACGCGCTCACGCTGATGCACCTCTACCGCCACCTGACCGGCGACGCACGCTTCGACCACCGCATGGACACGCTCGCCGGCGCGGTGCGCTTCGCGGCGGAGTGCGGTGCGGGGGAGGCGCAGACCTTCTGGTCGCGGACGACGCTCGGCGACCTGGAGGTGCTGGTGGGCACGCCCGACACCGTGAAGGCCGCCTACAAGGAGGCCGTCGCGCAGAGCGAGAATGATTGGTTCGCCCTCAACTCGAGCCGCGCCCAGCTGCTTCTGCTGCGGGACCTCGGCTTCCGGCCGGAGGCCGTCGAGACCGGCATAGGCGTCTTCGACCGCGCGCTGCAGCGGCTCGCCGCGCCCGCGGATCGCTGGCAGCCCCGTCAGGTCCTGCTGTTCAGCGGCCATCGGGTCGATGCGCACGACCGCGTTCCCCCGCGCTTTCCCGCCAAGAAGGAGCCGATGGCGGCGCAGAGAATCGCCGAGGCGCTGGACGCGCTCGGCGCCGGGCCGGACGACCTCGCGCTCTGCCAGGCGGCCGCCGGCGGCGACCTGCTGTTCCTCGAGGCCTGCCAGCACCGCGGCGTGAGCTGCCAGGTGCAGCTGCCGTTCGCGGAGCCTGAGTTCCTCGAGCGCTCGGTCCTGCCCTCGGCCGGCGGCGATCGCTGGCGTGAGCGCTTCTACGTGGTGAGCGCAGGGCTTCGGGATCCGATCCGCGTCATGCCCGACGAGCTTGGCCCCCCGCCACCGGGCACCGACCCCTTCGAGCGCTGCAACCTCTGGCTGCTGTACACCGCCCTCGCGCTCGGGATCGACCGGGTCCGCTTTCTCTGTCTGTGGGACGGTGGGGGCGGCGACGGCCGCGGCGGCACTGCGAACATGTACGAGGAGGTCATGCGCCGCACGGGGCGGGTGACGTGGATCGACAGCCGCTCGCTCTAGCGGCAGGCATCGACATGCGGGGAGACGCGTCATGAGCCAGGTTGCCGATCGCATCGAGCGCAGCGGACCCAGGAAGATCCTCGCCTGCGCCTGCGACGGCGACGGCGACGGAATCCTCGGCTGATGAGGGCTGGAGCAATCTAGAATACGAACGCCCTCACAGCCTTGACCCGTTGGTTGTCCGATGCACGATGCCGAGCAGGCCCATGCGTTCAGCCCAGTCCCCTAGCCCTGTCGGTGGAGTCCTTCGCGTCGAGCTGCACTCGGGGAGGCAGGCGCAGGGCCACAGCGTGACGCTGAGCCTCGACCGAGCTCATCTCATCGGTCGCGACGAGTCCGCCGACGTCGTCATCGACGACCCCTCGCTGCTGGCGCAGCACGCGCGCATCGCCCCCTCTACGGAGGGCGCGCTGCTCGAGCCGCTCGCGGGCGCCCTCGTCGCCATCAACGGCGCCCCGCTCGTCCGCGCCACCGTGCTGCAGGACGGCGACTGGCTCGTCCTCGGCAGCACCGCCTTCCAGGTCCGGATCGCGTCGCCTCGCGGTGAGTCCACCGCATCGCCCTCGGCGCCGGCGGAACCGGTGACCTTCGGCCGGCTCGCCGACCGCACCATCCAGATCGACTCGCCGCTCGTGTCGCGCGAGCACGCCCGGCTCGAGAAGACCGGGGACAAGTGGCTCATCGCCGATCGCGGCAGCACCAACGGCACCTTCGTCAACGGCCAGCGCCTCAGCCGACCGCACGCCCTGAAGGCGGGCGACCGCATCGACATCGCCACCTTCGGCTTCCTGTTCACCGGTGACGAGGTCCGGCCGCTGGACGCCGCCGCCGACGGCCGGGTCCGCGTGGAGGTCGACCGGCTGTGCAAGGAGGTCAGGGACAGGACGACGGGCGAGCCGCGTCATCTCCTGCAGGACATCAGCTTCGTCATCGAGCCGGGCGAGTTCGTCGCGATCTTCGGCACCAGCGGCTCGGGCAAGTCGACCCTGCTCGACGCCCTCAGCGGCCGGCGCGCCGCCAGCAGCGGCCAGGTCAGGTACAACGGCACCGAGCTCTACGGCGCCTTCGATCGGTTCCGCTCGGCGATCGGCTACGTGCCGCAGCAGGACATCGTGCACCGCAAGATCACGGTGAGCCGGGCGCTCGAGTACACCGCCCGGCTGCGGCTGCCGCCGGACACGGCCCGTGACGAGATCTCGCAGCACGTCACGCGGGTGCTCGAGCAGGTGGGCCTCGCCGAAAAGGCACAGCTCGCCGTCGACACGCCCGAGCCGCTGAGCGGCGGCCAGCTGAAGCGCGTGAGCCTCGGCGTCGAGCTCGTGGCGAACCCCAACATCCTGTTCCTCGACGAGGTCACGAGCGGTCTCGACGCGGGCACCGACAAGCGCATGATGCATCTGTTCGCGGACCTTGCGACGCGCTACGGCAAGACCGTGATCTGCGTGACGCACACGCTCGAGAACATCGATGCCTGTAACCTTATCGTGCTGCTGCACCGGGGCAGGCTGGTGTATTTCGGGCCGCCGGCCGAGGCGTGCGGCTATTTCGGCATCGCGAAGCTGTCGGACGTCTACGAGCTGCTCGAGAGCCGGCCGGCGGATGCCTGGGCGGCCCAGTTCGCGGCCTCGCCGATCCACGCGCGCTTCGTCGCGGACCGGCTGCAGCCGGCGCGCCACGCCACCGCCCCCGTCGACGCCGGCGCGCCGGCGAACCGGACCAGAGGCTTCGACACGCGCCAGGCCGGGACGCTGCTCATGCGCTACGTCGACCTCATCCGGGCCGACACACGCAACCTGCTGATCCTGTTCGCCCAGGCGCCGCTGATCGGCCTGATCATCGGCCTGGTGTTCGGCACCGACTCGGTCAACGACGTCGAGCGGGCGACGAACTACACGCAGATCTCGTTCATCCTGATGCTGTCGGCGATCTGGTTCGGCTGCCTCAATTCGGCCCGCGAGGTCGTCAAGGAGCTCCCCATCTACCTGCGCGAGCGTTCCATCAATCTCGGTCTCGGCGCCTACCTCTTCAGCAAGGTCGTGCCGCTGTCCGTGCTCGCGCTGATCCAGTGCGTGCTGCTGCTGACCGTCGTCGAGTCGCTGGCGGACCTCCCAGGCAGCTCGGTCGAGAGGCTCTGGACGCTGTTCCTGGCAGCGTTCGGCGCGACCCTGATGGGGCTGACCATCAGCACCCTGGTCAACAGCAACGACAAGGCGGTCGCGATGGTGCCGCTCCTGCTCATCCCGCAGGTCATCCTCTCGGGCGCGGTCGTGAGCCTCGGCGCCGCCACGGAGCTGGCCGCGAAGTTCTCCATGATCTCCTACTGGGGATTCGACGCCATGAAGTCGACCCTCGGGGACGCCGCACTTGCCCTGACGGGGCCGATGGGCGGCAAGCTGATCCGGCTGAGCGCCGGGTGGCCGGAGGCGCTGGGCGCGATGGCGGGGCTCGCGGCAGCGTTTCTGCTCGCGGCCGTAATCGGCCTAAAGTTAAAGGACCGACGCGCCTGAGCGATACTCGCCAGACCGGCACACGCGCGCATCTCACCCTTGGGGGCACCAGAAGTTGACCGACGCGGCACACCCCGGCACGCCTCCCGAACCGTCGGAGTTGTCCCTTTACACCTGCCCGGGCTGCGGGTTCACGTCCACGGCCGACGCCCTCGCGGGCGCGCAATACCGTTGCGGCCAGTGCGGTCTCGAGGTCGCGCACATCGAGACCACGGCGCTGGGCCTGCCGCGGCGCGTCATCCAGTGGCTGCGCCACCCCGGCGACCTCGTGCTCGACCGCTACCGGGTGGTGCGGGTGCTCGGCAAGGGCGGCTTCGCCGCGACCTACCTGGTCGAGGACCTGCGGGTCAACGGCAAGAAGCGCGCGCTCAAGGAGATCCCGGAGTCGCTCTACGACGTCACCGAGACCGAGCTGCTGAGCCGGCTCAACCACCCCTCGATCCCGGACATCACCGACCAGGACCGCCGCGACGGCATGGTCTACCTGGTGCTCGAGCTCGGCGGCGGGCGCACCCTGGAGGCCGAGCGCAAGCTGGCGGGCGGCAAGGTCCCGCTCGGCCGCGCGCTGTCCTGGCTGCAGCAGCTCGGCGCCGTGCTGACCTACCTGCACGCCCAGACGCCGCCGATCATCCACCGCGACCTCAAGCCCGAGAACGTCCTGCTGGACGAGCTCGGCCGCGTCATGCTGATCGACTTCGGCATCGCCAAGCAGGCCGCCGACGGCGCCCAGACCCGCGCCCTGGCGCGGGCGGCCACGCACGGCTTCAGCCCGCCCGAGCAGGCGATGGGCACCGGCACCGATCCGCGCTCCGACGTGTACGCGCTGGCGGCGACCTTCTACGCCCTGGTCACCGGCACGGTGCCGACCCCGGCGCACGAGCGCGTCGCCGGCGTGGACCTGGCGGACCCGACCACCCTGGTGCCCGAGCTGCCGGCGAGCATGGGCGCGGCGCTGGCGCAGGCGCTGAACCTCAACATCAACCGGCGGCCGCCGAGCATCGAGGCGTTCCTGCACGCGATGGGGCTGATGGCCACGCCCGCCGAGGAGGCTGCGGCCACCTCCCGCACCGTCCTGGTCGGCGACCTGGGCAGCGGCCGCGAGACCGGCGCGGCCAGCGTGCGCATCCGCTCCGAGCGCCTCACGGTCGCGCCCATGGCGCCGCCCGTTCGGCGCCGCTCCCGGGCCGGGGCGTGGCTGGCGGTGGGTGCACTCGCGTTGGCCGCGGCGGGCGGCGGCCTGTGGCTGCTGCAGCGCGAGGACGCGTCGACCCCCGAGATCGCGCAGCCGCCGCCGGCGGAGCAGAGGACGGAAACCGTCAGCCCGCCGCAGCCACCACCAGCTGCGGCAGCGGCGACGGCCCAGACGGCACCGGGCTCGCCGCCAGCAGGAGCCCTGCCGGCCCCGATCACGGCCGCGCCCGAGACCACGTTCCCAACACCGCCGCCACAGCGGCCCGACCCGACGCCGACGGCACCAGGGTCCATGCCTGTCCGGCCCGAGGTTGCCAGGACGACGGTGCCCGTGCCGATCCCCGCCGACGCACCTGCCGTGGCCCCCGCGCCGTCACCCCAGCAACCACCTCCGCCGGCGCAGACCATCGTCGAGGTGCCACCGGCCGGCCTGGCGACCGCGCCCGCACCACCGATCCCACCGACGCCGCACGAGTCCGCGACGGCGGCGGTTTCACCGGCGCCGGCCGCCATCACGCCGCCGTCGCCATCCAGGTCGAGACCGGAGCCGACCGCGGATGGCCCAACCAGCTCCGCGATGGACGCTTTCGCGACGCGGCGCGGAAAGACGGCGACCGAAGAGTCCGAGGTGGTGGTCAGCATGCCCGCGGAGCCGGAGAAGGTCGTCAAGCCCAAACCGAAACCGAAGCCCGCGGCGGCGCCGTCGGGCGGAGGCTCGGGCTGGACGGGTATCTACATGGGTGGATCCCGCCGCGAATGAGACGGTCGCCGGGTGGCGGCGAGGGGGGATAAACGAGAGCCATCAGCCCGAACGAGTGATGTAGAGAACCAGCGGGTGGTCAGCAGCGGCGGCAGAAAGCGAACACCGCCCCGCGTGCGGGTCACCTTCACGAGCCGATCAAGGGAGCAGCAGATGAG
>Ga0316613_10002462_pt1 | contig 11904 bp, 9 predicted proteins | sample OWC_soil_day10_C_2_FD_207647 | JGI IMG/M metagenome (GOLD analysis project Ga0316613, IMG submission 207647) | Wetland soil microbial communities from Old Woman Creek delta, Ohio, United States - OWC_soil_day10_CT_b | ecosystem: Environmental > Terrestrial > Soil > Wetlands | place: USA: Ohio...
CATAAACCTGGTCCGGCCGATCCACGGAGGCCTGCCGCCATTGGTAGGCCCGGTCTTCGAACGGGGATGCCCATACCCGGAGGATTGCCTCCATCACGCCATCAAACCCGACCACATTCGGAACGGTGAGATTAAGGCCTGCACCGGTGAAACCCGGCAGGTCCTCCACGTTAGTATCGCTGCGAACGAAAACCCCGTAGCTCCCGTCAGGCCCGAAGGCTTTCTCCATGGCCGCACGGAGTTTGGCGCGAAACTCGATCCCCGGGTCGGCGGACGTGATCCAGCGACGCATGCGATCCAGGTAGCGCCCGACCTCCTGTTGTTGTTTTGCGGGCTCCAGAGCCAGGCGTTTGATCAATGCATCCTGTCGCTGCATCCACTGGAACATCGGTAAGCCGCCCGGCTCGACGGGGAGGTCCAGCAACGAACGGAAAACTCCGAAGGGAATCACAAGCCCCTCGGCGACGGCTTCCGGGAAATGGCGCTTAAGCTCCCCGAGGTTTGCGGCCTTCGGGCCGCAGATGCGCCCCGAATCCGAGACGCCCAGATTAAGCAGCGGAATGAGGTTTCGATTGTTTAGGTCCAGCTTTTCCGGGTTTGGCCGGGTGACCGCTGACGCACCCTGGGATTGCAGGGGGGATTCCACGGCGAAAACCGCGTCCCATTCGGGACCGTCCGGAGCGATCTGTACGATTCCTCCGGGGCTTACAGCCAGCACCACGGAGCGCCCCTCCAAGGCGGAAACCTGCGGCAGGAGGCTCTGATCGACGGCGACGTTGGGAATACCCAGATGGCGCGCCAGAAGTTGGACGTGGGAAAGCATGTTCCCCTTTCCTGCCGTGATGATGCCTCTCACGGATGGCAGATCTTCCATCGTTGCAGGCAGGACATAGATCCCGTCGCGGGAGAAGGTTCTCGGATCGTCACCGGCCTTGGCCACCCTGATCACCCCTCGGGTGATCCCGGGATTCAAAGCGGTGAGCCCTGCATTCACGATCCGATCCATCATGCGGTTGACGATCCCAAGCTGCCGATTCGCATCGGCCAGCAGGCTTTCCAGGACTAGGGAATAGACGATCAGCAGGCTGCCGCGCACCCGGTCGTTAAAGTAGGTGCTGGCGAGCGGCTCCAGCACCACCAAGGTATCTACGGCCGATGTGAAGTGGAAACGCAGGTTCTGGTCCGCCCAGCCTGGAACTCGGGCGGCATAGTTCAACCCCGCCCTGTAATCATCCCATCGGACGGATGGACCGGTGATGCTCTGAAAGGTGTCGAGCAGACCCTCACGCTGACGCCCGGAAATAAGGCCCATGCCGTAAAGGCCGTTCGCGCAGGCCTTCAACCATTCAAGTCTTTCCTTGCGCGAGGCCCGCGGGAGTCGATCCATCAGGGTGTTTCCGGTCAAGAACAGGGCCTGTTCCAGGGTCAGGCTTGCGTCGAGCACTGCCAGCCTCGCGCGCCTATCCCCGGCCGATCTCAGTTGCCCGCGGATGGAAGCCACCATCCGGCAGCTCGCCTCGAAGCGCGTCGCAGGATCGCGATCAATGCCCAGTCGACTGCCTGTCTCCCGAATTTCCTGGGAAAGGACTTTGGATGAAACGATTCTGTCCAAGGCCAGGATTTCTGTGCGGGCATCCGACGGTTGAAAAACCTTCTCAATGAACACGGCCAGCTTCTCATAATCGCCGGCCAGGTCCTTTTTGCCCTGCCGTCCCCCATAGCGACGTACCCGCTCGGCATCGCCGGGTTCGGGTTTGACATGGATTTTAGTGCGCAGCGGCTGAAATTCGGGATCGGCTTCCCCAAGCGCCCGTGAAAGCTGGCGCATTTCACTGACGGGAGCTCCGGAACGACTGTGCGGGATAAACCTGACAGCTTCCCGAAGCACGGGAAAATGCGCCTCCTGCCAGGCCGGGTTGGACACCATGGCGAGCAGAAGCTCCTGGCCGCTTCTGCTCTCATCCTCTTCCTGGAGGGCACCGCGGTAGTAACGGGCGTGCCGGAATATCCACCCGTCGTCCGCACGGATCAAGTATTGCTCAAGAATCATCTGTTTGATGATGCTCTCCGCTTCCGGCTGTGCGAGCAATATCTCCGGGCGAACATCGGCAAAGACATTGGCGATGAAATAGGCATTGGATCGGAGCAGAGCCACGCGCTCGGTCCACTCCCCGTGCTGCACCCCGCCGCCCCTGTCGCGGCAGGCATATTCTTGGGGCGGATGAAGGGTTCCGTCTTTACAAAACCAACGGATGCGCTGGAAGGGACCCCGTGGCGAGATCTTCATCTCAGCCACCCAACGGCGGAGTGTCGCTTGGGCGGGCAGAGGCTCTCGTTCGCCAGCTCCCACATTCCAAGCCGCTAACAGGAAGAACAGCGAAAACGGAATATAAAGGCAGACAGAGAGCGTGCTCCGCCGTTTCATGGTTTCCTATCCCGCAGGCAAAAAAGACCTTATGGTATCCTGAAAAATGATAACATGGCTCTTTGATTGACACAATCCTGATCGCTGCAATGAGAGATCTTTAGGCTCCCTCAGAAATGTAAAAAAAATGCTTGACAAATCAAAAAAGAACGTTATAATTTCGTCAAGTTTATTTTATTAAACTAATTTCTTCTTATAATGTCTGACAGATTACTAAACAAATTTCTTCTTTTACTATTCTCGCAGGGTTTATGAAGATTGGAGAACGCATTCGGAATTTGAGACAATCGAGCAACCTGACCCAGGAAGAGCTGGCCGAGCGGGCCAATCTGACCAAGGGGTTTATCTCCCAGATTGAGCGCGATCTGACGTCCATCTCCCTGGACAGCCTGACCCAGATCCTGGAGGCCCTGGACGAAAATATCTCGGATTTCTTCCGAGAGACCTCCGAGGAAAAAATCGTCTACCGGGAGAAGGATCGGGTGGCGATTGAGAAAGAGAAGATCCAGAAGTTTGAGCTTCTGGTCCCGGGTTCGACGAACCGGCGGTTGGAGCCCATTCTCCTGACCCTCCGGAAAGGGGAGTCGACGCCGAAAGAGAAGCCCCATGAAGGGGAGGAGTTCGGTTTTGTCCTCCGGGGGAGGCTCAACCTTCGTTTTGGGAGAGAGACTCTGAAGCTGAGAAAGGGGGAATGTTTTTACCTTTCAGCAGAGAAGGAGCACTGGCTCCATAACAGCAGCTTGAAGGAGGCGGTGATACTGTGGATCGGCTCCCCCCCCTCCTTCTAAGAGGTTGCTCATTTGGCGGAGATCGATATTTTGGGGAGGAAGCAACTCGGATACCCAGACGCCTTTCACTTAGATTAAATTTGATGGAGAAGAGCCGTGATCATTAAAACCCCAACACATTATTTTCTGGCTTCTGGAGCGTCGGAGGGGTTCACCTCTCTCAATGCCTTTGACGGAGCCCTCCTCCGCGCTGGGATCGGGGATACCAACATCGTGAAGATGAGCAGTATTGTACCGCCCCGATGTCAACTGATCTCCCCTGTTCCTCTTCCACCAGGGTCCCTGGTCCCGACGGCCTATGCATCCATCACGAGCGATGTCCCCGGACAAATCATTTCATCTGCCGTGGCCGTTGCCCTTCCGGAAGAACCGGATTATCCTGGATTGATCATGGAATATTCGGCGAAGGGGTCAAAGGCAGAGATTGAGGAAACGGTCCGGCAGATGGCCATTGAGGGAATGAAGATACGGGGACGGGTGATCAAAGAATTGAATTCCATAGCGGTGGAGCATCGGGTTCGGAAGGTCGGTGCCACTCTGGCGGCGGTCGTCCTTTGGGAGATAGAGGAAGCAGAGCAGGATTAGACTCGGTTTTGTCTGGACTGCCTCGGGAAAGTGTTCCGTCATGCTCACCGAATTGAAGTATTAGACACGGTTTTAAACAGAACTTTTCGACCAAACATTCTTCTCCTCCTAGATTTCATCTGGAAATAGTTAAATGGATCTTCCCTTCATTGAACAGACCTTCATCTCTGCTAAGACTCCATGGAAGGAAGCAATAGCTGTTATCCTCGGATGTCCTTACGATGGATCGGCCTCCTTCCGCCCGGGCGCCCGTTTCGGGCCCTCTGCAATCCGAAAGGCATCATGGGGAATTGAAACCTTCAGCCCCTATTTTCAAAGAGACTTAACCCAGTGTTCAATCCATGACATGGGAGACTTAGAATTACCTTTAGGAGAAAAAAAGATATCTCTGAGCTTGATTCGGAAGGCTCTTGGCCAGATCCTCTCCAAAAAGAAATTTCCCATCCTTCTAGGAGGGGACCATCTGATCACCCTTCCGGTCGTGGAGGAACTTTCCCTGAGGCATCCCAACCTTCATCTCGTTCACATTGACGCCCATACAGACTTAAGAGAAGATTATCTCGGCGAAGTCCTTTCACACAGTACCGTGATGAGGAAGGTGGTCGATCATCTGGGCGAAGGAAGACTGTTTCAAATTGGGATTCGGTCCGGAACGGAGGATGAATTCAAATTGGCGAGGAAGTGGAAGTCGATCGTGCCGAGCGACCCGCGCTCACTGAAAGCGATGGTGAGGCGTCTCAAAAACCTCCCTGTCTATATCACCCTCGACCTCGATGTCATGGACCCCGGCCTTCTCCCGGGTGTTGGAACCCCGGAGCCTGGAGGCCTTACCTTCCAAGGACTTCTCTCCATCCTCAAAACTCTTCAGTCCCTTCGCGTCGTTGGGTTTGACCTGGTGGAGTTGACTCCGGACTATGACCCGACCGGAATCTCATCCGTTACGGCATCGGTCCTCTTGAGAGAGATGATCTTGACCTTCATTTAGCATTGTCTTTTGGTTCAAATCATTTTCAATCTATGATAGAATCCAGTCATTGGGGGGTAGGAAAATACCCCTTTTAAAAATTACGGAGACAGACAGTGTTCCAGCAACCTGCCTGAGCCAACGATGAGGTTTGCGAAACCTTCAATTCCAACCCTAATAACCGAGAGGGAAGCATGGCAAACAGATACGATCTTTTAATCAGTGGAGGCCTTGTGGTCGGAGGATCCGGAATCCGAAAGGCCGATGTGGGAATTAAGGGAGAACAGATCCATGCTGTCGAACCTGAAATTCCTCCGCAGGAAGCAAGCCGGGTGATCAACGCCCTCGGGAAGTATGTGATGCCGGGGGTGATCGATGTGCACGTTCATCCGGTCTACGAGGACAACATCAAAGATCTGTCGTTCACCGCCGCCCACGGGGGAACAACCACCCTCATCCATTTTGCCTATGCAAAGCCCGGGATGAAACTGGTGGACACGGTCAAGAAGTACCTGGAGGAAGGCGCTCAAAGCTCCTTTCTTGACTTTGGAATCCACGGAGCCATGTTCGATCCATCTTCTCAGGCTGCGGAAATTCCGAAAGTGGTTGACCTGGGAGTTTCTTCTTTCAAGATGTTTATGACCTACGCCAAGCTGAAATGGATGACCGACGATTACCAGCTGACCGCCGCGATGGACCGGATTGCCGAGTGCGGGGGGCTGGCCATGGTCCATGCAGAAAACGGCCTGGCCACTGATTATCTTGAAGACCGATCTCTGAAGAAAGGGGAAGACCAAAAAGAAGTTTTTCTGAAGACAAGGCCAGACCTTCTCGAAGCGGAAGCCATCTTTCGTGCCTTGTCGATTTCAGCCATTACCCATTGCCCGCTTTACATCGTTCATCTAAGCACGGCCAAGGGCGTGGTTCCCATAGAACGGGCGAAGGAAGAAGGGCGAACGGTTTATGTCGAAACCTGCCCTCAATACCTCACCCTGACCAATGAAACCCTGTTACAATTAGGTCCCCTGGCGAAGATCGGCCCCCCTCTCCGGACGGAAGCAGACCGTCTCGCCCTTTGGAAGGCGATCCAAAGGGGGATCATCGACACCATTGCGAGCGACCATGCTCCAAAGGTCAAGAAAATAGACGATCCTTTCTTTGAGGCCGCCTATGGATCTCCCCAAGCAGAAACGATGTTGCCTATCACTTACGACGAAGGGGTCAACACCGGGAGGATCGGGGTGTGCAGACTGGCTCAGCTCTTTTCTGAGAACCCCGCAAAGATCTTCGGCTTCTACCCGAAAAAAGGGGTGATTCAAAAAGGATCGGACGCAGATTTGATTCTTTTCGATCCGAGTCGCATTCACACGATTCAACATCAGACGCAGCATTCCAAAGCTCCCTATACACTCTATGAAGGCAGGAGGTGTTTGGGAATGCCTATCCTCTCTTTACAGAGAGGTAGGATCCTCGTCGAGAATGGAGAGATGAAGGCAAAACCTGGAGGAGGAAAATTCTTATCCACGAAGATCAAACCTGCCGAAGATTGATACCTGGGTCCAGTTTAATCTTCCGTGAAAACTCACTGGATGCCGCCACCTCCCGTGCGACTCGGTCAAAAGTGCTTGTGTGACCTCGCTTCCAGAAGGACAATCAGCGGGAAAAAAGAAGAATTGACAAGAACTCAATAACAATATATAAACCCCTGTAGCCGTCGCCATGCGGAGCCCCACGGGCAAAGCCCGTGGCACTTGACTAGCGCCCAAGTGGGGCGACATCCCGGCCAAAAGCCTTGGCTTTCTGCTGCCGGGGTGAAAGTAAATACAAAACCCTATCCCAAGGCAACGGGTGTGCAGCAGGGAATGAATCATCGGGCCACGAAACGGAGCGTCCGGGGGCTTTTCTTCGGACCTTTAATTGAAAAGGATTAAAAAGAGATGATCCTCCAAGCAGTCCTTAACGGGATTCTTTTCGGCGCTGTCTATGTCTGCATCGGCATGGGATTCTCGCTTGTCTGGGGGGTGATGAACATCATTAACCTGGCCCACGGATCATTCATCATGCTGGGCGCCTACATCACCTACACGCTCTTCACTTACTTCAAGATCGACCCCTTCCTGACCCTTCCCATCTCCATGCTGGTCCTCTATTTTATCGGGTATGCCTCGCAGAAGTATCTTTTGAACTACATCATCAGGGCCAGCATCTTCATCACACTCACCTTTACCTTTGGACTCCAGATATTGATTGCCAACGTGGCACTGCTCATCTGGACTGCCGATTTCAAATCGGCGGCGCCGGGTTACTCCGGGCAAGGAATCGTGTTAGGAGGTCTGGTCCTTCCTTACATTCGGTGTGCCATATTTATTGTCGCCTTAATCCTTACTTATCTCTTTTACCTTCTCATGGCGAGAACAAAGACGGGGAAAGCAATCAATGCGACGGCCCTCAACCTGGAGGGAGCGAAAACCGTGGGGGTCGATGTCGCTGAAATCTATGCCCGGACGATGGGGATCAGCGCTGCTCTGGGAGGGGCGGCAGGCGCCTTGATCTCACCCATCATGACCATTAATCCTTTTATCGGAGGCCCTCTGGTCGGCAAAGCCTTCGTCGTCGCCATCCTGGGTGGTCTTGGAGGCACGATGGGCTCTCTCGCTGGAGGAATGGCCCTGGGGTTGGCCGAGCAGGTCGGAAGCATCTTCTTCTCTGCCGGCTACCAGGAGGCGATCGGGTTTATTGTGCTCGTGCTCGTGTTGATCTTCAGACCCCAGGGAATTATCGGGAAGCGGTTCTATTGAGAGAGCGATGCGGGAGGCAGTAAGCAGTAGGCAGAAAGTGAAGAGTTTTGAGGGACGAGTGTCGAGGGGCGAAACAAAAGAAAGTGACCAGTGATCAATAATCAGTGATCAGTAAGTGGAGGCAGAAGGCGGCAGGCAGTAGACAGTAGATAGAAGGTAGGAAGAAGAACTCAGAAAATATCGAGATAGAGAGGCGTTCCGCAGTGTTGCAGTCCTGCTGTGTTGCAGTTCAAAAAATAACCGCAGAACAACCGCACGGCAGCACATTATTGTTTCTTCTGAATTCCGGGAATGACAAATGATCAAATTGCAGGATAAGACATATGAAATATTCCTCGTGATCGCCGTGTTGGTGTGTGCCTTATTCCCTTATATTGCCTCGGGATTCTGGATCAGGCTGCTGACGAGCATCTTCTTGTACGCCATCCTCGCCCAGGGATTGAATATTATTGCCGGATTTACAGGATACGCCGCCTTTGGGAATATGATTTTTTTCGGTTTGGGAGCGTATACGGTGGGAATCCTGATGGTCAAGGCGGGGATTTCCTTCTTTCCCTCCCTGATCGCTGCCGCTGCAGTAGGAATCATTGTGGCGATCCTGATCGGTCTGCCTCTTCTTCGACTCAAGGGACACTACTTTGCTCTCGCGTCTCTCGGCGCAGCAGAAGCTGTCCGGCAGATCATGGACAACCTCATCGGCCTATGCGGCGGCGCCATGGGGCTGACGCTTCCACAGATGGCGGGAAAGCCTGCGCAGGTCAACCTATACTTTTATTACCTCATTTTTTTCCTTCTCCTGATCTCCTTCGCAGCCACTTATTATATTTCAAAGAACCGGCTGGGCTACGCGCTGAAGGCAATCAAAGCCAACGAAGAGGCTGCGGATGCCATGGGTATCAACACCACCTTGTATAAGATCGTTGCCTGGGCGATCAGCGGACTCTTCACTGCCATGGCCGGAGCGATCCATGCCTACTGGTTTACATTCATCGAGCCGTCAACGGTATTCGACGTAATGATCGTCGTCAAACTCTTCGTTATCTTGCTTCTGGGAGGAGCGGGAACCGTCATGGGGCCCCTCTACGGAGCCTTCATCTTTGAAGGGATCTCCGAAATCATCTGGAGCAGATTCTTGAATTTACACATGGGAATACTTGGAATCATCGTCATCCTCATCGTCTTCTTCATTCCCAACGGCCTGATCGACATGGTGCGCAGGGGATTTCGTCTCAAAACGATCCTCGATACCATCCGTGAGGAGAAGGTATGACCCGGGAATCGATCCTGACAGGAGCCAATGTTTCAAAGTATTTCGGCGCCCTGAGGGCTTTGGATGACGTCCATTTTGAGCTTTACGGCGGCGAAATTCTGGGAATCATCGGTCCCAACGGCGCCGGCAAGACGACGCTTCTTTCCGTAATCAACGGAACCCTTCCGATCACCCGCGGAAGGATCTTTTTTAAAGAGAAAGAGATTACTGGCCTCAAGCCCTTTCGCATCGCTGAGCTTGGGATATCGAGAACCTTTCAGATTGTTAAGCCTTTTCCCGGTATGACCGCCCTCGAAAATGTCGCAATCGGCGCCCTCTTCGGCAAGGAGCCTGAAAAAAAGATGCCAAGGGCCATGGAAAAGGCTGCAGAGATGATCAGGAAGGTGGCCCTGAAGGACAAAGAGAATATCCTCGTAGAGAAACTGAACGTCTCTGAACGGAAAAGGCTCGAACTGGCCCGTGCATTGACCCAGGATCCGGAGATCCTTCTCCTCGATGAGGTGATGGCCGGATTGACTCCTCGGGAGATAGAAGATATCATGGCCCTGATCCGGGAGGTGAATCGGGGAGGGACAACGATTATGGTCATCGAACACGTGATGAAGGCCATCATGGGGATCTCAAACAGGATCATTGTTCTTCATCACGGCCAGAAAATAGCCGAAGGGACTCCCAATGAAATTTCGGAAGACCGGCAGGTGATCGCCGCCTACCTGGGAGAGAGGTATTCCAAGCGGTTGGAGGAGGCCTCCCATGCTGGAGATTAGCAACCTGAACGGAGGCTATGGTGTGGTCCAGGTGATATGGGAGATCAATCTGACAGTGAAGCAGGGGGAGATCACCGCACTCATCGGGTCAAACGGCGTCGGCAAGACAACCCTCATGCGGACGATCGCGGGAAACATCCTCCCCATGGGGGGACGGATCCTTTATAAGGGAGAAGATATTACCTATCAGCCGCAGACCAGAAGGGTGAAAAACGGGATCAGCATGATCCCTGAAGGGAGGCAGCTCTATGCGGGAATGACAGTGGAAGATAACTTGTTGATGGGAGCCTACACCCGTAGCGACAAGGCTGCTATCCAAAAAGATAAAGAGTGGGTCTATAGCATCTTCTCCATATTAGAGGAGCGGCGCAGCCAGCTCGCAGGGACCCTGAGTGGAGGTGAGAGTCAGATGTGCGCCATCGGCAGGGGCCTCATGTCAGACCCCCAGCTCCTGCTTGTCGATGAGCTCTCCCTGGGGCTCGCTCCCGTGGTCGTCGATCAACTCATCCAAATCCTGACAAAGATTCATCGGGAGAAGAGACTGACCGTCCTTCTTGTCGATCAAGATGTGCAAACCGCCCTGCAGATCTCAAGACGAGGATATGTGATTGACAACGGAAGGATTGTTTTGGAAAAAGAATCAGAACTGCTGAAAAATGATCCGGAGATTAAAAAGGCTTACTTAGGCCTGTGAAAGGAGAAGAATATGAAAAGGAGATGGACGATTTTACTGGTGTTGGGTTTGTTCATGATCAGCTCGGCTGCATTGGCTCAAGACGTCATCAAGTTCGGTGCGGCGGTCTCTATGACGGGGGGCCAGTCGCGATTCGGAAACATGGTTAAGAACGGCTACGAGTTATGGAAGGACTATGTGAACGACAAGGGAGGGGTTGATGTCGCCGGGAAAAAATACAAAGTGACCGTCATCTACTACGACGATCAGTCCGACCCCCAGGTCAGTGCGAAGCTGACGGAGAAGCTGATCACAGAGGACAAGGTCCAGTTTCTCCTCGGGCCCTATTCGAGCGGGATCACTCTCGCCACCTCAGCGATCGCCGAGAAATATGACATCATCAACATGGCCTGTACGGCCAATGCGGATTCGGTTTACACCCGCGGGTACAAGAATGTCTTTTCCATCCTCCCCCCTGCGAGTGCCATCCTGCGTAGTTTTCTCGATATGCTCACCACATTTAGCCCCGTTCCGAAGAAGCTGGCCATGATCTCCCCGACGGATCTCTTCCCGCTCAATGTCGCGGATGGGGCGCAGAATTATGCCAAAGAGTTGAAGCTCGATCTGGTTTTTTTCGAAAAGTATCCCAAGGGGGCCAAGGATCTTTCCTCGCTCCTCCTGAAGATCAAGGCCCTCAAGCCTGATGTTCTCATGGGAACGGGTTACCTGGACGATGCGATTTTAGCCGTCCGGCAGGCAAAAGACCAGAAGGTAGAGTTTAAGGCCATGGTCTTCACCACGGGTCCGGAGTTGGAAGACTTTACCAAGAACCTTGGGAAGGACGCGGATTATGCCTATGGCGTCTCCTGGTGGATGCCCGAGGCAAACTATAAGTGCCCGGTCTTCGGCTCAACCCAAAATTATGCCTCCCTCTATGCGAAAAAATTCGGTTCTGGCCTCACCTATCAGGCTGCGGCTGCAAGCCAGGCAGGTCTTCTGTTACAACTCGCAATTGAAAAAGCAAAGAGCCTCCAAATGGATAAGGTCAGGGAAGCCTTGCGATCCTACAACGGAACCACCTTCTGGGGAGCGACGAAATTTGATGCGAACGGGAGAAATGTGACAGGAAAGAGTGTCCCCTTCCAAATCCAGAAGGGTGTGATCAAGACAGTCTTCCCGAAGGAAGTCGCCCAAACCCCACCCATGTTCCCTCAACCTGTATGGTCCGCCCGATAGCGAAATCTCCCAGGCCCCGCCTTAGGGGCGGGGCCTGGGGCCGCCTTCCTGCCTGAAATGGACAAATTTCGAAATCAACATTGTACAAAGAAACCTGCTGTCCTCGATAAACCCTCCCACAGTTCATCTTCGATCCACCCATGATCAGAACCATGAAATACTCATTTTCATGTCCAGCAACCTGCAAGTGATCGGGCGTTCAGTGAAGAAATATTTTCTATGCAGACCCATTCCACCGAGGCCCAAATATGCTCTTTGCATTCTTGTTGTGTTTGCATTCTTGTTGTTGACAACCCTATCGTAATCTAATAACATTTTATTTAAACTAAGTTTTCAACAAACATTCTCTGACTCTAAAACAAGAGCAGGAGAAAATAGGTGGAGAAATGGAGGAGAGA
>Ga0316613_10002464_pt1 | contig 11897 bp, 8 predicted proteins | sample OWC_soil_day10_C_2_FD_207647 | JGI IMG/M metagenome (GOLD analysis project Ga0316613, IMG submission 207647) | Wetland soil microbial communities from Old Woman Creek delta, Ohio, United States - OWC_soil_day10_CT_b | ecosystem: Environmental > Terrestrial > Soil > Wetlands | place: USA: Ohio...
GTCGTAGGAGACGCCATTCGGCAGCGTTTCGCGCCAGATCGTCGCCTTGATGTCGTTGCCGAACGGCCCCTTCTCGACGAACTCGCCGGCCTGTTCGCGCTTCACCGCCTCGCCGTTGATATAGAGCACGCCACCCTTCATCTGGATCCGATCGCCCGGCAGGCCGATGACGCGCTTGATGTAGTCGGTCGAATGATCGGCCGGCAGCTTGAACACGGTGATATCGCCGGCTTTGGGCGCGCTCGCCCAAATGCGACCCTCGAAGGGCGCAAGACCGAAGGGGAAGGAATATTTGCTATAGCCGTAGGAGTATTTCGAGACGAACAGGTAGTCACCGATGAGCAGCGTGTGCATCATCGAGCCAGACGGGATTGAGAATGGCTGGAACAGGAAGCTGCGCACCACCAGTGCCAGAAGCAGGGCTTCGACGATCACCTTAATCGTTTCCCAGATGCCGTCCTTGGATTCCGCACGCTGTTTGGTCGCCGACATGTGGCCGCCCTTCAATCGGAGTCTGATACCGAGCCCCTGTCGGCGCCGAAGCGGCCGATCCGCGGCAACCCGGACCTCGGCGCCTTTTATCGGAGCGGCACGAGCGACGCAACGAAAAGCCGAAAAGCGAGCCGAATTGTGGCGACTTACCCGCCGCTCCCCGGCCAGTCCGGCGGCCAGGCCGAAATCACCACGAAGGCCTGCGCCAGCGGATAATCGTCGGTGATGGTGACATCGATGCGCGGCACGAGGCCCTTCGGTGTCAGCGCGACAAGACGCGCGGCCGCCGAGCCTTCGAGACGCATGGTCGGCTGGCCGGTGGCCAGATTGACGACGCCCATCTCGCGCCAGTTGACGCCCATGCGGATGCCGGTGCCGAGCGCCTTGGAGCAGGCTTCCTTGGCGGCGAAGCGTTTGGCGTAGGAGGCGGCACGGTTGGCCCGGCGGTCCGAACGCTCGCGCTCGATATCGGTGAACACTCGCTTGACGAAGCGATCGCCGAAGCGCTCCAGCGTCTTCTCGACGCGGCGGATGTCGATGAGGTCGGAGCCGATGCCGATGATCATGCCTTTATCCGTTGACGCGCTCGACCTTGCTGACGTTGGGCAGCACGCGCAGCTCGTTGAGGATCTGCGTCAGATGCTTGATATCCCACACCTCGAGGTCGACAACGATCTCGTGGAAGTCGGGTGTGCGGCGCGCCATGCCGATGTTGTCGATGTTGCCGTCGCTATCGGAGATAGCCTTGGCGATACGGGCGAGCGAGCCGGGTTCGTTGAACGACTGGATGGAGATGCGGGCCGGGAAGCGGATCGGATCTTCGCTGTCGATGTCCCAGCGCACATCCAGCCAGCGATCGGGCTTTTCCTCGAAGGCGATCAGTGCCGGCGACTGGATCGGATAGATGGTGATGCCGACGTCCGGCTCGACAATGCCGACGATGCGGTCGCCGGGCACAGCGCCGCCGTCAGGGGCAAAGCGCACCGGCAGGTCGGCTGCAACGGTGCGGATCGGCAGGCCGTGGGCACGAATCGAATCGGAATCGCCATGGAACTTGATGCCGGTCTGGGCAGCAAAGGAGAACCAGCCGCCCTCCTGTCGCTGCGCGGTCGTCTGCCGCGTTGCCCGCTCCTCGCGATAGTCGGGGAAGCAGGCCTTGAGCACATCGGCCGACGGGATCTCGGCGCGCCCGACGGCGGCCAAGAGGTCCGGCACCGTCGGTTGCGACAGGCGTGGCAGTGCCTGCTCCAGCAGCGCGTCGGTGAGCTCGCGGCCCTCGCGGGTGAACACCGTCTCGAGCACCTGCCGGCCAAGCGCGGCGAACTGCTTGCGCGTCGCCTCGCGCGTGGCGCGGCGAATGGCGGCGCGCGCCTTGCCGGTGATGGCGATGGTCTCCCAGGTCGGCGGCGGTACCTGCGCCTTGGAGCGGATGATCTCCACCTCGTCGCCGTTTTTCAACTCGGTAACCAGCGGCGTGATGCGGCCATTGATCTTGCAGCCGACGCAGGTGTTGCCGATGTTGGTGTGGACGGCATAGGCGAAATCGATCGGCGTCGCGCCGCGCGGCAGCGCGATCAGCAAGCCTTTGGGTGTGAAGCAGAACACCTGGTCCTGGAACAACTCAAGCTTGGTGTTCTCAAGGAACTCCTCCGGGCTGGCGCCTTCCGATAGCGCCTCGACGGTCTGGCGCAGCCAGGCATAGGCGGCCGTATCGTCGGCAAGCTGCGGCAAGTGACCGCTCTCGCTGATCTTGTCCTTGTAAAGGGCATGCGCGGCGATGCCGTATTCGTTGACCTGCTGCATCTCGTGAGTGCGGAACTGCAGCTCGACGCGCTGGCGATGCGGGCCGACCACGGTGGTATGCAGCGACTTGTAGCCGTTCGGCTTTGGCGTCGAGATATAGTCCTTGAAGCGCCCCGGCACCGTCCGCCATAGCTGATGGACGACGCCCAGCGCCCGATAGCAGGTGTCGACGTCGTCGACCAGCACGCGGAAACCATAGATGTCGCTGAGCTGCTCGAACCCGATCTGCTTGTCGATCATCTTGCGGAAGATCGAATAGGGCTGCTTGCGCCGTCCCTTGACGGTGGCGACGATGCCGCGCGCCTCGAGATTTTCCCGAAGTTCCTTCTCGATGTCGGCGATGAGGTCCTTTTGCAGGGACTCCATTTCGTCGAGACGGACCTTGATGGCGCTGAAGGCGTCGAGATGTAGCGTCTTGAAGGCGATATCTTCAAGCTCGTCACGCATGTCCTGCATGCCCATGCGGCCGGCCAGCGGCGCATAGATCTCCATCGTCTCCTCGGCGATGCGGCCGCGCTTGCTTTCCGGAGCGAAATGCAGCGTGCGCATGTTGTGGAGACGGTCGGCGAGCTTGACCAACAGGACACGCAGGTCCTCGGCGATGGCAAGCAGCAGCTTCCTGAGGTTTTCTGCCTGGGCCGTGCGCTTGGAGACAAGATCGAGCTTCTGAAGCTTGGTGAGGCCCTCGACCAACTGGCCGATCTCGACACCAAACAGTTGGTCGATCTCCTGCCGCGTGGCGTCGGTGTCCTCTATGGTGTCGTGCAGAAGCGCGATGACGATGGTGGCGTCGTCGACCTTGAGGTCGGTGAGGATGGCCGCCACTTCGAGCGGATGCGAGAAGTAGGGATCACCTGAATCGCGTTTCTGCGTGCCGTGCTTCTGCATGGCGTAGACGTAGGCGCGGTTGAGCAGACCCTCGTCGCAGTTGGGGTTGTAGCGCTGCACCCTTTCGACGAGTTCATACTGCCGCATCATCGGGGACGGTCACTCCTCTCCGTGTCGGACGCCTCGAATCCGCTTCCACGGTCAGCATCGAAATCAAGCTAGCGCAACAATAATCGGGAATGTAGTTCAATCGCGTCGTCGCGGGCGGAAAAGCGACGCGAGCCTTTTCAATCTATTGCCACGAACAAAAACGGGCGAACCGCAGCCGGTCCGCCCGCCCAAAAGCCTGCCGTGACCGGCAATCAGATTTCCTCGACCTTTTCGGGCGGGACCATGCTCTCAAGGCCGCGCAGAAGATCTTCTTCCGACATCTGGTCGAAGACGATCTCGTCGTCATCGCCGGCATTGCCAGGGGCGCCGAGAAGGCCAGCCACCGGCTCCTGCTCGGGTTCGTCCACCTCGACGTATTTCTGCAGCGAGTGGATCAGATCTTCCTTGAGATCCTGGGGCGAAATCGACGATTCCGCAACTTCGCGCAGAGCAACGACTGGGTTCTTATCGTTGTCGCGATCGACCGTCAGAGGCGAACCGGACGAGATCATACGGGCGCGATGGCTGGCCAACAGCACCAGTTCGAAGCGGTTGTCTACCTTGTCGATGCAGTCCTCGACTGTGACGCGTGCCATAGTCCAACTCCAGCTTCAGAAGCAAATTTCGCCCGCACGAACGGCATCCCGTCCGGCAAGCGTCCAGAGAGTGCGAATTTCACCGCCAGCAGCCCCGCCTCCGCCTAGTGACGTACGAGGTAAAGCCGCTGAACTCTCGGTCTAGATATGCGGGAGGCTGCCGAAAAGCAAGCGGAGATGCAAGCGAACATCCATCTCCAATCCCAAGCGCGATCATTCACGTGAGCCTCAAAATCCGGTGATCTCGGTTTAGCTGCTACAAATCCGCTTGATCGTTGCATGCGCCATTGGTCGAATTCGCGACCTTTTCTGCTATTTTCCGTGGGAATCCATCAGATGAATTCATTTTAACTTGGTTGTGCCGCTGAAACTTGATAACAGGCGGACTAATGTGCGAAAACGTTGGCGGGCATAATGATGCGCGCCGGATGTCGTCGGACGGAACAATCCGTTAAACGTGTGGACGACAGCTCATCAGAACGAAGAATTGTAAACGGACTGCCGGTTGCGAGGTAAGCAAAGAACTAATGTTTGATGAACGCGAAAAAATAGCCCTCTTCATCGATGGTGCAAATCTTTACGCGACTGCCAAGGCTCTTGGATTTGATATTGACTACCGTAGGTTGCTCAAGGAATTCAGCGCCAAGGGGTATCTCTTAAGGGCGCTGTATTACACCGCACTCGCTGAAGATCAGGAATACTCATCCATCCGCCCATTGATCGACTGGCTCGATTACAATGGCTACAAAGTTGTGACCAAGCCGACCAAGGAATTCTTCGATTCCACCGGCCGGCGCAAGGTCAAGGGGTCGATGGACATCGAGCTGGCGGTCGACGCCATGGAGTTGTCCGAGCATGTCGACCACATCGTTCTGTTTTCTGGCGATGGCGACTTCCGCTCGTTGGTAGAAGCCATTCAGCGCAAGGGGCGCAAGGTTTCGGTTGTTTCGACGCTGCAGACGCAGCCGGCGATGGTTGCCGACGAACTGCGCCGACAGGCCGATCACTTCATTGACCTGGCCAACCTCTCCGCGCGCATCGGCCGAGACCCGAACGAGCGGCCGGCGCGCACCGGCGAACGAACCGGCGCACCCGACGAGGCTTGAGGCGGCAAGCCCAGAGATGAAAGACCGTCGCTCCGTAGCGGGGCGGCGGTTGTTTTGTGCTCCTTTCAGCGGGCTGGTGCCTGCCCGGACGGCTGATCTGTCTTGCAGATAGTCTCTGCCGCTGATGGTTTGTCGCCGGCTCCGTGTTGCGATAGAGCGTTTGTTTCGCGGAGACTTGCGAAGTCGACGGCATAGGTCATGGGCCGATCCCGCGGAACGGATCACGCTGAGAAGGCATCGCCAGCAGCGCTGGTGCTCACTGTGGGGGATTTTCCGCTGGCGGGATGAAAACGTTGTCGGTGGCCGTGGCGCCAGCGTCCCAAACCGTTTTCGCCACGTCACAAATCCAGGTCGTGACAACTTTAGGTTCCGCGACAAAGTCGCCCCTCATAACTCTCGAAACATTCCGTTTGGCCGACCGACAGTGCGGCGATCGCCAGGATAATTTCCGAAAACCGCTACGCTTGCGGCCTAAGGCGGATTAAATCCGCGCCTTTCCGTGCCTTCCGCAAGGTGATTCGCATGCCGACCCTGTCTACCTTCTCCGAATATGTCGGGCACCCGACCGAGCCCGATCGGGACTGCGGCCTGTGCCCTCGCCTCGTTGCCTTTCGACACGCCCAGCGCGCCGCACATCCAGATTGGTTCAACGCACCGGTTCCGACCTTTGGAGATCCGGATGCGCGTCTGTTGATCGCCGGACTCGCCCCCGGCCTTCGAGGCGCCAACCGCACCGGCCGGCCGTTTACCGGCGACTATGCGGGCGATCTGCTTTTTGAGACCATGATCGACTTCGGCTTCGCGCATGGCATTTATCGCGCCGATCCGAACGACGGCTTCGAACTGGTTGACGCCGCCATCAGCAACTCCGTGCGTTGCGTACCGCCGGAAAACAAGCCGACCAACGACGAGATCAACACCTGCCGGCGCTTCTTCGCCGCGACGGTGGTCGGCTTCGAGCGGCTTTCCGCCATCATCGCTCTGGGCAAGATCGCCCATGACCAGATGCTGAAGACGCTGCGGGTGCCGCTTGCCCGCCACAAGTTCGCCCACGGCGCCGTGCACACGCTCGAAAGCCTGCCCGGCGTCCGGCTCTACGACAGCTATCACTGCTCGCGCTACAACACGAACACTGGCGTGCTGACGCCGGACATGTTCCGTGCGGTCTTCGCCGCCGTGCGCCGAGATATCGATGGCCGTTGAACGCTCGCGTCGGGTAGCTCCCGCCGGGCTCAGGCCAGCTCGACGTCCACCACGCCGTCGACCGCCCGGAGCGCACCAGCCAGTTGCGGCGACACGCGGTACCCTCCCGGCAACTTCACTTCCACTTCGCCCCGTCCGCCATCGCCGAGCACGATCAGCGACACGTCGCCTTCCCCGCCGGGCTTCAGCACGTCGCGGAGGGCGGCGAGCGGCTCGGCACCGCGCAGGAAAATCCTGAGGGCATTTTGCAGCTTGCCGGCGGCCTGATCGAGCGGCTCCACCGAGTCGATCCGAACGGAAATGCCTTCCGGCTTGTCTTCGGCGTTGACCAGCAGGATCACCGACTGTCCGGACTCGAGCAGGCTGCGGAAATGGGCAAGCCCTTCCGAGAAGATCACCGCCTCATACTGGCCGGTGGGATCGGAAATGCCGATGATGCCCATCTTGTTGCCGGTACGTGTCTTGCGCTCCTGCTTGGCGACGATGGTGCCGGCGAGCCGCCCGGCTGATGCCCCTCGCTTCACCGAGGCCGAGAACTGAGCCCAGGTCTGCACCCTCAGGCGGCCGAGCAACGCCTCATAGGCGTCGAGGGGATGGGCGGACAGATAGAAGCCGATCGCTGTATGCTCACGCTGCAGCTTTTCCTCAGGCAGCCAATTGGGAACGGTCGGCAGACGAACCGGCTCCGGCTCGCCGCCGCCGCCGAACAGCTCGTTCTGGCCACTCTCCTGCTGCTCGAGCCGGTGAGTGGCGGCGGCCATCACGCTCTCGAGGCCCTGGAACAGCCGGTTCCGGTTTGGCTCCAGACAGTCGAAGGCGCCAGCGGAGGTCAGCGCCTCAAGGATGCGCTTGTTCATCGCCTTGGGGTTGATGCGGGCGGCGAAGTCGGAGATCGACCGGAACGGCTTGTTGCCCCGTTGCTCGACGATGTGCTCGACCGCCGCCTGGCCGACGCCCTTGACGGCGGCAAGCGCGTAGAGGATGTGCTTGCCATCGACCTCGAACACCACATCGGAGCGGTTGACCGACGGTGGCTCGACGGTAATGCCGAGGCGGATCGCCTCACGCCTGAAGTCGTTGAGCTTGTCGGTATTGGTCAGTTCGAGCGTCATCGACGCCGCCATGAACTCTACGGGATGGTTGGCCTTGAGATAGGCGGTCTGGTAGGCGACCAGGGCGTAGGCAGCGGCATGGCTCTTGTTGAAGCCGTAGTCGGCGAACTTGGCCAGAAGGTCGAAAATGGTGTCGGCGAGCGCCTTGTCGATGCCGCGCTCAACAGCGCCATCAACGAAGCGAGCCCGCTGCTTGTCCATCTCCGCCTTGATCTTCTTTCCCATGGCGCGGCGCAACAGATCGGCTTCGCCGAGCGAATAGCCCGAGAGAATCTGGGCGATCTGCATCACCTGTTCCTGGTAGACGACGATGCCGTAGGTCTCCTTCAGCACCGGTTCGATGGAAGGATGCTGGTAGTCGGGCTTCTCAAGGCCGAACTTGCGGGCGCCGTAGACGGGGATGTTGGCCATCGGACCTGGCCGATAAAGCGCGACCAGGGCAATGATGTCCTCGAAGCGGTCCGGCTTGATGTCGGAGATGGCCTTGCGCATGCCCATGCTTTCCAACTGGAACACGCCGACCGTCTCGCCGTGGGCGAGCAGTTCATAGGTCTTGGGATCGTCGAGCGGCAGCGCCGACAGATCGATCTTCACGCCCTTGCGCTCGATGAGATCGACGGCGCGCCGGAGCACCGTCAGGGTCTTGAGGCCAAGGAAGTCGAACTTGATGAGGCCGGTGCTCTCCACCCACTTCATGTTGTACTGGGTGACCGGCATGTCCGAGCGCGGGTCTCGGTAGAGCGGCACCAGCTGTTCGAGCGGCCGGTCGCCGATGACGATGCCGGCGGCGTGCGTCGAGGCGTGGCGATAAAGGCCTTCAAGCTTGATGGAAATATCGATCAGCCGGTCGACCACCGGGTCCTCGCGCGCCTCCTTGAGCCTTGGCTCATCCTCGAGCGCCTGCACCAGAGTCACCGGATGGGCCGGGTTCTGCGGCACCAGCTTGCAGAGCTTGTCGACCTGGCCGTAGGACATCTGCAGCACGCGACCGACGTCGCGCAGTACGGCCCGCGCTTGCAGCGAACCGAAGGTGATGATCTGAGCCACTTGGGCGCGGCCGTACTTGTCCTGAACGTAGCGGATCACCTCCTCGCGGCGATCCTGGCAGAAATCGATGTCGAAGTCGGGCATCGACACGCGTTCGGGGTTGAGGAAGCGCTCGAACAGCAGGGCAAACCGCAGGGGATCGAGATCGGTGATGGTCAGCGAGAAGGCCACCAACGAGCCAGCACCTGAACCGCGGCCCGGCCCGACGGGAATGCCATGCGTCTTGGCCCATTTGATGAAGTCGGCCACGATCAGGAAGTAGCCGGGGAACTTCATGCGGGTGATGATGCCGAGCTCGAACTCCAGGCGCTTATGATAATCCTCGAGCGTCAGCCCTGGGGCAAGGCCATGACTTTCGATGCGGTGGGCGAGCCCGTCCCAGGCCTGACGAGCCAATTCGGCCGCCTCGGCCGCCTCCGCCGCAGCGACGTCATCGACATCGGCGCCAGCGAAACGCGGCAACAGCGGCTTGCGCTTTGGAGCCCGAACGGTGCAACGGCGGGCGATCTCGATGGTGTTTTCCAACGCCTCCGGCAGATCGGCGAACAGCGTCTGCATTTCGGCCCGTGACTTGAAATAGTGCTCCTCGGTGAGACGGCGGCGATCGTCCTCGGCAACCATGCGCCCTTCGGAAATGGCGATCAGCGCGTCATGGGCCTCGTAGTCGGCACGCGTTGGGAAATAGCATTCGTTGGTGGCAACGAGCGGCAGGTCCCGCGCGTAGGCGAGGTCGACGAGATGCGGTTCGACTATTATTTCCTGGGGCGTGCCGTGGCGCTGCAACTCAATATAGAGGCGGTCGCCAAACAGGCCCTCCAGTCGCGTGAGGCGGCTTTCGGCCTGTGGCATCAGTCCGGCGACAATTGCCTTGTCAACCGGGCCGCCGGGACCACCCGTCAGCGCTATGATGCCCCCCGTCAGCCCCTCGAAACGGTCGATCGGCAGGCTGGCAGCCGCCCCCGGCTCCGATTCGAGGAAGGAGCGGGACATCAGCACCGTCAGATTGGCAAATCCCTCCGCCGTCGCGGCCAGGAGCACGATGGACGGTAGCGCCTGCGGCAACCCGCCGGGGCGACGGTGGTCGGCACTATCGTCGCCAAAATCGACGGCCATCTCGCAACCGATGATTGGCTGCAATCCCTTCTCGATGGATTTCTCGGAAAACTCCAGGGCACAAAAAAGATTGCCGGTGTCGGTGATGGCCAGCGCCGGCTGGTTGTCGGCCATCGCCAGTTTCAACGCCTTGACAAGCGGCAGTGCCCCCTCGAGAAGCGAATAGGCGCTGTGAACGCGCAGGTGAATGAAGCCGACGTCGCCGATCATCGCCATGTTCCGGTTGAGGGCCGATCCGCCGCACCGGCAGATCACCGACCACAGGCTATCCCATCCGGCGGAGTGATCGGAGCGTTTTCCTGGCGAAGCCCCGCGCTTGTGGAAAAGTCACCCTGCCCGTCCGGACGCTCAGACCAGCATGTCGGCCGAACTCAGCACCAGCACCAACATGGTCCCGAACAGCACCAGGGCGCCCAGCGCCGCCACATCGCGAACGATGGCCGCCGAGGCGATTGCCGCAGCGAGACGATCACGCGGCGACAGCGTAAAATCGCGAACTGTCGGCGTCTCTTCCCCCAAGAATCCCGGAAGAATCCGTCCAGTGCGGAGCGGCGATCCCTCTTTGTTCCGAGAGAATGATGTCTGGTTGTAGCGAATGCCAACCACGCACTCAATTTCCCCGATAGAAAGCTTGGCACTTATGACAGCCATCGCCGCCCCCTTGTTCTCTATTGGGACGTACAATGTTCTTATTTTGTTCGTTCGTCAAGCAGGCACTTAACCTAGATCAAAATGCGATAGTTCTTGAAACGTTCACGTGCGTATGGCAAGGATTCCCGCAACTGGATATGAAGGGAATCGCCTGTGCCCGAAGGCACTGGCCGGAGGAGTCGGATGCGCATCGCCACCTGGAACATCAATGGCGTCCGCGCCCGGATCGAAACGGTTTCCGCTTGGCTTGAGGCGAGTCGTCCCGATATCGTCTGCCTGCAAGAGATCAAATGCATCGACGAAGCGTTCCCATCGGAGCCGTTCGAGCGGCTCGGGTATAATGTGGCGCTGCATGGACAGAAGGGATTCAACGGCGTCGCCATCCTGTCGCTGTTACCGCTGGATGATGTCCGCCGCGGCCTGCCCGGCGACGACGGCGACCTGCAGTCGCGCTATATCGAGGCGGTGGTGTCCCTGCCCGGCGGCAGCTTGCGTGTCGCCTCCATTTATTTGCCCAATGGCAATCCGCCGGACAGCGACAAGTATGTCTACAAGCTCGCTTGGATGGACCGTCTCAACCGGTACGCCGCCGGTCTCCTCAAGCTCGAGGAGACCACCCTGCTCTGTGGCGATTTCAATATCATTCCGGAGTCGCGCGACTGCCATGATCCCGCTGTCTGGGCCGGCGATGCGTTGTTCCTGCCGAAGAGCCGCGCCGCCTTCCAGTCGATCATCAACCTGGGCTGGACGGACGCCTTGCGGGCCGTCGACGATCGGCCGGGCCGCTACACCTTCTGGGATTATCAGGCGGGCGCTCGACAGAGGAACTGGGGCATCCGCATCGACCACATCCTGGCGTCACCGCAAGCGACCGACAGGATCGTGGGGGTAGAGATCGATGACGAGGTTAGGGACTGGGAGAAACCATCCGACCATGTGCCGGTGGTGGTCGAGCTTAAGGTGTGACGCTGCTTCAGACGGTCAAGTCCGGGCGCCGGAAGACTGAAGTCGAGTGTCTGGCGTGAGCCGGCTTGCCGGGTGGGCGCGATGCCGGGGTGATCGCCGAGCAGTTACCCTTCACCGGGTGGCGGAAGCTTCGATGGCGCGCTCTGACGTGGCATAGGCCTGGGTAAAGGCGGCGTCGTTGTCCATGAGCCACTGGTCTGCCAGCGCGATGGCCTTGCGGCGCTCGTCCTCGCTGGCCAGCGAGAAGGCTTCCTCGTGCGCGGCGCGGATCTCATTATCGTCGTGGTGCATGAGTTCGGCACGCTTCAGGGCAATCGTCAGCCACATCAGTCCGTGGACGGGATTGGACTCGATCTGGTCGCCCCTCACCAGCATTTCTCCGAGCTTGGCCTGCGCGTCGATCTGGCCTTTGCGGGCGGCGAGCAGGAACCAGCGGGCGGCTTGGCGGGGATCCTGATCCACGCCGAGACCGTCGAGATACATGCTGCCAAGCTTCAGCTGAGCGAGCGCGTCGCCGAAATAGGAGGCGGCGTAGGTGAAGATCTCGCGCGCACGGTTGACGTTGGGTATGACGGCCGTATCGGCAATGCCCGTCAGATAGTAGGAGCCAACCTCAACGAAGGCGCTGGAGACGAAGGGCGCATCCGGAGAAGACGGCGAATCCTCACCATGGGCGGAGATCAGCTGGCTGAAGAACTCGAAAGCCTTCATGTCGTCCTCGGCGACACCGTCGCCCTTGGCATACATGCGGCCGAGCTTCCATTGAGCGGCGGGGTGGCCGCTCTGTGCGGCGGCGAGCAAGCCGGTGACCGCCTCGCGCTTGTCGCCCG
>Ga0316613_10002465_pt1 | contig 11894 bp, 7 predicted proteins | sample OWC_soil_day10_C_2_FD_207647 | JGI IMG/M metagenome (GOLD analysis project Ga0316613, IMG submission 207647) | Wetland soil microbial communities from Old Woman Creek delta, Ohio, United States - OWC_soil_day10_CT_b | ecosystem: Environmental > Terrestrial > Soil > Wetlands | place: USA: Ohio...
TAGAAAAGTTGGAGCAACAGATTGGCTACTTTGGGATGAAGTAAAAATAGAAGGTAAAGATACAACAGCAATCAGAAAAATATATACAAAAACTGATTTGGAAAAAGCACAATATGAAGTTCGTTGTATTGTCACAGATGTTTCAGGTACAAATACAACAAGAGATATTACAAAAATATATTGGACTTGTTTGTCTTCTATAATTTTCGATGATTTCACACATCCCAATAAAATTTTGATTGGAATTAAAGCATTAGCAACAGACCAATTAAATGGCAGTATGCCAACCATTACATGGAAACAAACAAGAAATAATGTAAGGGTATATAATCCTGTTTTAAAATCCTATGAAAATAAACCTGCAAACAATCCTGCTTGGGCAATGTACGATGTATTTCATAATTGTAAAAACTTAAAAAATATTGCTACAGATGAAATGGTTGATGTGGTGTATGGTATTGCAAAAGAACAAATGGATTATACACATTTAAAATCTTGGGCAGATTCTTGTACTAGAAAAAATATAAAATATAATGCAACAATTAGTTCAGCGACAAAAATAACAGATGCAATCAAAGAAATTGAATCTGTTGGACGTAGTAAATTTGTTTTAAGAGGTACAAAGATAAGTTGTATTTTTGATGATGTAAATGAACCTTGTCAGATGTTTAACATGTCTAATATTGTCGCAGGTAGTTTCAAAGAAGAATTTTTAAAAACTTCTGAAAGAGCAAATGCAATAGAAGTTAGTTTTAACAATATTGATAATAATTATGAAAAAACAACTATCATGGTATATGCTGATAATTACAATGAAATAGATACTATTCCCAATACTACACAAATCAGTTTTGATTCTTATATGACGTTAGAACAAGCATATAGAGAAGCAAAATTCAGATTAAGATTAAATCAATATTTGATTAGAACTATTTATTTTGATGCTGATATTGATTCTATAGAATGTCAAGTTGGTGATATTGTATACGTTCAACATGATGTACCACAATGGGGTTTGAGTGGTGGAAGAATTGCGGAAGTAATTGATACAATTACTTTAAAATTGAGCAAAACAACTGATTTTGAAACAGGTAAAAATTATTCAATGTTAGTACGACATCAAAATGATGTTATTGCAGAAACAACAATTACACCTTCTGGAATTGCTAAAAATGGAGTTATTACAACTGATACAATTACAATTGCTGATACTCAAAGCATAAATACAGATGATATTTTTTCTATTGGTGAAAACAATAAAATAGCAAAGCCATTTCGTATTTTTAGTATTACAAGAAGTACAGAACTAAAAAGAAAAATTACTGCATTGGAATATATAGAAGAAGTATATGCAGAAGATGATGTAATACCTTCAATTAATTATAGTTATTTAGATACATTCACAACAGAAGTTCAAAACATTAATATATCTGAAAGAAATTATATGCAAAAAAATGGCGTTGCTGTTTCTGAAATATTGTGTTCTTGGAATTTAGCAAGAAATAAAAGTGCTGATGAATTTTTGATTTATACTTCAACTGATGGTGGTATTACTTGGAATTTTGAACAAAGAACAATGTTTCAAAATGTTATTATTAAAAATATTCAAATTGGGCAGACATATTTAATTAAAATAAAAACAGTAAAAAGCATTGCAGTTTCAAACGGTGTTATCTCGAATGAATTATATATAACTGGCAAGGATGCACCACCAGCTGATGTTGAAAGCATAGAAGCAACAATTGATAATACAAATTGCACAAAAATAAAATTAAAATGGAATCAAAATGAAGAAATAGATTGGAAATGTGTAAGGTTATGGGAAGGTAACAATATAATTGAGCAAAATGTATTTGGAACTTCTTACATTTATACGGCAACAGAAAGCAGACCTTATATTTTTAAAATTAAAAATATAGATAATTCAAATGGTGAAAGTGCTAATTATACAATTACGAGTATAACAACTAAAGTTGAACCTGCTGATGTGCCTAATTTTCAAGTAATTCAATCTGATATGGATAAATCAAAGGCAAAGTTAAGTTGGGATGCAAACAAAGAAGCAGACTTTTCGCATTATGTTTTAAAAGTAAACACTGAAAACAATTTGGATACAGCAACAATAATTGACCCAAAATTAAAAGTAAATAGTTATGAATACACCTTGCAAAATCAAGGTGTTTTTTATTTTTTCATTCAATCGTTTAATACTGAAGGTTATGCAAGTAATGTAACTGTTATCAATAAAGCATTTATTTTAAAACCGTCTGCACCAACTAATTTCAAAATTACACAAAATCTTAATAATAAAACCCATTTGATTTTAACTTACGAAAACCCAACTGATAAAGATTTTGTTGTAAATGAATTTAGATTAGGTAATGATTGGGCAACAGGTGCGTTTCTTGGAAGAACGAAAGAAGAATTTTATAACTATATTTCTAAAAATAGTGGATTAGTTAAATTAATGATTTGTTCACAAAACTTGTCAGGTAATTATTCTGACCCTGTATATGTTCAACTTGAAATAAATGTTGAACCTAATGACGTTACAAATTTTAAAGTTGAACAGCTTGATACAGATAGAAGCATGGTAAGGTTCTTTTGTGATGCGAGTAGTGAATTGGACTTTAGAAATTTCTTAATTAAATATGGTGATGATTGGACAACAGGAATAATTATTAATAATACTATGTTTGATTATAAAGTAACAACAGAAGGTAATTATACTTTCTTTATAAAGGCTGTTAATTTAGCAGGTATTGAAAGTTTTAATGCAACAAGTGTTACTAAACAAATCACTTTAAAACCTTCTTCACCAACTAACGGTAAAATTGTACAGGATGCAACAGATAAGAGTTGGTTGACAATTACCTGGGATGCTGTAAAGGAAGGTGATATATCTAAATATGTAATTCTTGATAATGCAGGAGTTGAAATAGATAGAGTCGCTGATACAACCTATAAATTACAAGTAAACAAAAGTGATTTATACAATTATGCAATCAAAGCAATGACTATTGCAGGGAATATGTCTAATGCACTTAATTTAAGCATATTTGCTTCACTTGAACCACCTGATATAACAGGTTTTACAGTTATACAATCTACTGCAAATAAAAGTATATTGAAATGTAAATGGGATGCTGTTGCTGAAAAAGGGAAAATCATTTATGAAATTCGACAGGGCGTAGATTGGGTAAATAGCACACTTATACAAGATAACATTCAAACGAATTATTTTGATTTTACAACCACGACAGAAGGAACACAAAGTTTTTTTATAAAGGCAAAAAATACAGTTGATTGTTATAGTCAAGGTTATGCAACGGCAATAGTTAATATTGTTTTAATTCCTACTGCACCAACAACAGGTGTTATACAGCAAGACTATACAAACAAAGCACTTTTGAATATTAGTTGGTCACTTGTACGTGATACTGATTATTTGCAAACAGAAGTTAGACAAGGTTCAAATTGGGATACTGCAACACCTTTACCTTCAACAATGGAAAATAAACTTTCTTATACTGTTAGTGGAAATGGTACTTATACATTTTTAGTTAGAGCAAAAAATATTGCAGGTTATTATTCAGCTATTTTGCAAATATCTGCTATTGTTGTATTAAACCCTTCAGATGTAACAGGTTTTAATTTAGTTCAAAATACATTAGATAGAAGGATATTAAACTTTACTTTTAATGCAAATACAGAAAGTGATTTTGCATACTATGTAATTAGGAAAGGAAGTAATTGGGATACTGCTAATTTAGTTAAAAGTAATATAACAAATAATTTCTATGACCTTCAAACAGCAACGGAAGGAACAGAAACATATTTAATTAAAGCTGTTAATAAAAGTGGCAACTATTCTGTTAATCCTGCATTAGTTACTAAAACAATAACGTTAAAACCAAATGCTATTCTAAATTTAGTAGCAGTACAAAATGTACAGGATAAAAGTAGATTAGATATTTCATGGAGTCAATCAAGTGATACTGATTTCAGTTTGTATGAATTAACTATTAATTCTATTGTTTTAAATGTTAAGGATAATAAATATCAGTATTCTTTAACTGCAAGTGGTAATTATACAATTGCCGTAAGAGTTAAAACTGTTGGAGGTTCTTATTCTCCTTCTACAACAATAATTTGTTCAGCAATGATTGAAGCACAAGATATTACAGGTTTAACAGTTAGTCAATCATTGAAAGACCGTTCAAAATTAACATTACAATGGAACAAATTTACTGAATTAGATGCCATATATGCAGAAATTAGGCAGGGTGTTAGTTGGGATAATAGTACATTGGTTGATACAAAAATCACAGGTCTTTCATATCAAGTAACAATTTCAGATGAAGTTGAAAAAACGTATTGGATAAAAGCAGTAAATTTAGCAGGTAAGTATAGTCAAAATGCCGTTAGTACGCCAACCACCACTTTTAATTTAAATCCTTCTGCACCTTCCAATTTAACTGTTATACAAGATGTAAACGATAGAAGTAATATTATTGTAAGTTGGGATGGTAATGGTGAATATGATTTTAAAGAAATTGAATTGCGAATTGGCGATACGTGGGATTCTGCAACAATAAGAAAAGTTACAGTAGAAAATAATATTGTATTTAATCCAACAACAAGTGGTGATTATAAATTCATTATTAAATCACGAAATACAGCAGGGTTTGATTCTGATGAAGTATCTAAACATTCTTATGCAACATTAGAACCAAGTAATGTAATTAATTTTCAGGTTGCACAAAATGGTGAATATGTTGAATTGCAATGGGATAAATCAACTGATGCAGATGTAACAGGATATAAAATTATTGAAGGTTCAAATTTTGAAAGTGGAACAATGGTGGTTGATGGCGTAACAACAACGAATTTTGAATACAAAGTAGATACAGAAAGAACATATCAATTTCACATCAAAGCAATTAATAGAAGCGGTAAGTATAGTCAATTTGCAACAATAACACGTGTAACAGTAACTAATTTGCCTGATAAGAATGTTGTATTGCAATATGATGAAATTGTTCTTAAATCAGGAACGCATACAAATACTGAATTTGGAACGAGTTTAATTAATGCAAGTAATATTGGTGGTAGAGCAAGTGATTACCCAAATACAAAGGCTTCAGAAGTTGGCGGTCAAATGGTATTGAAGTTGAAAAATAAGAACGTCGTTACAAACGGTGATTTTTCAAATGGACTTACAGGATGGTTTGGTGGTGGTGCAAATATATCTCTTGGAACAAACGAAGGAATATCCACTGCAACTTGCCAATATGGTGGTATAAGTTATACTCTAAGCAACCATGCAGATTATAGAAACCATAAGATTTATGCAAGGGCATACTTGAAATCAGACAATGTAAATAATTATATGGTGTTTCTAAATGATGGCACTGACCAATTAATAATTCCTACCATTGGTAGTAATACTTATGAATTCTGCTCTGGCATAAGAACTATTGCTAATAATTCAACAACCTTATATGTCAAAACACAAGATGCAAGAACGAGTGGTTGGACTACATGTAGGGTTAAAGGGGTTTTAATGGTAGACTTAACTGCTATGTTTGGGGCAGGAAACGAACCAACAAAGAGTCAGTGTGATGCCATGTTTGGCAGTGGAGTAACTTGTTACCAAACAAGTGGTGAATATTTGTGTGCTACAAAAGACGTTGGTCAAGTAATTACAGCCAATATATCCACTTTGTTTTATCCAACTAATATTTTAAATACAGGTGTTGTTGCAGGTAATGCAAAATTGCAATATAGAACAAGCCAAGATAATATAACATGGTCGAATTGGGTTGATTTTAAAACAGCACTTGTTACATTTAGATATGTTGCATTTAAAGTAGTCTTTACAACGAGTGATACAACAAAAACACCTGAAGTTAATACATTGCAAATAAATATTGATGTACCTGATACGTCAAAAACAGGAACCGCCACTATACCAAGTGGCGGTTTAACTATTTCTTATGGTAATACATTTTGGACAGAGCCATGCGTTATTGCACATGCTGTTGGAGTTGGTTCGCATACAGAAATTCAAAGCAAAAATAATAGTAGTTTTGTGGTAAAAGTATTAAATAATTCTAATACAGATGTTGGTGGAAAAATTTCTTGGCAAGCAATCGGTTATTGACAAAAAAATAAAACAGTTAAAAGACTCGTTAATTTAACGAGTCTTTTTATATTATAGGAGGTTTTTTAAAATGGCTTATACAGCAATAGCAAATGATGTTTTTATATCTGCAATGCCTTCTGCAATAACTGAAAATGATAGAGCATTGAAAGATGATAAAGTTGTAAACGCAGGTAAAGTAAATGATTTAATAACAGGAAACGCAACAGGTAATATACCGATTTCAAATGGTACAGTTTGTACAAATTTAAATGCAGAAAAGGTTGGTGGTAATTTACCTTCTGCTTTTGCAACAGCAGGACATACACATGCAACTGTCACAACTTCATCAAATGGGTTAATGATAAATACTGATAAAAGTAAATTGGATGGCATTTCAGCAGGTGCAGAAGTAAACCAATTAGCATTTTCAAATGTTCTTGTTGGTGCAACTACTATTGCTTCTGATAGTAAAACAGATACTTTAACATTAACAGCAGGAACAGGAATGACATTAACACCTGATGCAACCAATGATGCTGTTACTTTTACTATTACACAAGATGGTCACTATCATTCCAATGCAACGACTTCTGCAAATGGCTTTTTTAGTGCAACAGATAAAACAAAATTGGATGGAGTCGCAACAGGTGCAGAGGTAAATCAAAATGCTTTTAGTAATATTGTAGCAGGTGGGGTAACTGCTGTTGCTGATAGTAAAGCAGATACATTTACAATAAATGCAGGTGCAGGGATAACAGTTACAGGAGATGCAACAAATGATGCTTGTACTATTGCTGTAACAGCTAATGGTCATACACATACTGATGCAACAACTTCTGCAAGTGGTTTTATGTCTGCAACTTCTTTAACAAAATTGAATGGTATTGCAACAGGTGCAGAAGTAAATCAAAACGCATTTAGTAATATTTTGGTTGGTGCAACAACAATTCAATCAGATAGTAAAACAGATACTTTTGAAATTGTTGCAGGAACTAATATTGCATTAACTCCTGATGCGACGAATGACAAAGTAACAATAAATGTTAGTGGTACGGTAGCAAATGCAACAAATGCAGTTTATGCAAATACGGCAGGTAGTGCACCTGCTAATGGTGGTACTGCAACAACAATTTCAGGTAATATTGGAGGTAATCAAGTTGTTGCAAGTAGAAATAATGTTGATACTGATATAACAACCGCAAGAGAATTAAGATGGATGAATTATGGTAACAGTCATACAATTGTTGAAAATAGTGCAAGTTCATATCCTGGTGGCAATGTTAATGCACAAGTTGCTTGGAGTCCAACTTACCCTGTATTGATGGGATATAATGGAACAACTACTTATGGCGTAAGGGTAGATAGTGCAAGGGTAGCAGATAGTGCACCTGCTAATGGTGGTAATTCAACAACAGTTGGTGGATATACTCCTTCCCAATTAAGGCTTGGTGGTTATGATTTAGCTGATAATGTAACAACTACAATAAGTGGTGGTGGGTTTGGACCAAAAGTCAGTTTTCTGCCAAGTGGCGGCACATCCACTCGTAGTTTGATTTTAGGTTTCCAAGACAATTCCAAAAATTGGTTAGAAGGATATATGATATGGAATAACGATGGCAAACCAAAAATAAACAATAGCTACGTTGCTACACTTGCTGACATACCAACAAGTTTACCTGCTAATGGTGGTACTTCTGCAAGTTGTAGTGGAAATTCTGCAACAGCAACCTACGCTACTTCAGCAGGTAGTGCACCTGCAAATGGTGGTACAGCTTGGGGAATTTATAATCTTGTTGGAGACAACGATTACATTAGAATACAAGGTGGTTCAACAGGTACAAATGCAGGATATTTGGAGATTGCTACCGCAGATGATGGAACAGAACCAATTTATGTAAGACAATATACAGGTGCTTTTACTTCTATAAGCAGGACAGCAAAGCTATTGGATGAAAGTGGTAATACTTATTTTCCTGGTACTGTATATTCTAACGGTTCAAAAAAAGTAGCAACAACAGACCAAATTCCTGTTGCAGGTACAAGAATTTCTTATTTGCGTTATACATTTTCATTAGATACAAGTAATAATAAAACGGCACATGGTTTAAGTGGTATTGATTTAACAACTGTAAGAATAGACCCAATTATTACTTGTGTGACCGCAAATAATGGATATAGTACAGGTGATGTAATTTTTAATCCTATAATATATCATAATTCTTCGTATCCTTCGCCAATTACAACAGCAATTGATGCAACTTATATATATATTTTATTTAGCACCACAACGTTATATTTACGCAACAAAAGCACAGGAGCATCATGTACTTCGCCATTTAGCAATTGGTCATTTAGTTTCAGAATTACTTATTAATAAAATAAATAAAAAGATAAGACAGGCAAATTTGCCTGTCTTATTCTTATATGTGGGGTGAAACAATGGATGATAATACAAAAATAATTATGAAAATAGCTGAAGATGTTTCAGCTATTAAAGCAAAAATTGAAAATTATAGAGATGAAGTAAATGAATTAAAAGTTCATGTTAAAAATGAAGTTGATGAATTGAAAACTCGTGTTACAGTATTAGAAAAGAATATGTATAAAATTTTAGGTGCAATTTTAATTATTAATGGTGCAATTTCTTTAATTGTACCGCACTTTTTTAAATAGGTGATTTATATGTTTGATAAAATAGCAAATTTTTTAGCTGAAAAATGGGTTGGTGTGATAATCATTATGGTTATTGCACTTTTTCTTTTTTGGTCTATTGGATACTTTTCTAATGCTATTTATGGTACAAAGTTTGAACTTGCAAGCTGTTGGGCAGGTGTGGTGGCTATTGTTGGAACAGGTGTTTTAGGTCTTGGTAAGTACTATACAGATAGTAAACATAATTCAGAACAGGGGAAAGCACCTATTAAATAGATGTTTCTTCATTTAAAGGGAGTGAAGTTTAATGTATGTTTTTGAAAACCTATTGAAATACGTTGACAAGTTGAAAGGCGAATACTCGAAATCATTTCCCAATTCAAAAAGTATGATTGAAGAAATTTTTGATGGGTTTGAAAATTTCTTCAAAGAAAAGTTAGAAAAGAAGGAGTAGATATTATGTCTAAATATTTTAGTGAAGAAGAAATGAAATGTCATTGTTGCGGTGGCTTACCTGAAAACGGTATTGACCCTAAACTTTATGAATTGCTTGATATGATACGTGTTGCTGTTTTAAAACCTGTTATTGTAAATTGTGCTTATCGTTGTCCAAGTCATAATGCAGAAGTGGGTGGAGTGCCAAACAGCCAACACATTGACGGTACAGGTGCAGATATTAGCGTTGATGGTGTAGATGAAGAAACAGTCGCACAGACTGCAGAAAATTGTTTAGCAGAAATGGGTATTGAAGGAGGAGTTGGTAGATATCCATCACAATTATTTACCCATGTTGACACAAGGGGATATACAGCAAGATGGGAAGGTTAGAATGAAATAATACTTAGAAAGCATCCCTTATTTGGATGCTTTTTTAAGAAGTACTCTTTTTTGTATTACGAATTTACCATATTTCGAGTCAGTCGTTACTTTTCTTGATTGGCTAAACTTATCGTTGGAGATATCTAAAATAAGACGAATTATTCCAAGTTGAGTCCATTTCCATTCATCATTTACTAATTTTCTATATTCCATTTCATATCCATTAAGTAGTGGTTCTAATTTTTGGGTGCAATCAACTAAAGCATCAAATGTAATATTTGCACGTTGCATTTCTTCTATGAAAGATGGAATGCCATCAAAAGATTTCTCCCTATCAGAAAAGTAGAAGTTTAGAAATGCTTGAATACTGTCAACGTTAATTTCTTGTGTTAGGTCAAATCCATTAATCTTTGCTTGTTCAGTAAGGGTTTCTATGTAGTTATTTCTTTCCTGCCTTAAACGCTCAAATTGTTTATCAGCTAATTCGAAAACGGCACTTAATAAATTTAGTTCCCTTCTTAATGGCTTAGGTACATCTGCTTCTTTTTTATATAAAAGTTTGTGGGAAACATCTGCCCACGCATGCATCAGAATAGTGCGGACTTGAAGTTCTACTTTTAATGATTCCAATCCCTTAAAATTAGGCACACATAACCACTCTTCTTTTACTTTAAGTATAAAATGCGTGGAACGATAGCCAAACTTATCATCATCTAATTTATCCAATTTATTTTCTTCGCTTAATATATTAAAATGCTTTTTTATTAAATTATTAATAATATCTATATCTGAAGGATAAAAACAGATTATTCTTATTCCTGCTAAATCTTCAATATCATTAAATGGATTACAGTAATGTTTAAGACTGATTTTTTCAAAGAATGAAGTAAATTCTTTTACACGTGATTGTACATCTAAATAAGCAATGTTATTATCTTGCAGTAAACATATTATAGAATTTTTTAGGTTTATGCATAATCTTTCATAGTTGGGAAATAATTCATTATATTTTGACTCTATTCTTTCTTGTTCTTCTCTTTCTCTTTCGTCTTGTATTATTTCTTCCATTGATTCCAATATAACCACATCTCCCAATAAATATATTTGTTAACAATATATTACAATTAATCCGTTAATGCTGCAATATATTTATTTTGCCAACAGATTCTATTGGTCTGTTATTTTTTAAGGAGTTGAATTATAATGAATATTTTTTTAAAACAGCATTGGAAACCAATGCTTATTTTTTTTGTCATTCTACTAATTTTTTTTATTGGTTATTTCGTTTATAAGCATAATCAAGCCGTTCCGCAATTAGATATTACAAATGCTACTGATGCACAAACTACTGAACAATTGAAAAAGGAAATGCCTAATGCAAGTTTTAAGGAACGAGAGGAAACAACACAGGCATTAAGGAAAGCAGATTCACAACCTGCCCAAGAACAATTTACAGCAACTTCATTAACTGCATTAGATAAGAAGGCAAATGAAATAGCAAAAGAAGATGAAGCTGATTTTGTTACAAAAGAAGTAAATAAAAAAACTGATGGAACAATTGAAGGTGTGTATAAAGGTGTTCACCTTGAAAAAGATAATCGTTTAAAATTTGGTATAACTGTTCAAAATGGTATTAGTTATAGTGTTGGTTATGAACATAAAAATACAGAAGTTTTAATTCATAGTAAAGATATGAAAACAATATCAGGTGTAACAGTCATGCAGACTATTGCAAAATGGTAATACTAAAGCCCATAATTATTAAATTTAATAATTATGGGCTATTTTTTTTTACCTATTTATGTTACAATGAATTTGCAATAGTTTTGATATATACACTTTAGGAGGTGTTGCAAATGGAAGATGAAAAAAAAACTAGGCGAGCAAATCACGAGGGAACAGAAATTAAACAAGATAAAAATGGATATTGGTATTGGAGTTGTGCGTATAAAGATGAAAATGGAGATAATCAAACATTTTTCAGGAAACGCAAAGTAAAATCTGATGTAGTAGCATTAAAAAGAGAGTTTTTAGCAGATAGAGCAAAACAGAAAAAAATAATAACCAATAAAGACAAAATGAAATTTGAAGAATTTGCAAATAATTGGGTTGAAAAATATAAAAAACCTCCATTTTGCAAACAATCAACGTATGATAATTATAAATTTACATTAAAAAAACACATAAATCCATTCTTTGGGAAATATTACATAAATGATATTAAAGCTGAAACTATACAAGATTTTATTTATAAACTAAGTAATGAAGATAATTT
>Ga0316613_10002468_pt1 | contig 11883 bp, 7 predicted proteins | sample OWC_soil_day10_C_2_FD_207647 | JGI IMG/M metagenome (GOLD analysis project Ga0316613, IMG submission 207647) | Wetland soil microbial communities from Old Woman Creek delta, Ohio, United States - OWC_soil_day10_CT_b | ecosystem: Environmental > Terrestrial > Soil > Wetlands | place: USA: Ohio...
CTGTAAAGTCAGGTGTAATGCTTGGTTCACCCCATTCTTTCAAATAGATGTAGGCTGAAGTTTTTGGTTCGAACTGTACTTGGCATTTAATCCTTCACTCTTTAACAGCGCAATTAACTGCAACGCATGCTTAATACTGCTATGACCATAGCGGATAGTACGACGCTCATCAAATCGATGGGCATTATTTTTATCTCGAAGGTTGTAACCGTTTATCAGACCTTGCGCCACACCCCGGTCTCCAACTTCCAGCAACTTCTTATCCTTAATCAACTTTGCATTTTTCCATGTCGTATATACTTTGCCGTATATATCCTCATCTGCGATATACCCAAGATAGTTTGCCGGTAAATATTCGCCGTGAAAATCCAATACCTTAGTTAACAGCACCGCAGCTAATTCTGGTGTAACCGCTTCATTTAGATGGATATTTTTATAACAAGACTGTGGCAGCAACTCGCTATCAATCGCAACTGCTAACTCGTTCAGCAATGGTGGTTGAAGCTTGCTGCCCGACAACCCCAGTTTGCTAATCGCCACATCAGTCTTATGGCGGTTATAAGTTGCAACAACTTCTTTTAAGCCAGCTGCCCGCACGGCCAAAGCTACTGCATTAATACTAGTTAGACGACTATTAGCATCAAGCTTGCTCTCTGTCAACACACCGTCTTTGAACAAAGCATTTGCCGCTTTGAAATACTTTGAGTTTGGCGTAATGCCGTCAATCCGGCTAGACTGCTCAGTATAGTCTAAATTCAACACGTTTGCCAATGCAGAAATAAATTCACCGTTATTAATTACACTACCAAAGCAAATCGAATATTTCTCTTCTAAGAATTGTACTTCCGGACCGCGATACCTATTCCCATTCTCTCCAGCCGCTCTATCCGGTAGCGTTATCATCCAAGCTACTAACACCGTTACGATTAAAAACCAGGTAATCTTTTTATGCTTAAACTTACTTGTCATAGGCAAATCCATTCCTTCCACAAGTTAAACCAGACCTGTATCATGCCACGGTACCTATCATTTCCTTACAAATAGAGAGACCGCCTGCCAAAATCTACACACCTAGCAAAAATTCTCTCTATTTTCAACCGATACCAATGGTATGGTTCTCGGCTAATTATAAACTCCCGGAGTTATAGTTTTCCGGGCTCTGAGATTGCAACTATCATTAAAGTAAACTCTAATTATTGCTAATAATTTCTGATACTATTTCTCCCGCGACTTCAACAACAGCTCCAGTGGCTTCAATAGCATTTCCTGCAGCATCTGTTATGAATTCAAAGGCTGTAGCAACCACTTCTTCTGGATCAACAGTTGTAGATAGCAAATTTGTTGCAGTATCAATTGCACCAGTTGGTTCTATACTATTCGAGATTGTATCTGCGGACGGCAACAAATTTTCACTAATTTCATCGGAAGCCATACCACCTGTAAGTTCCCCATTCACAATAGAATTCGCAGTAATGATGCGAACATTTTCGGCACCTGCCGATTCAGTAGCCGAAGATGTAAAGCTTCTCGTAGCTCCCGCGCCACCACTGCTACCGCCTCCAAATTTCGGATTTAGACCACTCCCATTAATTAGACTGTCAGTAAAATCTCCATTAGGAACACCACTTCCTAGTCTGAGCTGCCGATTGTTTCTGCGCTTTCTTAAGTATCCTTCTATAGCTAAGATGAAACTTACCGAAGCTACTATAATGGCCAGCCAAAGTACAGTTACCCAATCCATATATATACCCCCAATACGCTAATTCACACTCTGTCACATACCCGCAAACAGATATAGTTAGGCATATTTATATCCCCGACTGCCTGCACCCACTACTACTTCGCGAGACCATCCAGATTTAACTTAGATCTAAGATGATAAGCTATAAATTTTCCATAAAAAATAAAGAATTCCTGCCAAATTTATACAAAATTTTAGCAGGAATTATGCATAAATACATTCATGAGATCCCAAAAGTTCTTTTGTTACAGTCAGAAAAGCCCTAAGTACTGGTGATAACCATTTATCTCTGAAAAAAAGCGCTACTTCAATTGAATTACTCTTGAGCTTCTTTAGCTTCATCTGCAAGGAATAAAATTTGCTTCACATAAGTAAAAAAACATTGTCCTTGATCTGTCAACACAACACGTTTACCTAAACGATCAAATAATTTTGTACCCAATTCCTGTTTCAAAAGCTGAATCTGTGTAGTAATACTTGACTGTGCATACCCCAATAGCTTAGCTGTCCGTGAAAAATTAGCAGTATTAGCTACTGTCAAAAAGGCCTGTAACTGTCTAAATTCCATTTCCGCTTCCATCCTTATCAAAAAAACAAATTATTTTTATCTAAATTATCCAATTTTACAGATATCATATATATATGATATCATTTTTTTGTGGCAAGATACACAAAACTTTTTACAATAAGGATAGAGCGGAGGAATTATTATGTTAAAAAATAAGGATATGGCGATTTACCTTTCCTTGATCTGTGTGACCTTTTTATGGGGAACGTCCTTTGTCGCCACTAAAATCGCCTTACGTGAACTTAGTCCATTAAATTTAGCAGGATTTCGTTTTATAGCCGCCGCAATCATATTTGGTTCAATTTTGGCAGTGAAAAAATCACACATTTATCAAGAAGATATACCTCAACTCGTTGTAATGGGTTTTCTCGCGATAACGTCTTATTTTTATATTCAATATACTGGACTTCTTTATACAACTTCTATTAATGCTTCTTTATTATTAGCGACAAGCCCTGTCTGGACAACAATAGTAGGTATCTTCATTGGTCAAGAAAAAGTTAACCGCAAAGCCATTGGCGGAATATTGCTCGCCTTTTTAGGAGTTACAATCGTTATAAGCAGAGGAAAACTGTTTTCATTATTTATGTCTGAAACAATACTAGGCGACATGTTAATGCTCCTTAATGCTATCATTTGGGCAATCTTTACCTTATACGGGAAAAAAATCATGAGCAAATATTCTCCTTTTTCAGCAGTCGCCTATATGAATATTTTCGGAGCACTTATGCTTTTGCCTATTATTCTGATCCCCAATCCCCTAAATCCAACATCCGCAATTGAACAACTCTCAAGTATCACACTGCCAACAATTGCTGCCGTAGTATATTTGGCGGCACTATGCTCCGTCTACGCCTACTATACATGGTACCGCGGAATTGAAAAAATAGGTGTCGTTCGAACTGCGTCCTTCTATTATATAAGCCCGTTGTTTGCTTTGTTAGCCGGCATATGGCTGTTAAACGAAACTATTACCGGTTTTATATTACTTGGAGGAATTACGGTTATAATTGGCGTGTATCTAACTAACACTTCTAAGTTCAATGCAACTAACTCAAAAAACAGCTAACTTTGCGGAGATGAAAATGTGGTTTTCTAGGTGTCAGAGAACCTGGTTGTTCAATAAAACCAGAAAGCCATAATTCAGCAGTAGAATTATGGCTTTCTGTGTCTCCATACTAATTATTAGAAAAACCGTGAACGCCTATGGTTCCAGCAATTTCGCTGTTACTGTGTATCCATAGGAGCATCAGAAGCGGTACCCGGGTTTCCCGTCTGATCCTGACCAGATGTACCATCTACCGGCATCGTAATACCTGGTGCAACCTCAGTTGTGTTGCCCGCCGGGGTGTCTGTCGGGAAAGTTGGGCCACCTGCTGCGGCCCCGCTGGTTACGCCTGTCCCCGCTATTGTCTGTGGCGCTAGCGATGGGCTTGCCGTTGATACCGGTAAAATAGTATTGGTAACCGTTTGGTTAACCTGAACTACCGGCTGCTCATCTGCCTGCCCTGTTGGAATTGTCGATGTTGCGGAAGGTTTTTTAGTTTGTCCGGAAATGCCGACAGTACTTCCTGATCCGATTGCCGTTACCGTGGGCTGATAGCCGGAAGTCACCGTATAGGTAGTCGACCCGGTGTTAACTGTCAGCACACCATTATCCCTGCTTGCTGTCACATCGCTGCTGTTAGCGGCAACTGTATCACCTGATAATACCAGATAAGAAGGAGCGGTTACTGTCCCCTGTTCTTTGACTTCACCCCAGGCGACAAGCTCAGCCTCACTGGTGCCCACTATATTACCGCTATTGGTGATCGTACCGCCGGATGTCAGGAAGACTCCATTTGCGCCGCTGATGGCTCCGGCGTTGGCAATGCTATTGTCATAGGTGCCGGTGGCGGTAAAACTAGTTGACTTGTGAGTGGCTGCATCTAACGTCTGCGTCAGGCTGTTTAATGCAAAGACCGTTGCATCAGTTGCTGCGTTGATGGCCGACTGCGCGTCAACTGTAACTGCACCACCTACGACGGTGACATCAGTTGGCGCCAGAGTACTCCCACTCAGGGTGACCGTATTGTCTTTGGTTGCGACATAGTTTTTGATATTAGCGTCGGTTAGTTCGTGCAGCCGATGCTCATATTCCACCGTGTTGCCGGCGGCAATCAAAACATCGGTCGTATTGTTAGTGGTTTGCACCGTATTCGTTAGCGAAACCGCACCACCGATAAGATGGATGTCTGTCTGGATATTTTCGTAAGGAGTTGCTTTGGCTGAGTCAATCTTCAACGTACTGTTGGCGATATCAAGAGTATTCGCCGCCGTGGCGGCAATCTGGGACGATTCTATGTCAGCAGCATCCGTTATCTGGGTGGTTTCTACTTCTGTACCGTTCATTGTATTGATGGCGTACAGGCCGATATCGTCGCTGGCTGTAACCTGAACATTGTCGAGTTTGACGGTATTGCCGTTGATGCTGACACCCGGGCTTGCAATGGTACTGTTGGCAACACTGGTACTATTACCGGTTGCTGTGGCTAGGCTCGTCGTACCGGTCGCCAGTTCGGACGTCTCTGTCCAGTTCGAGTTGGCGCTCGTTACCGCGCAGATGTTAACCGCAGTGGGATTTTGTTGTCCTGGAATAGTAGTACCCGCTGTATCCAGCGCTGCATGATCAATGTCCACCTTGCCGCCAAGGAGCATAATCCCATTGTCGCTGTCACCGCTTGATTTAACCGTCATGTCTGCGTAACTGACCGTCAGAACATTGTCGGGAGTAGCTGCCACCGTTGTCGTGAAGTTGCTATCGCTCTTCGAGAGTGGGTTAACGGCATATACATTGATATCGCTGCTAGCCGTTATCGTGGATTTATTACCGTCACCGCCGGTAATACTCACTGCACCGCCGCTGATATTCACGTCCTTGCCGGCGGTAATGGTTACCGGTGCCGAAGCTGAGCCGAGAATAACGGCATTATCTTTGGTTGCCGTAATACTAAGTGTTTCGTTATCGTTATCAAAGGTGCCGGTGATCGACCCGGCGGCATACAGACTGACATTGTCTTCCGCATCGTTTTTCTGAAGTGTTGAACCGGTTGCCGTGATGGTATTGCCGATAAGGGCTACATCCCCCGTTAACTTACTGTTTGTGATGGTAATAGCATTGCCGCTGCCCGTAGTTGCGTTGATGGTGCCTTTGTCCAGTTCGGTGGTAAGGGGGACATAGGCATTTGTGTCATCATTATGAGCCGTGATCTTGGATATGGCGTATAATTCCAAACCGGAAGGTGAGGTTAAAGAAGAGGCATCCATAGTGATGCTGCCGCCGGTGATTACGATATCGCTACCGGCATCATTTATCGTGGTAGTAGCAATCGCGGTGTCTTTTAGACTGACCTTGTTGTCAGCCGTCGCCTGCGCACCGGCGTCGGTGGTGTTAGATAGCGTGTTCACAGCAAAAATGTCTACATTGCCGGTACCTGTAGTTGTCTCCGTTGCCTTGATCATCGGCTGCGCGTCTGCAGCCTTGCCGGTTATATTGACTGTACCACCAATAATCAACACATCCTGGCCGGTAATAATCGCATCCGAATCGTACGTGGCCGCTGGGGCAGCTGATATGTCGAAGGTCACCGTATTTGCCGCCGTTCCGCTGTAGCCGGTGAGAGAAGTCACATCAAGGTTATGGCCGGTATAGGTGTACTGTACGTCTTTGCCGGCGGCGACCAAAATATCGGTATTCTTGTTGACATCATAAATCGTGCCCAGAGTATGAGTGGTTCCGTCTGTATTTGTGGCCGTTTTGTATCCGGTCAGTGACACCTTGCCGCCGACCAGTTGAATATCCTTGCGGGCGTCGCTAAAGACAGTGGTATTATAGGAATCATTGTAGCTGGAGTTGTCATCGCTCCACAGACCGGTGAAGCTATTCATTTTAATGCTGCTGTCCGTCAGGCTGAGCGTGTTGGCCGCCGTGGCCGTAACCGCTTCCGTCCGCAGGTTGCCGCCTGTTTGAACCGTTTTGGTGCGAACCAGCTTATCGGCGGCAAGCATGCGCACAAAATCGCTGGCATCCATAAAGCTATTGCTAACACCAACCGTTGAACCGGTGACTGTGATTTCGGGGGTAATGATCGTACTATCAGCAATACTGACCGTGTTTGATTGGTCAGCGGCCATCGTGAGCGTAGTTGTACTGCCGCCATCAGCAGTCGCCGTTTTATCAAAAGATGTAAACGCATTCATACTGACGCCGTCCCATTGATCGCCGTCGGCCTCCAGCCGGGTATTGGCAATACTTATTTTGCCGCCTTGCAAATCGATTTCCCTTGTTTTTCCCGTTTGTGTCTCCCTGCCGGCAATAATTTTGGCATTGCTCAGAGAAACGCTGTTAGCGGCACTGGCTGACAAATTGGTAGTGCCGGCTGACGTGGTGTCGTTGCTCGTAAGTGTTGCTGCATTGATCGCCCGGATGCTCACGCCGCGGTCAATGTTGTTAATGACTACCTTATGGTCACTATCAATGCCGGTTAAACTGACCTTGCCGCCGACAATCGTTACCTTGTTGCCGCTGACCGCGTTCCCGCTGCTATCTTTGTCATTAATCTTTACATTGCCGCTGATGGCAACCGTGTTGTCGCTGCCGGCACTATAAACAGAGGTATAGGTTGTCACATTGTCCGTAGTGGCAGCGCTTTCCTGCTTGGTATTCAACGCATATATATCCAGCTCGCCACTGGCATTAATCCGCGCGCTTTTGGTTGTATCAGTAGAACCACTATATGTTGCCGTTGCCGGTCCGGCAATCGTGACCGCACCGCCGGCCAATGTAATGTTATCTGCAGTAAGATTCAGCCCTTTAGCACTTGTCCCATCACCTATCGTGACAGTATTAGCGGCAGAGGCTGTATAAGATAACCCATCATTGTTATTCTGCGGATCATAAGTCACTGATTCCGCGGCAAGCAATAACAAATCACCGCTGGTAACAGTAAAGGTTACACCTGGGGCCACGCTTACCGTGTCGCCGATAAGGGTAATATCGCCAGTAACGTTGATGGCACCGGATAAAGCTGTACCAGCTACCGTTGTTGTTTGTATTTTGACAGCGCCGCTCTTGCCGCTATTGACTGTGGCCAGATTCTTTTTTTTGTCAAAGACCAGTGTGCCGCCATCAGCATAGGTACTAAAGGCAGTATCCGTAACATTAAGCGTCGAGGCAATGAACGCCCCCGTATTGATAACGGCGCCACTGCCAATGACTATACCGTTCTGATTAGCCAAGAAGATCCTGCCGCTATTGTTGGCGGTAAGCGTTCCGTATATTTCGGAAAGATCACTGCCTGTAACCCGGTTCAAAACGGCGTAGGCTCCATTTCCGGTAAAAGCAGTTGTCTCGCCGGCGGCAATGGAAAATGAGTTCCAGTTAATCACGGTTCCATTTTGAACGCCGGTAATATTCAGCACATTATTCGCGCCGTTGCCGATAGTGGCACCGCCTTGGACAACGCTGCCGCCGCTGGGATTGGCATATGCCAAGTTGCAGCTTAACAGACCGGTGGCCAAATAAAGGGCGATCCGTTTGCTTAGTAATCGCTTATTCTTGCTTGACATCAAGTTCACTCCTTTCTCAAAAAACCTTGGAAGCACTAAAATGTAACTTTTTGCTATGCGTATCCGTATTGACCGTACCGTTCAAGACATAGCCAAAATCGGCCGAAACGCTGTAGCCGCCGCCAAAAGACGCCCGCCAGCCGATGCCGCAGGCGGCCGCCGAGTCGCTGTCCAAATCGCCGCTAACCGGCTTCACATTGCTGAAATGGCCGGCGTCGATAAACGCCAGCAGCCGCTGTCCCTTGGCAATTTCGGGTGTATACAGTTCGAGGCTGGCCTGCAGGCCACGGTCGCCGCTAACATCGCGTTCATCAAGTCCGCGCACTGAACGGGCGCCGCCAAGGCCGAGCTGTTCCGGATAAATCAGCCGTTCATTGGTATATTGTCCGGTCAGGACCACATTGACCAGCCATTTGCTGGAAAACATATGCTGATAGTTGTAGCTGCCGCGCCAGAGTTGATAATTGGCGTCTGTATCCGACCGGTACTTTTCATATTGCGATGTGCTGTTTTTGCCGCCGCCAGGCAGATTGCGCACATATCCCAGCGAATAAGCAGTAAAGCTGCTGCCATACCGCTGACTTCCCTGATAGGTAACGCTCAGCGGCATCGAGTCAACATCGACGCCGATCTCGATCGGCGTTGCGCCCACTGTCAGCATCGTATCATTTTTGTACTGCCGGAAATCGAGGCCAAAATCGAGACCTTGTTTGGCCGTCGGGGTGCGCAACAGGTTATGAACATAATGCAGACCCACGCTGTTGCCTTTACCGGAAGCGTCGATGCTGAAAGCACTGTCGCTGATAATAGTGCCAGAATTCGCGTCCGAATAGCTGGCCGTAAGGTATAGATTGTCTTTGGCCTTTGGTAGCGGGAAGTTGTAATATAAACCGAACTGTTTTACGTCGCGAAGATGACCAGGTGAAGTAGTATAACTGATAATGCCGGTTTGTCCTGAGCCGTTAACATTGCCGTTAACGTAGGTTAGGCGGGTACGCCAGTCGCCGGTATAGTCATTGCCTGTATTATCGGCAGTCAGAACAAACTTGACAGCATCGGTTTCCCGCACTGTCACATAAGCGTCCAGCATGTTGTCTGCTGCCGGCCGCAGATCAACCGTCAATTGCCGAAAACCGTTTTCATTCGCCAGCATGATTTCATCGGACAGTGTTTTGACATTCAGAACCTTGCCCTCATGCAACGCCGGCAGCGCTGCTCGTATCAGTTTTTCTTTTGATATTGTATTACCTTGTATAAATACCGTATGTATTACTTTGTTAGCAACATTTTTTTCTCCAACTGATTCCTGAACATAGGCCGCAGGCTGCGCTGCTGCCATTACGCTCAGAACGGGGCATCCAATACAGATTGACAAACCCGCCATCATCGCCGCCAATACCTTACCGCTTTTGCGCCTCCCTCTTTGGGGTTGTGCACTTCTCATTCACACTGCTCCTCTCATTTAAATAAATAACCTGACACAAATCAATAACACACCGCTCCTTCCCATCTGACCTACCTGAATTTTACTTTGATAGCACAATAAAAAAATCACCCAAAAGGGGTGATTTTTTTTAAAAGCACATAATAGCGCCTCATTTATCTGATTAAATTGTAAAACCACTACCTTTGCACAAGGAAAATGTCATTATCCGTCGAACACAAATATGGTATATTTTTCAATCGGGAGTATTTTACTATGTTTCTTTATGCCCTCGGCCTGGGATGTATTATTAGCTCGTTTTGGTTATTTTATCTCCAGGGCCCGTTGTTAGCGCCTGTATGCGCTTTATGGAATATTTCAGCGCAACTGCCCTTTCTATATTTTTTAAGTTCCATGTCACTAACCTACCTCCTGCTTGCTCAGGCGATAAAAGTCCGGTCACTACGCAATAAAAAGAATATACTGACAATTTGCGGCCTTGTTTTATCGGCAGCACCGCTGCTGACCGCTGTGCTGCCGAGTTTTGGGTTGGTACATGATCAGCCTTTAGTCATATATCTGCTTGCCGCTAGCAGCGGTGCCGCACAAGCTATTTTTTTTACTGCCTGGATGGAAACAATTGCGGCCTGCGGTCTGCGACAAAGCTGCATTATAGCCGGTATAGCCTTCCTAATAGGCGGTTGCACCGCAAGTCTGGGGCAATTAGTAAATTACTTATGGCTGCTGCCTATTCTCACGCTGTTGCCCCTTGTATCTTTAGTCTGCTTGCTGCACCCGCTGCCAACAGTTCTCTTCGTTTCTAAAGACTATCCCCACACTAATACCGTCCGCCTATTTCCCCAAAAACTCATTATTTCCCTCGCCCTTGTTTATTTAAACGGCGGCATCATGCTGCATATCCTTGATCTGGAACAATCTTATCCCCACCTGTTTCACTGGTCTTATTTGGCCTATGTTCTCTTTTGCCCCGCAATGGGATTGCTTTTGTATACCAATGAAAATATCGATTTGCGCTTTATGTACCGTATCCTTTTACCACTAATGTTCACTGGTTTTATGATCTTTGGCTTTCAGGAAAGCATTTTGCAGCTTGCCGCTTTTGGCTTGCTGCAGGGAGGATCGGCGCTAATAAATATGTATGTTTGGCTATTGTTTCCTTATTTTGCTCGTTTTTCATGCCGTCCAGCTGCTGTTTGCGCCTACGGTAATTTTATCATCTCACTGTGCATAATAAATGGCGGCTTCATCGCAGACTTGTTGACCACAGTTCTGCTAAACAGCCACAACGTCAGGGAACTGGCCTTTACCGCCTGTATTATTTCGGCCGTACTTGTTTTTCTCTTTCCCGGCGAAAAGGAAACCTTTGCCGGCTGGCAAACAGTATTTGCGCCTGAGCCGCTGGAACCAGCGTATCTGCCAACGTCGCTCGACATCTCAGCCACCGCCGAATTTCCATACGAACTTGACAAGTTTGCTTTAAGCAAGCGTGAGCTGGAAGTGCTTGTGCTTTTAATCAAAGGCAGAAACGGCCGTTTCATCAGTGAGGCATTAAATATTTCCGGCAACACGGTGAAAACCCATATACGCAACATCTATGGCAAACTGTCGGTCAATGACCGACAGCAGCTGCTCTCGCTATTTGACAATAGCGAAACTAATATATCGAAATAAATGTATGAAAACCAAAAAGGGGACAGGTTCTAAAAAGCTACTGCCAAAGCAGACAGTAGCTCTAACTTTAAACTTTGAATTGCCGAACAGCCCCCTGTAACTCTTCCGCCATCTTAGCCAACGCCTGGCTAGATGATGCAACCTCCTCCATAGAAGCTAATTGTTCTTCGGTTGCGGCAGAAACTGTCTGCGTATGCGCTGATGCCTCTTTACTAATTTTATCAATATCTTTGACCGACACCACTATGTGCTGACTGCTGGCAGCCATCTGCTCTATTGCCGCAGAAATATCATTAACCTGATCTGATACGCGCCCAATCAGGCTCACAATTTCATCAAAAGTCTTGCCTGCCTCATTAACCACTTCTGAGCCTGTCTTAACCTCACGTGTACCCTCATTCATAGCACATACAGCCTTGTCGGTATCCGCCCTGATTTCACCGATAAGCTCAGCTATTTGTTTAGCCGCGTCTTGTGATTGTTCAGCCAGCTTTCGTACTTCCTCAGCTACCACTGCAAAACCGCGGCCCTGTTCACCCGCCCTAGCAGCTTCAATAGCTGCATTCAAAGCCAAGAGATTTGTTTGCCCGGCTATGCCGGAAATTGTATCAACAATCGTTCCTATTTCCTGAGAACGTTCACCTAGTTTGCTTACCAACTGTGCCGAATCGTCAACCGCCTTTTCAATTTGTGTCATCTGACTTGTAGCCTTCCGTACAGCCTCACCGCCTTCCTGAGCAGCCGAAGAGGTCTGTTGCGCCGTGGCGGCTACATTACTAGCGTTAGCAGCAATCTCTTGTATTCCGGCAGATAATTGTTCTACAGTATTAGTTGTCTCATCCACTGCTTTTA
>Ga0316613_10002469_pt1 | contig 11876 bp, 11 predicted proteins | sample OWC_soil_day10_C_2_FD_207647 | JGI IMG/M metagenome (GOLD analysis project Ga0316613, IMG submission 207647) | Wetland soil microbial communities from Old Woman Creek delta, Ohio, United States - OWC_soil_day10_CT_b | ecosystem: Environmental > Terrestrial > Soil > Wetlands | place: USA: Ohio...
TCACCCGGCGACCGGTCGCCCAGTGCCTCCCGGGCCGGCTTTCTGGTAGAAAGGACCCGCGACGCTGACAAGGAGAACACCAATGCGTGTCGTGACGGGTCTTGCCTGCGCTGCCGCGGCCGGATGTGCGCTGGGCGCTTTCGAGGCACGGGCCGCCAATCCCGAGTTCCAGGATTTCTTCTTTGCGGTGTGCGGCACGGCCTCCGGCACGCTGGCGGCACGCTGCAGTGAGACGCCGAGCGGGCTCGGCAACCTGTCCGGCGACAGTGAATCGTCCCTGAACCCGACCCAGAACCTGGGCCACAATCTCACGCCGGTCAGCGTGGCGCAGGCCCGCAGCAAGGCCGTGCGCGAGCGCGGCGAGAAGCTGCGTGACGAGGACGAACCGGCGGTCGAGCAGGGCGCGCGAGTCGACGCAGGACCGTTCAGCCTGCTGATCAACGTCCAGGGGACCTGGTTCGAACGTGAGGTGGACAGCGAGGCGGGACCCGAGCGCAGCCTCGATGGCGACAGCGCGGCGGCCGAGATCGGACTCGACTATCGCCTGTCCGACCGGACGGTGCTCGGGGCGCTCATCGGCTTCGAGCAGGCGAGCTACGATTTCGGCGCCGAGGCCCCCGGGGTCAACTTCGCACCGGCGGCGAGCGCCGGCGACGGCGAGCTGGACAACGTGTATGCGACGCTCTTCGCCAGCTGGCTCGTCGGATCGAGCGGCTTCGTCGAGCTGAGCGGCGGCTATGAACTGGCCGATGGTCGCTATCGCCGCAACTCGGTCTTCCAGGAGTCCACGCGCACCCTGCCGCAGACCGACGTGCGCGTGTCCGGCAGCGCCGACGGCACCACGACCTGGCTGAGCGCCAACGGCGGGTTCGACGTCAGTCGCGACGCGTGGAGCTTCGGCCCGTTCGTCGGGATCACGTGGACGCAGTCGGAGATCGACGGCTACACCGAACAGGACCTGTCGGGCTCCGGCCTGGCGATGGGCTTTGGCAAGACCGAGCGCGACTCGCTGCTCGGCCATGTCGGCTTCCGGGTCAGCTACGCGATCAGCACCAGCGGCAGCGTCGTCCTGCCGCAGCTGCGGGTCGAGTACCAGCACGAGTTCGAGGACGATCCCGCCTCCGCGATGGCGCGCTACGCGCTCGACCCGGCGGCCACCGAGTACCTCTTCGTCGGCGGCGAGGTCGATCGCGACTCGGTCAACGCGGGCCTGAGTCTCGCGATGATCCTTCCGGGCGGCTGGATGACGTTTGCCGACGTGTCGATGCTGTTCGGCCACGACACGTTCGATCGCACCCGCGCGACGCTGGGCCTGCGCAAGGAGTTCTAGCGCGCGTGCCGTGTGACCCGCGGGCGCAGCCTGCCGGGCCCGCGCCTTCAGGGCGCAGCCAGCACGGCGTGAACGCCGCCCGCCGGACCGGCCTGGCCTGCCTGGCCGGGTGACGCGCCTCCCGCACCGCCGGCCCCTCCCGCGCCGCCCGTGTAGCTGACGTTGCTCAGCGTCGGTGCGCTGCCGGCGTCGCGCAGGATGCCGATGCTGTGCCCGCCTGGACCTCCGGCACCGCCGCCGCTGTGGCCGCCGCGGCCTCCTGCCCCGCCTGCGCCCCCGGCGCCGAGCACGCCCCGTCCGAGCGGATCGCTGAATCCCGCGCCGCCCTTGCCGCCGGGCCCGCCCGGTTGTCCCGCGGCGCCCGCACCGCCCGCACCGCCCGCACCGCCGGTGCCACGCAAGATGGCGCTGTTGAGGATCGCCGGGCTCGAGTTCTGCAGCAGGATGCCGATCGAATTTCCGCCCGCGAATCCGCCCTGGCCGGCTGCTGGCGCGCGCGCTCCACCGGCGCCGCCCCCGCCACCCCCCGCGCCGGCTGCAAGCCCGCGAGTGCCGCCGCCTCCACCACCGCCTCCACCGCCGCCCCCATCGAGACCGAGGGCTCCCGCAGCTCCGCCCTGACGCTCCGGGACCGTCGACACGTTGGCCAGCGCACCCGTCACGGTGCCACCGGCGCCGTCGAACGACTTCCCGCCGGCACCTGTGCCGCCCGGGATCGGGGAGTCCGCCGCGCCCGCTGCGCCCGCGGCGGCGACAGTGCCGCCCTGACTGGCACCCGCACTGCCCGCGCGGCCCGCGGTGGCCGTGATGTTCGGAGGCAGGCCGCAACTCGTCGCCTGTGTGCCGCCGGCACCGCCGCTGCCGCCCTGCGTGCCAGGCAGGCCCATGGAGGCGCCGGCGCCGCCGGCGCGCCGCGTCCGGGCGTCGCAGCCGCCGCGCGCGAGCGCGCCCAGGCCGGACGCGCCTGCGGCAGCCGGCGACGGCGATGCGTTCGTGCCCGGAGCGCCGGGTCGCGCAGCGGGCAGGGCCGCGCCGACGACCTGCACGTTCTCGACCTTCAGCGCGGCCCCGCTATTGCGGACCAGCAGGCCGACGGAGTTGCGTTCCGCGCCGGACGGGGCCTGTCCGGACGCGACGGGCTGGTTGATCACGAATCCGGACAGGGTTGTCGATTGCGTCAGGCCGATGGCGACGACGGTCACGTATGTCTCGAGACTCGGCGCAAGGCCTCCGCGCAGGCTCGTTCGTGTCGCGCCCGACCACGGATTGCCTCGCTGGAAATTCTGGCCGAATCCGCCGAAAACGTGGACGCCGTTGGCCAGCGCAAACCCGGCGTAGTCGCCGCCTGCGACGTAGACCTGCATGCGGCCGCTCGAGTAGGCGCGTGCGACCGCATGGTTGATCGTGGCCACCGGCGTCGAGGGCGTCAGACCGGCCGTCGGCGAGTCGACGCCGGTCGTCCCGTTGACGAAGATCGCGCCGTCGAGGTCGCCATCGAACCCATCGCCATCGGTGTCCTGGAAGGCCGGGTCGGGGAAGTCGACGACCTGTGCGCCAGCCATCGTCGCCAGCGTGGCGCCGAGGGCCAGCGTCGCGACCAGGGCCATCGCGCGCAGACGCTGCGCTGCCCGCGGCGCGCTGGGTAGGGAGCGTCGGGATGGGTGCATGGTCTCGAGTCCTCCGTGGTGCGGGGCTGCGGTCAGTTGGTCAGCACCTTCGAGCCCTTGATCACGACATCGCCGGATCCCTTGACCTCGACGTTGACGCCGCTGATGACCACCGAGCCGTCCTTGCGCATCACGATCATCGCGCTGCCCGTCTTCAACGTCAGCTGGTCGCCGGCATTCACCACGATCTCGCGGCCGGCCGCGATACCGAGGCTGTTGCCGACCTGCTGCGAGACGTTGCCGCCGACCTGGTAGGTGGCGTCGGCGCCGATGCTGGTGGCCTGTCCCTGCTGGACCGTGACGCTGCGCGATGCGTTGACCTGCAGCAGCGAATTCCCGGCCACGGTCTCGTTGCTCGACCCGGCCACCTGCACCGAGTTCGAGCCGTTGATCCGGGTGGACGCGCTGCTGCCGACCTGTTCCAGCCGTGTCCCGGTCGCCTTGTGCACCACATTGCCGGCCGCGTCGCGTGCGACCATCGACTTGAGCGTGGTCACCTCCCGCTGCAGGGCCAGGACCTGCTGCGCCAGCGCGTCCAGTTGCTGCTGGGTCTGCAGGTCGGCGCAGCGCGCTGGCGTCGATACCAGCAGCGCTGGCAGCAGGACGAGGGCGGCAGGAAACATGGACATCGGGCCGATACCGGTCGCATTGCGGACGAACATGGCGGACCTCGCTGGCGTCAAGGGCCCCGGCCCGGGCGTTCAGCCGCCCGGCACCAGGAAGAACTCGCCGGCCTCGTGACCGGCGAAGCGGATCGGCGCGTACTCCGGCACCTGGTCGAAGCGCAGGTTCGCGGCGGCGAAGGCAACCCGTGCCGCGACGTCGCGATGCAGGCGCTGACCGTCGAGGACCTCGGCATTCGCCTCGAGCACCTCGAGCAGCGCCTTGGCGAACACGGAGTGGCGGCCGCCGCCAGCGTCGAGCACCGGCGCGACGCCTCCGGAGGTGAGGACCGTGCGCGACCGTCGCGCTGACATGGTGCGCAGCCAGTGCAGCTGCTCGGCGTCCGTCATGCCGGTGCGCAGGCGCCCGACGGCGGAGCGGGTGAGTGCGCCCGCGTAACACGAGTCGACGACCAGCATCACCTGCTTGGCCTGGATGATGTTGACCAGGTCGGTGATGGCGGTGGTGGGGATCCAGTTGGCCGTGCTCCCGCGCTCCGCGTCCACGGGCAGCCAGTGGCCGCGCTGGTTCACCTCGTCGAGTTCGCCGTGGCCGGCGTAGTAGATGAGGAGGTTGTCCCGGGAAGTGAGCGTCTCGCGCAGCCGGTTGAGCGCAGAGAGGATCTCGTAGCGGCTGGCGTTGGTCAGCACCGTGGTGCGGAAGCCGTAGCGGTTCTGGAGCACCGCGGCGACGTCGGTTGCGTCATTGACGGGCGTGGCCAGGTCCGGCAGCTCGCGGTAGTCGTTGTTGCCGATGACCAGCGCGTGATAGTTGCCGAAATCCACGGCCGGCGCCGCACCCGCCGCGGGTGCCGGACTGGCGGCTTGCTGCGCTGCCGCTTCCTGGCGGCGCAGCAGGAACTGCAGCTCGCTGCGCTTGCCCTGCCGGTCCACCGCCACGATGCTCACCGGCGAGTCGCCCGCGGCGGCTGGCAGCGCGAGGCTGAACACGCCGAGTTCGTTCGGTGTCACGGCACGATCGTTGACGGTCAGCGCCATGAGCCCGGCCGGCGCGGTCACGCGGCCGACGACCTGGCGCTCGCGGCCCGCGGTGGCGACGACCGGCACGATGTCACGCGTGCGGACAAGCTGCGGCTCGATCAGCGCCAGTTCCGGCCCGGCCAGCAATTGCTGCTGCGCCGAGGCCTGCAGCCGCTCCAGTTCGCTGCGCTGACGCGCGGCCAGGGTGGACGCGGTTGCAAGCTCACGGCCCAGCCTGTCGGTTTCCTCGACGCGTCGGGCAAGCTCCGCCTCCTGTTGCGCGAGGCGCGCAGAGGCCTGCTCGAGCCGCGCACGCTGCGCGTCGGCTTCGGCGCGGGCTGCTGCGGTGTCGCGTGCCTGCTGCTCGAGCGCCCGCAGCTGCGCGTCGTTGGCCTCGCGCGAGGCCTGCAGCGCCTGCGCCAGCGCCCTTGCCTCCCCCTGGCGACGGTCGAGTTCCTGCTGCAGCGCGGTGATCTCGGCCGAGCGATCAGGCGGCGGAGGAGAGGCTGGCGTCGCCGCCAGCCGTGCAGCCTCGGCCTCGGCTGCCGCGGCGCGGGCTTCGGCCGCCGCGGCCTCGGCAGCCAGGGTTGCGGCGCGCTGCGCGGCGGCGGCCGCCTCGGCCCTGGTTTCCGTGGTCTGTACCTGTGCGCTCGCCACCTGCTGCGCCGCGAGGTTCGCCTGCTGACGGGCCGCAGCGGCCTGGGCCCTGGCCGTATCGGCCTCGGCCCTGGCGGCAACGAGGGCCTGGCGAGTCGCGCCGAGTTCGCCGCGTAGTTCGTCGAGCGCCGCTTCCAGCGCCTGCTCGCGTTCGCGCAGCTGCTGCAGTTCCGCCTGCTCGACGGGCGATGGAACGGACGCGGGCGCGGTCACCGGCGGCGGGGCGGAGGGTGAATCCGCCTGGGACGGGCCCGTGTCGATGTCGATCGCGGCCTGCGCGCCGGCCGCTCGCCGGTACCACTCGATGGCCTGGCGCGGATCACGCTCGACGCCGAGCCCGGTCTCGTAGAGGTGCCCGAGGTTCACCTGCGCGCGCCGATTGCCCGCGTCGGCCGCCAGCCGGTACCAGCGCGCTGCCGCGGCATGATCGGGCGCGACGCCCAGCCCTCGCTCGTAGATTTCGCCGACGATGACGCGGGCCTCCACGTCACCTTGTTCCGCGAGCGGCAGCCAGGCGCCCAGTGCGCTCTGCACGTCGGCACGGTCGTAGGCGACGTACTCACCACCGCGGATCTGGCAATCCCGCGCGGGCAGGCGCGCCGGGCGGCGGGCGCTGAGATACGTGGTGCGCTGGCCGAGGCTCCTTACCTGGCCGGGCAGCAGGCAGTCCACCACCATCAGCAGGTCGGCCTGGGCTGCCTGCGCGGCGGGGTCCGTCTGCGGTGTGGCGGCATGGCCAGCGACGGCGAGCGCGGCGCCGGCACAGAGGAGGGTCGCGCCGCGCGCAATGACTCGCGCGGTCGGGGTCCGGCCCCGGTCGAGGGGGAGGCTCTGCAAGCGCGAAATCCCTGCTACCCTAGACAGACAATAAGGTTGTGCGGGGTCGGCAGCAAGCGATCGGCCGCCCTGGGGGGGGTCCTGCATGACGACGCGTCTCGTCGACGACGCTGATTCGCACCGTCCTGCCGAGCCGGCGCAGGCCGCGCGCAACCGCGCCCGGATCGTGGTGGCGGCCCTGATCATCTCCCTGCCGCTGTCGGCCGCGGCGCAGCAGCCCGCGCCGCCTCCGGTGTTCGCGCCCGCGCCGGCCCCGGACCCGCAGTTTCCATCGCCGGCCGCGGCACCGCCGTTCGTCGTTCCAGCCGACCCGTCGCAGGTGGCGCAGCCCGCGCCGTTCCAGTCGCCGGTCGCTGTATCCGCGGTGCCCGTGGCGAGCGGCACGAGCATGCGCGAGATCTTTGCGAACACGCTGGCCGTGGCGGCCCAGGCGACGGGGACGACGCTGGTGACGGGCCTGGTGCAGGCCATCACGGGCGGCCTGACGAGCTGGTTCAACCGCAAGCTGCAGTCCGCGGCGCCAGGTGCTCCCGCGGTGGCCGTCACCGTCCAGGCCCCGTTCACCCCCGCTGCACCGTCGCCACCGGTTGCGTTCCCGACCCAGGAAGGCGCGACGGTCTTCCAGCCTGCGCCGGCCAGCCCGGCGCCCGCCTTCAGTGCCCCGGTGATGCCGGGGGATCCAGCCTCGACCCCGTTTGCCGCCGCGCCGCCGCAGTTCTTCGACGCCCAGACCGGAGTGCAGGCGGCGCCGGATCCGGTCTTCGCGGTGCCCACGCCGGCCAGCCCGGATGCCGGCGCGCTGTTTGCAGGCCTGGCGTACGAGGTGCACGCGGTCCTGCCGGGAGGCGGCACGGCGCCGGTCAATCCGGCGACGCACGACTTCATGACGGGCGACCGGTTCGTCGTGTTCTACCGGCCGACGCTGCCGGGCCGCATGGAGGTGTTCAACATCAATCCGGCCGGCTTGCAGACACAGATCGACGGCGTGGAACTCGCCGGCGGACAGCTCGCGCAGCTCGGGCCCTACGAGTTCGCCGCGATGAAGGGCGAGGACCGGCTGCGCCTGGTGCTGCGCCCCTGCTCGACGCCCGAGCTGACGCTGGCGACCCGCGACATCATCAACGTCTCGGCGGGCGCGCCGCCGGTCGTCGCGGCGCCGGCCGGCGGCTTCGCCCTGGGCGCCTGCGGCCCGGTGACCCGGTCGGCCGGCACGGCCGTGACGCGGGACATCCGCAAGGTCGCGCTCGAGGGCACCACGGCCTTCGCGCTCGACCCGGTGTCGGCGCAGGAACGCACGTCAGGGCAGCTGGAATCACGCGAGGTGACGATCGTCTTCCGTCACCGTTGAGGCAGGGGAGGGGGCCATGGCAGACCATGAGGACGGCCGCGGGCCGTCGGATGAAACCGTGCTCTCGCGGCGCGGTTTCCTGGGCGTGTCGGGAGCGACGGCGGCCGCCGTGGCTGGATTGGGATCCGCCGCGGGCATGGCGGGATTCGCCACGACGGCACAGGCCGCCATCGCGAACCGCACCTACTTTTCGAACGTGGTCGGGCTCGAGCTCGACGGCCAGATGGCGGGCTTGGTCGAGTCGGCCGAAGGTGGCGAGCCGGGCTTCAATCTCGCCTCGGGCGCCGGCGGCCAGGTTTCGCTGGCCGGGCCCGTGTATGAGTCGCTGACGCTGGTCCCTTTCAGGAACTCGCAGGCGGTCTACGACTGGATCATGACCTCCTCGCAGGGCAAGCCCGTTCCGCCGAGAAGCCTCGCCGTCGTCTGTTACGACGTCGAGGGTCGCGAGTGGTACCGCATGCAGCTGGACAACGCGCGCATCGTGGAAGTCCAGCTCGACGCCGTCGATGTCATGGTCACCGACCGGGCACGGTTGCGCATCAAGGTGTCTGCCTCAACGACCCGGCACCAGTTCGTCACCCGCCCGGCCGTTCCGCTGAAGACCTTCAAGCTCGCAGGGCTCTTCCAGAACAACTGCCGGTTCGTCCTCGACAACAACCGCGATTTCTCCGGCGGTGTCCGTGCCGTCGGGCCGATCGCGGTGCGGATCCGGGCAGACGGCGTGCCCGACGTCGGCGCGATCAAGCTCGAGATCAACCCGACGGCCCTGGGGCACGCCTACCGCTGGATGGACAAGGCGCTTGCCGGCACCTTCGAGGAAACGGCGGGTGCCCTGCAGCTGTGGAGCGGCGACCTCAAGACGTTGCTGGCGAGCGTCAGCTTCGATGGACTCGGCATCCTGCGCGTGACCGCGCCCGTCCGTCCGTCGTCGGGAACGACGCCGCTCGCGGCGCTCGAGCTCTACGCCCGCGGGGCGAAGTTCAACCTGACCGGCTTGTCGATCTAGCGCTGACCTCGCCGAAGCCGGCCTCGGGCTGCAGCACGGAACCTGCCGTCATCGAGCACCCGGCCGCTGCGGGATGATCGTCGGTGGCCGCCGGTCGGCGCTGGACGCAGCCTCCCGCCGGACGCAAAGACGGCCCGGGGCGCCTGCGCGCCGCCGGGCCGCCCCGACATGGAAGGGTGAACTAGAGGATCAGCCGAGCTTGGCGCCGGGCTTCAGCGCCCACGCGGCGCACCAGCCGGCCGCCTTCACTTCCTTGCCCGGGAAGATCGAGCACGGCCCCTGCGCCGCGCCGGCAGCGCCGGAGTAGAGCGCGCAGTTGGCGCAGTGAGCGCCGGCCTTCCAGGTCGGCCGCGCCTTGGGGTCCACCTTGGTCGCGTCGTGCGTGTAGCCGAGGCCCACAGCCTGAGTCTCGGTCGGGTCGACCAATGGCGCCGCGGCGAACGCGTCGCGGGCAACCAGCGAAGCCGCAGGCGTGGCGGCGAGGGTGAGCAGCGCGCCCTTCAGCAGGCTGCGGCGGGAAATCCTGTCGTGGCTCATCAGTTAGCTCCTTCGGGCCCGATCGGCTAGAGGTGGTGCGTCGGTCGCGCACTATGCCCGACCTTTCGACCCACATCATCACGGCAAGTTCGCACGCCCTCAGTGACCTAAGTCAATGACGCTGCAGCCATTGTTGCAAATGAGAATGATTAGCATTTATACTGATTCCCACAGCAATAGCCGTAGGCACCCTTACTGCCATGTACGTTTGTGTGTGCAACGCCGTCCGGGACCGCGACCTGCGCCAGGCCGCCGAGTCCGGCTGCCGTTCTTTCAAGGAGTTGCAGGCGTTGACCAGGGTGTCGACCTGCTGCGGCCGCTGCGAGCCGATGGCGCGGGAGGTCTTCGACCAGGCCCTCGAACGCCAGCAGCGGACACTTGAACACTGCGGCCTCGCAGTGCAACCTGCCTGACCGGCCTTCGGGCCGACCCGTCAAAACACTGTCCTACGGAGGGGCCATGAAGGGCGACCCCAAGGTCATCGCGCACCTGAACAAGGTCCTGCGCAACGAGCTCACGGCGATCAACCAGTACTTCCTGCACTCGCGGATGTTCGAGAACTGGGGGCTGACGAAGCTGGCGAAGCACTCCCACCACGAGTCCGTGGACGAGATGAAGCATGCCGACATGCTCATCAAGCGGATCCTGTTCCTCGAGGGCCTGCCGAACCTGCAGGACCTCGACAAGCTGCTGATCGGCGAGACGGTCGTCGAGGTCCTCGAGTGCGACCTGGCGCTCGAGCGCAAGGCGCACCCGGACCTGAAGGCGGCCATCGCCGACTGCGAACAGCTGGGCGACTACGTCAGCCGCGAGCTGTTCGAGGACATCCTCGAGTCCGAGGAAGAGCACATCGACTGGCTGGAGACGCAGCTCGAGCTGATCCAGCGCGTCGGGCTGGAGAACTACTCGCAGAGCATGATGGAGTCGTCGAGCTGAGGGGGCGGCCGCCTGGCTCGGTTAGAATTCGCTCCGGGGCCTGTAGCACAGCGGTCAGTGCAGGGGACTCATAATCCCTTGGTCCTTGGTTCGAATCCAAGCAGGCCCACTCAACTTCGCCGGACCTTCAGTTCGCATTGAAGAACCGGGCCAGGACGAAGATGCCCACCATCGCGAAGGCGAGCGCGATCTTGAACGCGGCGCCGATGGCGAGCCCGATCGTCGCGCCGATGCCGGCGCGTCCCGCCTCGCCGATGGGCCGCCTGAGCGACAGCTCGCCGATCGCTGCGCCGAGGAACGGCCCGAGCAGGATTCCGGGCACCCCGAAGAACAAGCCGACCAGGGTCCCGATCGCGGCGCCGACGGTCGCACGCGACGAGGCGCCAAAGCGTTTCGCGCCGAAGGCGGTGGCCGCGAAGTCGATGAAGTAGGCAAGCACCGTCATCAGCGCCAGCACCCCGAGCATCCAGAAGCCGACGTACTGGAAGTCTTCGGCCCAGGCCATGGCCACGAGCCCGAGGAACAGCAGCGGCGGTCCCGGGATGGCCGGCAGCAGCAGGCCGGCGAAGCCCACGATCACGAGCAGGAGGCCCGCGATCCACAACAGGGTTGCCTGGTCCATCTCGACTCCCTTTCGCTAGTCTGCAGTGCCGGCATCGCGATCCGGCAGGACGTGGACCATGCTGAGCTCGTCGTGCAGCACGCCGTCCACGAGCATGAAGCCCCGCTCGAGGCCAAACGCCACGAAACCCATCGACTCGTACAGCCGCCGGGCGGCGACATTACCGGCATTCACGCCCAGGTTCACCTGCCTGAGACCCGGCATCGCCCGCGCGCGGGCCAGCGTGCGCTCGAGCAGCAGGCGGCCGAGGCCGCGACGCCGCGCTTCCGGCGCGACGTAGAAGCTCACGATCCAGGCCTTGTGAACCAGCTTCGATCGCCGCTCGCGCAACAGGCCCGACAGGCCGACCAGCGCGTCGCCATCGAAGGCGCCGAGCATGACCTGGCTGGCCGTTTCCTGCAGCCGGGACTCGACCGCCTCGACGGACAGCCGTGACTCGTCCTCCGGCGACGAGGCAAAGGCCGTCGGCTCCTCCAGCAGGGCGCGCAGGCGCAGCGCCCGGAACTGCCCGATGTCGGCCGGGCCGAGGGGGCGGATGCGGTGCGGCTTCATCGTTTCAGTTTACAGCGAGGCGGCGAGCGCCATCTGCCGCACAGGAAGCCAACTCCCGGCAGGCGATGACCCGCCGGATGGACCGACCATGACGTGCGACACTCCCTCGCGATGACGGGGCCGTTGGTCACGCTCGAGGTTCACGACACGTTGCTCGCCGCCCGGCGGGCCGGCGAGGCCGCGCTCGAGTGTTCGCTCGACCTGGGCCGCTCGACCACGACGGTCGAGGCCGGCGAGGACGCCTGGACCTGGCAGGGGCAGCGTTACCCTTACCTCGAGACCTGCAAGGGCCGCACGATCTATTACTGGACCGGCGCGCAATTCGAGCCGGTAGCGCGCTTCAGCGGCTCGCTCATCAAGCTGGTGCCGACCGGATGGGGACCGCCGACCTTCGAGATCGACGGCATCAAGATGCTGCCGACGTCGCAGGTCTCGCCTTACGAGGACGCGCGCCACAAGGTGGCGCTGATCCAGCCGCGGGGCAAGGTGGTGCTGGATACCTGCGGCGGACTCGGCTACTTCGCCGCGTGGTGCCTCGAGGGGCGGGCCGCGCGGGTGCTGTCCTGGGAAAAGAGCGCCGACGTTCTCTGGTTGCGCAGCCTGAACCCGTGGTCGCCGCCGCCTGACGAGGCGCTGTCGCTCGTCCACGGAGACGTTGTCGAGGGGATCGCCACGCTTCCCGCCGGTTCCGTCGACGCTGCCCTGCACGACCCGCCGCGCTTCGGCATCGCGGGCGAGCTG
>Ga0316613_10002472_pt1 | contig 11872 bp, 10 predicted proteins | sample OWC_soil_day10_C_2_FD_207647 | JGI IMG/M metagenome (GOLD analysis project Ga0316613, IMG submission 207647) | Wetland soil microbial communities from Old Woman Creek delta, Ohio, United States - OWC_soil_day10_CT_b | ecosystem: Environmental > Terrestrial > Soil > Wetlands | place: USA: Ohio...
AACCGCGCCCGACGCGCTATTTCCTGGTCGACCGCTGCCGCACGGCCTCGAAAAGCACCACCCCGGCGGCCACCGAGACGTTCAGGCTCTCGACCGCCCCAGCCATCGGAATGGACACGAGCTCGTCGCAGCACTCGCGCGTGAGCCGGCGCAGCCCCTCGCCCTCCGAGCCCATCACCAGCGCGACCGGGCCGGCGAGATCGGCCTCGTAGAGCGCGCGGTCGGCGGCATCGTCCGTACCCACCAGCCAGACCCCGCGCTCCTTCAGGCCGCGCAGCGTCCGGGCGAGGTTCACGACGGCCACGAGCGGCACCGTCTCGGCCGCACCGGCAGCCACCTTGCGCACGACGGGCGTGAGGCCCGCAGCACGGTCGCGGGGCACGATCACGGCCGCGGCACCGGCCGCGTCGGCGCTGCGCAGGCAGGCGCCGAGGTTGTGGGGATCCTGCACGCCGTCGAGCACGAGCAGCAGTGGCGGACCGACCGCGGCCTCGAGCGCCTCCTCGAGCTGCGTCTCGGGATCGCCCGCCCGCGGCACGACTTCCGCGACCACGCCCTGGTGGCGGACACCCTCGGCGAGCTTGTCGAGCAGCGCGTCATCCGCCGCGCTCACCTGCACGCCGGCACGTTGCGCGAGCTCGCGGATCTCGCCGAGCCGGCCGGCGTCACGCCCGGCCGCCAGCAGCACGCGGCGTACGCGCACCGGGCTGCGCAGCAGGAGCACGCGCACGGCATGGATGCCGCAGGCGAGCGGCGCAGCCATCAGCGGCGACGGCCTATCGGTCCGGGACGGCGCGCACGCCGCGGCTCGGTGGCCGCGCCGGCGAGATCGAAGTCCACGCGCCGGTCGTCGAGTGACACGTTGCTCACGCGCACGCGCAGCCGGTCGCCGAGCTTGAAGACCTTGCCGGAGCTGCGACCGACCAGTCGGTAGCCGGAGCGGTCGCGGGTGAAGTAGTCCTGGCCGAGCGCAGTGACGTGCACGAGGCCGTCCACCTGCAGGCCGTCGAGCTGCACGAACAGCCCGAAATCAACCACCCCGGAGACGAGTCCGGAGTACTCCTCGCCGACCCGCTCCTGCATGTAGTAGCACTTCAGCCACGCGATGGCGCTACGCGTCGCCTCGTCGGCACGCCGTTCGCGGAACGAGCAGTCCTGGCCGAGCATGGGGAACGCGCCGTGCCAGTCCACCAGCGCCTGTGGATCGGCGGCCAGGAGCACCTGGCGGATGCCCCGGTGCACCACGAGGTCCGGGTAACGGCGTATCGGCGAGGTGAAGTGCGCGTAATGCTCGAGCGCGAGGCCGAAGTGGCCGATGTTGCCGGGCTGGTAGACGGCCTGCGGCATGGAGCGGATCACTGCCGTCGAGATCAGCACGGCATCGGGGCGGTCGCCGATCTTCTGCAGCAGATCGCGAAGGTGCTCGGGCTTCACCTCCTCGGCCGGCGGCAGCCACAGTCCGAACTCGCGCAGGAACTGGCGAAGTGTCTCGAGCCGGTCGATCTCCGGAAGTCCGTGCACCCGGTACAGCGTCGGCACCTTGTGCCGGTCGAGGAAGCGCGCGGCGGCGATGTTCGCGGCGATCATGCACTCCTCGATGAGGCGGTGCGCGTCGTTGCGCGGCTGCTCGACGAGCGCCGCCACGCGGCCTTGCGCGTCGAACTTGAGCTTGAGCTCGGGCGTGTCGAGCTCGAGCGCGCCGCGCCCACTGCGCTCCCGGGTGAAGCTGCGATACACCCCCTGCAGCGCGAGCAGCCGCTCGCGTAACGACTCGAGGCGCGGCGGGTGTCGGCCTTCGGGCCGGGCGAGGAATTCGCCGACCTCGCCGTAGGTGAGCCGCGCTGCCGAGCGCATGACGCCCTCGAAGAACCGCGAGCGCGTGATCTTGCCGCCGTCGCTGACCCGCAGCTCGCAGCACACGCACAGGCGATCTTCCTCCGGCACCAGCGAGCACAGCCCGTTCGAGAGCGCCTCGGGCAGCATCGGCAGCACGCGGTTCGGAAAATACACCGACGTGCCGCGCTCGCGCGCCTCGGCATCGAGCGCGCTGCCCGGGCGCACGTAGTGCCCGACGTCGGCGATCGCGACGACGAGCCGCCATCCGCCGCGGGTCCGTTCGCAAAAGACCGCATCGTCGAAGTCGCGGGCGTCCTCGCCGTCGATGGTCACGAGTGCGATGCCGCGCAGGTCCTCGCGCCCGGCGACCGCCGCCTCCGGTATGCGCGCGCCGAAGGCCGCCGCCTCCGCGAGCACGTCGCCCGGGAACTCGAACGGCAAGCCGTGGGAGTGGATCGCGATGTCGGTCTCCATGCCGGGCGCGCCGTGCTCGCCGAGCACGCGCGAGACGCGCCCGACCGGCTGGGCGCTGCGGCTCGGCGGCCGCGTGATCTCGACGATCACCACCTGCCCGGGCCCGGCGCCCCCGAGATCCCCCGGGGGCACGAGCACCCGGTGCGTCACGCGCGGATTGTCCGCAACGAGGTAGGCGAGCCCCGAATCGACGTGGAGCCGTCCGACGACCTCGCGCGTGCGTCGCTCGAGCACCTCGACGATCGTGCCCTGCGGCTTGCCGCGGAAGCGCGTGCCCTCCATGCGCACGGCGACTCGGTCACCGTGCATCACCTCGCGCATCTCCTGGGCCGGGAGGTGGATGGGCGGCGAGGCGTCGTCGGGCAGCAGCTGGCCGTCGCCGTTGCGTTGCGCCTGCACCGTCCCGACCACGAGGCCCGGCAACTGCTCACGCAGGCAATACTGGCCACGGCGGTTCAGCACCACCTCGCCGCGCCGCAGCAGTTCCTCGAGTTGCGCCGGCGCCTCGGCGGCGGATGCCGGCCCGAGCGAGGCAGTGATTTCCTCGAGCCGCAGCGGGCGACCGGCGTGCCGGAGCACGCCCAGGGGTCCGGGCGTGGGAGCGGCGCGCGATCCGCGCGGCCGGGCGGCGGTCGCCGCGGGAGTCTTTCGTCGGGAGCGCTTACGCTGCATGGGGTTCCGTCCGGCTGGGGCAATGGACCGGCGGTATTCGTTGACAGTCCATGGGTGCGCCAGTAAATTGCGCGGCCTTCCTGCCGACCCTAGGGTCGAGCCGCAACCGAAGCCCAGGTGGCGGAATTGGTAGACGCACTAGTTTCAGGTACTAGCGGGTAACACCGTGGAGGTTCGAGTCCTCTCCTGGGCACCACCCCGCCGCCCGGCGGGACTCTAGCATTCCGTCAGATCGTCCGCGAGATCAGTTCCTTCATGATCTCGTTGGTCCCGCCGTAGATCCGCTGCACGCGCGAGTCCGCGAACATGCGGCACACGAGGTACTCGTTCATGTACCCGTAGCCGCCGTGCAGCTGCACGCACTCGTCGATCGCCTGCTGCTGGATGTCGGTGATCCACCACTTGGCCATCGCGGCCGTCTCCGTGTCGAGCTCGCCCTTCAAGAGCAGCTCGATGCAGCGGTCGACGAATACGCGCGCCACGTGCACGTGGGTCGCCACCTCGGCAAGCTTGAAGCGGGTGTTCTGGAACTCGGCGATCTTCTGGCCGAACGCCTGCCGCTCCTTCACGTAGCGCACGGTCTCGGCGTACGCGCCCTCCATGGCCGCCACGCCGCCGAGCGCGATCGTGAGGCGCTCGTACGGCAGGTCGCCCATCAGCATGTGCATGCCGCGACCTTCCTCGCCACCGAGCAGGCAGTCGGCCGGCACTCGCACGTCCTCGAAGAAGAGCTCCGAAGTGTCCTGCGCGGTCATGCCCATCTTGTCGAGCACGCGACCGACCCGGTAGCCGGGCAGGTTCTCGGTCTCGACCATCAGGATCGAGAGCCCGCGGCTGCGGTCGCCCGGGTCGGTGCGCACCACGAGCATCAGGATCGTGGCGATCGAGCCGTTGGTGATGAAGATCTTGGAGCCGTTGACGACGTACTGGCCGCCGTCCCGCACGGCACGGGTACGAATGCCCTTGAGGTCGGAGCCCGCGCCCGGCTCGGTCATGGCGATGGCGCCGATGAGATCGCCGCTCGCCATGCGCGGCAACCAGCGCTGCTTCTGCTCCTCGGTGCCGTAATTGAGCACGTAGTGCGCGGCGATGCTGTGCACCCCCTGGCCGAATCCCGAGATGCCGCGACGGTTGCACTCCTCGTAGAGCACGGCCTCGTGGCGGAAATCGCCACCGCCGCCGCCGTATTCGGCGGGAACGTCCATGAGCAGGAAGCCCGAAGCACCGACCTGTCGCCAGGTGCTTCGATCGACGTGTTTCTGCGCGCGCCAGCGCGGCTCGTGGGGCAGCATCTCGGTCTCGACGAAACGCGACACTGCTTCGCGCAGCATCCTGAGGTCGTCGTCCATCCAAGGGGATTCGTAGGGTTTCATGGTCGCGCCGCTCGCCGGGTCGGTCAGTCGAAGGGGTGCCGGAGCACGATGGTCTCGGCGCGGTCGGGCCCGGTCGAGACGATGTCGATCGGCACGCCCGCGAGCTGCTCGATGCGCGCGAGATAACGTCGCGCATTCTCCGGCAGCTGCGCGAAGTCCGTGATGCCGCTGGTGGGCTCCGTCCAGCCGGGCAGCGTCTCGTAGACCGGCTCGCACTCCGCGTAGCGGAACGGCAGCAACGGCGGTTGCTCGCGCACCTCGCCGTCGATCCGGTAGCCGGTGGCGATGCGCAGCGTATCGAGGCCGTCGAGCACGTCGAGCTTCGTCACACCGAGGCTCGAGAGGCTGTTGTGCAGCACCGCGCGGCGCAGCGACACGGCGTCGAACCAGCCGCAGCGGCGCGGCCTGCCGGTGACGGCCCCGAACTCGTGGCCGACGCGCGAGAGGTGCTCGCCATTCTCGTCGAAGAGTTCCGTCGGGAACGGGCCCGCGCCCACGCGCGTCGTGTAGGCCTTGACGATGCCGAGCACGCGATGGATGTCGCGCGGCCCGAGGCCGGTGCCCACCGCGGCCGCACCGGCGATCGTGTTGGAAGAAGTGACGAACGGGTACGTGCCCACGTCGTTGTCGAGCAGCGCGCCCTGCGCGCCCTCGAACAGCAGGTTGCCACCACGGCGCATCTCCATGGCCAGGCGCTCGCTCACGTCCTCGACCAGCGGCTGCACGCGCTCGCCCTGCGCCAGCAGGTCGTCCAGCACCCGCTGGAAATCGACGGTCTCGGCGCTGTGGTAGCGGCTCAGCACGAAGTTGTGGAAGTCGAGCGCCTCGCCCAGGCGGGCGGCGAGCCGCTCGCGCCGGAACAGGTCCGCAACGCGCACGGCACGGCGCGCCACCTTGTCCTCGTAGGCGGGGCCGATGCCGCGACCCGTGGTGCCGATGGCGTTGACGCCCTGCGCCCGCTCGCGGGCGCGGTCGAGCGCGATGTGCGAGGGCAGGATCAGCGCGCAGTTCGGGCTGACGCGCAGGCGGTCGTAGACCGGCACGCCCTTCTGAACGAGTGCGTCCGCCTCGCGGAGCAGCGCCTCGAGGGAGAGGACCACGCCGTTCCCGATCAGGCAGAGCACGCCGGGGTGAAGGATGCCCGAGGGGATCAGCGACAGGACCGTCTTGGCACCGTCGATCACGAGCGTGTGGCCGGCGTTGTGCCCGCCCTGGAAGCGCACCACGGCCGCAGCGCGTTCCGTGAGCAGGTCGACGATCTTGCCCTTGCCTTCGTCGCCCCACTGGGCGCCGATCACAACGAGGTTGCTGGCCATGGATTGGGTCCGGTGTGTTTCAGCCCGCGCCGCGCACGAAGTACAGCAGCACGGCGCCGGCGATCATGCTGACGAGTCCGGCAATGCGCAACGTCCGCTCTTCGAGCTGGGACAGCTGGGCCAGCGCCCGCTTCATGCCGTTCGGATTCGCAAAGGGCATCAGGCCCTCGAGCACGAGGTAGAGGGCGAAGGCCGCCCAGAGGTCGTTCCACTCCATGCCCGCGTGGCCGCCGACCGCGCCGTCAGCGGCCCGATTCCTTCAGGTACTTGAAGAACTCGCCGTCCGGCTGGATCACGAGGATGTCGCCCTGCTTGCCGAGCGAGCGGCGGTAGGCCTGCATGGAACGGTGGAACTGGAAGAACTCGGGGTTGCGGCCGTGCGCGCCCGCGTAAACGTCGGCCGCGGCGGCGTCGCCCTCGCCCTTGATGATCTCCGCCTGCCGGTAGGCGTTGGCGAGGATCTCGGTGCGCTGGCGGTCGGCCTCGGCGCGCGTCTGCTCGGACACCGCCGAACCCTCGGCGCGCAACTGCGCGGCCTGTCGGGCGAAGTCCTGACGCATGCGGTTGAACACCGACTCGCTCACCTCCTCGGGGAGGTCGATGTTCTTGACGCGCACGTCAACGAGCGTGACGCCGAGCCCGGCCACGTTGCCCTCGGCCACCTTGCGTACCTCGTTCAGGAACTCGGTGCGCTCCGCGGCCACCACCTGCTGGATGGTGCGCCTGGCGATCACGCCCTTGATGCCGTCCTTCACGATTTCGCCGAGGCGGCGGTTGGCCACGTCCTCGCTGCCCCCGGCCGTCGAGGTGTAGTAGCGCGACACGTCGGTGATGCGCCATTTCACGAAGAAATTGATGCGCAGTAGCTTGCCTTCGCTGGTGAGGAACTGCTCGGCCGGGTAGTCCTCCGTGAGGATGCGCCGGTCGAACTTCCGCACGTTGTTGACGAGCGGCATCATGAAGTGCAGGCCGGGCTCGTAGTCGGCGCGGACGATCTCGCCGAAGCGGAACTTGATGGCGAGGTCCGTCTCGCGGACCGTGAAGGCCGCCATGGAGACCACCAGCGCCAGGAAGCCGAGGATGATCACGGCGAGGTAGCTGCGGTTGCTCATCAACGGGTCCCCCGGTCGCGACGGGCCTCGACGGTCTCGACCTCCTCAGCCGCCGCTTCAGTCGCTGCGGGACGGGTGGCCGGCACCTGCCGCTGCTCGTCGAGCGTGAGCGTCTGCAGGCGTCGTTCGGTCAGCTTGTCGAGCGGCAGGTAAATCATGTTGCCCGTGCCCTTGGTGTCCACCAGCACCTTGTTGGTGTTGCCGAGCACTTCCTCGACGGTCTCGAAGTAGAGGCGCTGGCGAGTCACCCCGGGGGCTCGCTCGTAGGCCTGCAGCAGGCTCACGAAGCGCGCGGCCTCACCCTCCGCGTCCGCGACGATGCGGGCCTTGTACGCCTGAGAGTCCTCCATCTGGCGGGCGGCCGAGCCCTTCGCCTTAGGCAGGATGTCGTTCGCGTACGCCTGCGCCTCCAGGCCGAGGCGCTCTTTGTCCTCGCGCGCCTTGATCGCGTCGCGCTGCGCGCTCGAGACCTGCTCCGGCACGGCCACTCCCTGCAGGTTCACCGAGGTCACCTCGATGCCCGTCTGGTAGGAATCGAGCGTGCGCTGGATCAGTTCCTTGGTGCTGGCGGCGATTTCCTGCCGGCCCTCCTCGAGCACGAAATCGAGACGGCTGCGGCCAACGATCTCGCGGATGGCGCTCTCGCTGACCTCGCCCCGCGTGCTCTCAGGGTCGCGCACGTTGAAGGCAAACGGCCGCGCCTCGGCACGGCGGTACTGCACCGCGATGTTGATGTCCACGAGGTTCTCGTCGGACGTCAGTATCCGGTTCTGGTTGCTGAAGCCCTCGATGCTCTCGACGTTGACGATCTGCCGCGCCTCGATCGGCCACGGCAGGTGCCAGCGCAGGCCGGGTTCCGTCGTGGCGACGTACTGGCCGAAGCGCGTGACGACCGCGCGTTCGGCAGCGTCCACCTTGTACAGTCCCGTTGCGGCCCAGATCGCCACCAGCACCAGCGCGACGGTGCCCGCGCCGAAGCCGCGCATGCCGGTTCCGCCGCCGCCTTCGACGTTGCCGCCACCGGCGCCGCCGCCGCCAAAGAGTCCGGTGAGTCGTCTCTGAAGATTTCGCAGGGCCTCGTCGAGGTCTGCAGCCCCACGGTCGGGGCGGTTGCCCCAGGGACTGCGGTTCCTGCCCGGGTCGTTCCAGGCCATCGGATGATTTGCTCCGGGTTGATTGCGTCCGTTATGCAACGGGGGGGATTCGGTCCGCGACTCGCGACGTCCGCTCAAGCAGTGGCGTGCGCGTCCGCGGGGACTGGGCATTGTATGAAGGGGTCCTCGCCGGCACAAGGCGAGGCACCGGCCGCGACAGACTCGGGAAGTTCGACGCCGGCTTCTCGACAGATTCGCTCGAGGTCGTGACGGCGCAGGCTTACCTCGAGCTCGATGCCGCCGTCCTCGACGGTGCGCTGGCGCAGCACGGCCCCCGCCGCGTGCAGGCGCGCACGGGCGCGACCCTCGCCCGCGGGCAGGCGAAGAACGCAGTGATGCAGGTCGGCGCCGAGCCGCGCGTGCAGTGCGGCGAGCAGCAGCTCCACACCCGCGCCCGAGTGCGCCGACAGCCAGACCCGGTCGACGAGACCGGCAGCGTCGGTCTCGACGCGCGGTGCCTCGCCGGTGCGGTCGATCTTGTTGTAGACGGCGATCTGCGGCAGCGACTGCGCGCCGATCGACTCGAGCACCTCGTTCACCTGCGCGATGCGCTCGCTACGCTCCGGATCGGCGGCGTCGATGACGTGCAGCAGCAGGTCGGCCTCGCGCGCCTCCTGCAGCGTGGACCGGAACGCCGCCACCAGCTCGTGCGGAAGGTCACGCACGAATCCGACCGTGTCGGCGAGCGCCACCTCGAGGCCGGGCGCGAGGTGCAGCCGGCGCACCGTCGGGTCGAGGGTCGCGAACAGCTGGTCCGCCGCGTAGGCGTTGGCGGCGGTCAGGCGGTTGAAGAGCGTGGACTTGCCGGTGTTCGTGTAGCCCACCAGCGCGACGGTGGGGACTTCGCCGCGCTTGCGCTCGCGCCGAGTCGTCTCGCGCTGAACCAGCACCTTGTCGAGCCGGTCGTTCAGCGTCTTGATCCGGCGCGCGACGAGGCGGCGGTCGGTCTCGAGCTGGGTCTCGCCCGGTCCGCGCAGGCCGATACCGCCCTTCTGTCGCTCGAGGTGGGTCCAGCCGCGCACGAGGCGCGTGGCGACGTGCTGCAGCTGAGCCAGCTCGACCTGCAGCTTGCCCTCGAAGCTGCGCGCGCGCTGCGCGAAGATGTCGAGGATGAGCCCGCTGCGGTCGAGCACGCGGCAGCTGAGTTCCTTCTCGAGGTTGCGTTCCTGACCCGGGGACAGCGCGTGGTCGACGACCACCAGGTCGGCGCCGAGTTCGGCGATCCGCAGGCGCAGTTCCTCGACTTTGCCGGTGCCCAGGAAGAAGCGCGGCTCGGCCACCTTGCGCGTGACCGTCATGACCTCGAGGACCTGGGCGCCTGCCGAGCGGGCGAGCGCCGCGAATTCCTCGACGCGGTCGGGCTCGGGCGCCCGACCGAGCCCGACGCACACGAGGATGGCCCGTTCCCCGCTACCCGGCCGATCGAACAAGTGTCCCTGGCTCCGTCCGTCAGCCGCGCGGCTCAATCGGCCGGGGGCAGCTCGGCCGGCGGCGCGTCGTCGTCACCCATGGGCAGGCGCACGTTGCGGGCCGGCACGACCGTGGAGATCGCGTGCTTGTAGACCATCTGACTGACGCTGTTTCGCAGCAGCACGACGAACTGGTCGAACGAGTCGATCTGGCCCTGCAGCTTGATGCCGTTGACCAGGTAGATGGACACGGGGATCCGCTCCTTGCGCAGGGCGTTGAGAAAGGGGTCCTGCAGGGACTGGCCCTTGGCCATGATGCGGTCTCCTTGTTGTTCCAGATGCCGTTCCTGCCGCGCGATCTTCCGTGAAATCGACGTGACGCCCGTTGCCTCGACGAGCAAGAACGGCTGGGATCCTACCATGGCCGCCCAACCGTCAGGGACCGGCCACTGCCTTCAAGACCTCATGGATGGGCGCAAGTTCCTCATTTTCAAGGCCCCTGATGGGCTTCCAGGCGTGTTCCGACCGGATCCAGGTCAGCTGGCGCTTGGCCAGGTTGCGGGTCGCCCGCTGGCCAGCGGCCACCGCGTCGGCGAGGCTGCACCGGCCCTCGAGGTGCGCCCAGAGCTGCCGGTACCCGACCGATCGCAGGCTCGGCAGGTCGGCGTTCAGGTCGCCCCGCGCACGCAGCACGCGGACCTCCTCGAGCAGCCCCGCCTCCATCATTGCGTGGAAGCGCGCGTCGAGCCGCGCATAGAGGCCCGCGCGGTCGTCCGGCACGAGCGCGAACGCGGCAAACGCCAGCGGCGGCGGATCGGCCAGCTGCTGCAACTGCGACAGGCGCTCCCCCGTGATCTCCAGCACTTCGAGGGCGCGCTGGATGCGCTGCGTGTCGGCCGCACGGATGCGCGCGGCGGCCTCCGGGTCGAGGGCGGCCAGCTCGGCGTGCAGGGCTGGCCAGCCGACCGCCTGCGCCCGCCGGTCGATGGCCGCCCGGACGGCCGGATCGGCCTCGGGCAACGGGGCAATGCCGCGCGTCAGCGCGCGGAAATAGAGCATCGTGCCGCCGACGAGGAGGGGCAGCCGGCCGCGCGCGCGGATCGCGCCGATGAGTTCGAGCGCGTCGCGGCGGAAGCGGCCCGCCGAGTACGCCTCCGACGGGTCGCAGACGTCGATGAGGTGGTGCGGCACTCGCTCGCGGACGTCCGCGGCCGGCTTCGCAGTGCCGATGTCCATGCCGCGATAGACCTGCGCCGAGTCCACGCTGACGATGTCGACCGGGAACCGCTGCGCGAGTTCGAGCGCGAGGTCGGACTTGCCGGCGCCGGTCGGCCCGGCAAGCAGCACCGCGTCCGCGGGCGATCCGGGCCTCATCGGCCGCGCAGGAACAGCCGGTCGAGATCGTCGAGGCTCACGAACGACCAGGTCGGGCGGCCGTGCACGCACTGGTCGGAGCGCACCGTCGTCTCCATTTCACGCAGCAGCGCGTTCATCTCGGGCACCGCCAGACGCCGGTTGGCGCGCACGGCCTGGTGACAGGCCATCGTGCCGAGCGCGCGCTCGAGCGCCTGTCGCGCACCGCCGCTGCCCTGCTCGCGCAGGTCGGCCAGCATGTCGCGCACCAGGCCCGCGGGCTCGGCCGACGTAAGCAGCGCCGGCATCGAGCGGACGATCAGCTGCGCAGGCCCGCTGCGCGACAACTCGATGCCGAGTTCGGCGAACAATCCCGCGTGCGCCTCGCCCTCGTCCGCTTCGGCCGCGGAGACGGCCATCACCACCGGCACCAGCAACGGCTGGCTCGCGATGCGCTCGGCGCCGAGGGCGCTCTTCAGGCGCTCGTAGGTCGTGCGCTCGTGCGCTGCGTGCATGTCCACGAGCACGAGGCCGCCCTGCGCCTGCGCGAGGATGTAGATGCCGTGGAGCTGCGCGATCGCGTAGCCGAGCGGATGCTCGACGCCGGACATTGCGGTCGCGACGCTCACCGCCTCCATCGCCCCGGAGGCACCGCTCGCAGGCGGCCCGGCATCTCGAACGGCGCCGGCGAGCGCTCCGTAGAGGTCGAGCGCCGAAGTGCCGGGGCCCTCCTCCCGCCACGGTCCGCCCGAGTCGAAGCGGGCCGCCGGAATCGCGACGGCCGCCGGCTGCACGGGACGGGTCTCGGCGAGCGCCCGCTCCAGGGTCCGGAAGATGAAGTCGTGCACCAGCCCGGGCTCGCGGAAGCGCACCTCGAGCTTCTGCGGGTGTGCGTTGACGTCCACGCGCGACGGTTCCATCTCGAGGTACAGCACGTAGGCCGGGTGGCGACCGTGGTAGAGCACGTCGCGGTAGGCGAGCCGCACCGCGCTCGACACCAGCCGGTCGCGCAGCGGTCGGCCGTTCAGGAAGAAGTGCTGCTGGTCGGCCTGGCTGCGCGCGTAGGTCGGCAGGCAGAACCAGCCGTGCAGGCGCATGCCTGCGCCGTCGTGCTGGAGCTTGAGTGCGTGGCGGATGAACTCGTCGCCGAGCACCGCCGCGACCCGTGCGTCG